>Ga0068627_1000161_pt1 | contig 12730 bp, 11 predicted proteins | sample InSIn1gowninarea_FD_77430 | JGI IMG/M metagenome (GOLD analysis project Ga0068627, IMG submission 77430) | Clean room microbial communities from NASA Spacecraft Assembly Facility at Jet Propulsion Laboratory, Pasadena, California, USA -... ... | reverse complement strand
TTTACTTTATGGGATTTATCCCACATTCACAAGGGAACATTCGTCATGGTGGTTTATATAAGCCCATAGTTACATTGTGTTTTGACAAGATAATCCTAGGCTACACACTTGTGCTTGGTGTTACTTGTTCTAGGCTTAGGTATTGTTAATGCAAGTCGCATGGAGATGGAGTAGGAGCTAAGGTTTGGGCTTATTTTTTATGCAAATTTAAATAAAATCCAAGGCTTTAAAACCAGAAGCTCTGTAATATATAGCCTTTTTGTCACACAAACCTATTTTAATTGATTTAAAAGAACGTATCCTACTTATGCTGGGGTAATATTAAGATGAATTAAAAGGGAAAGTGGATGATAAAGCAGGAAGTTGAGTAAAGGATGATGCAAAATGGAGAAGAAGCGGGGTGAGTCAGCAAGCCAAAAGATTCATCACCAGAGCAACAAATAATATCTGAATCATCGAATTTCCTATAATTATAGGACCCTAACACCTGCTCTAGCTTGGGGATGGCAGTGTCCTTGGAGGTGCCGAGAACCCTAGATCTCCAAGTTTATAGATCAGTGCCTTCTCCATTGGGTTGTTCACAAATCTACAACCTGTTCTGCCAACTCTCAAACTAAAATCAAAACCACTCTGCATACTGAACATTAAACTACACACTGAACTAAAAGTTGAGAAGAAAACTGAATTTGAAACTAAAAAAAGGCTCATAGTAATGAGCTTATTTACACCCTGCTACCTACCATATATTGCTGAAAATTAGATTGACTTAAATAATACAGAAAATTCCAATGAAGCCAGTTAAGTAGCTGCAGAAACAAATGGACTGCTTGACTGATTGTCAGTAAACTCAGAGGTGTAATTTGATCATGTGTCCACATAATCAAAGCTATGATATATAATTGCAACTGTTGATGTATTTGGTCCTTATAAAGAAATCATGTCTGAAAACTTGAGCTGAAAAGAACCTCCACGTAATCAATTATAGGATCAACAAAAGCATAATGTATGATATTTGCTTCTAGGCCTTCAATGACTAATTGATCAATTGTATCCTCAATATTAAACCCTGAAACTACTTCTTCATTCTTGTACTTGAAATAATAATCATCCTCAATCTGCCATTCAAAAGGTACTACAGTTTCATCTTGCTTTGGAGAAGGAAGATTTTTGAAGAATTCTTTAGGATCTTGGAAATTATATGACTGAATTTGAGAATGCAAAAGTTTAACTCCATTTTCATATTTTTCAGCAACTAACTCAAGAACACATATTTTAACTTCAGGAGAAAATTTTTTATTTTCAAAATAAGAAACAAAACTCTTAAAAAAATCTTCATCAAGCTAAAATTATGATAACCCATGCCTTAATTCATTTAAAATTTCATGAAATGAAAGGTTTTCCACAAACCCTGTCTCCATGTATTACCATTAATGCTTTGGAGTATGGATTCTTTGGTTATGGAATCATTCTGAACTTTGAAGCTCTGGATCTTAAACAATGGAGTTGCCAGCTGAAAGGTACAACCTTATGGTGTCTAATCGTTGTTCACCATTATTGATCCAGTGTTTTGTTCCTATTAATACCATATTCAATCCCCATTTTGACCTCTTTTTGACACTATGGAACCTATTTCCTTGCTATTTTGCTACCCTATCATGGTCCCAATCCCCATTAGAGGTAAATATTTTTATGGTTACATTTGGCTATTTGTTGGTGGATTTAAGTAGATATAGGTAGCTAATTCCTAAAACTAACTAATTCTTATGATCAAGTGTAGACTTATCATGAAGATGTGGAGGAGGATAATGGAAAGAAGTAGCTAGTGTACCATGGCTCCTTACTACTATACTCAAAAGTTATATTTGGATTTGGTACTCAAACAGTGCAATGGATGAGAAGTTGTGTGCTTCTAGATGATGAGATATCACTAGCCTTTCAATGAATGCATTTGATCCCAAGATCTTCATTCTCTTTTCTCTGGTTGTGGCATACATCAAGTTTGGGAATTGGTTACAAGTGTTGGGCCAATTCGGTGCAGTCGTTTGAACCTATTTGCTCTGGAGGAGTCAACTTGTTAGATTGTTATAAATTACCACTTTTACTTCAGTGTTTAACTGTAATCAAATGCCTATAAAAGGCAGGGGATGTAATATGTCAAGTTAGTGTTAAAAATAGTGAAGTATTTTTCCATGAATTCCATAACTCATCTTTAATAATATCAGGATGGCTCTACTTTTAATTTGAGAATAAGTGTTAATGGATTATTGGGGATAGTTGATCGATTTCGTTTGAGATTTCTTCTTTATTGTAAGTTTATCTAGCTCCCAAATATGGACAGGCCCACCCATCTAGGTTTTCTTTGTATATTGTAGATAGAACCACTATGTGACTAGTTACGGTTAATTTTACCTTCATTACGAATTGGTTTGGTTTGGATTTCTACATGTGAACTGCATTAATTTGATTGTTTAAAAGAGTGTAGATGCATTAATGTTCTTTAATTCCTTCGTTTCCAAAATTCAGAGTTGAAATTTTGTGTGAACCTTGTTTTGATTTTAGAACAGAGTATGCTTAATATCACATTGATTTATAATCAACCAACAAGTGCCACATGATCATCTAATGAGTGAAACAAATTATCTATTCATTAACATTGCTGAGATTGTTTTGTAACTCTATTCGGTGAATTTGAATTAATTAGGACGAGATTTGTCTGACCATCAAATTATTCTTCGTTCCCTCAGGAACTGGATCAGATTAACTCTTTATTTGAATTATTTTACAGGTAATACCCCATTAAAGAATTCTTGTTGATCATTTAAACGTTGTAATACCTTCGGTCTAGTTTCAAGTTATTTAGATTGAAGATTGCTTTCATGAATATTGGATGGTTTACGATTGATTAGCTTTGTTTCATTTGATATATAGACCCTTGGATTGCGTAGTGGATTGCGTGGTTTGAACATAGCATACCTATGAGTGCTTTCGATGATTAGTTGATAACAGTGATTTCATTAAGTTTAATAGATAAATGATTCCCCTGTTTTGTGTGTTGATTGATTTCATTGAGTTTAGTAGATAAAGGATTTTCCCTTGTTTCATGTGAAGATCAATTCTATTATTTGTCTAGATAAACGATTTAGTTTGCTTTGTGAGGTGATTGATTCCAGTTTTCATGAGTCAGATATCAATCAGATTTCAGATGGCAGTACATTGGATCAAAGTAAAGTGATTGACTAGTAAGGGTTGGTGTGATTACAGAAGGGTTTAGAGTAGAGTTTCTCAGGGATTTTTTAGTTGAATTGCTGGGTGTTGAATAGGCTAAGTGTTTGAGTGCTTTCATCAAATTAGGACTTGTAGATTACTTGATTGCAAGTATAACAATAAATCAGTAAGTGATAGAGTAAAATAGAGTGATTGCTCCATATCAGTACTTAACTTTCAAATCTTTGCTAATAGGATAACAAACAATTAGGTACAGATCGATTGTTTGATTGAGTTGCTATCAATATAGATTTCTTGTTTTCTTAAGAATTTAATTGTTAGAGCCTGCTTAATTGCTTCAGGAATGGATTGTTGTTTATGTAGATTGTTTAAATATTGAATGGTTATTAGTATAGGTTTGTTTGTCTGCTTAAGGATTGAATCGCCATCATTATAGATTTCTTTCTAAGTGATGAATAAATCGTTATTACAAATATAAGGTCTGGTACCAGCATTTGGGGATTTGATTGAGTAAAGCTTTGTGTGAGTAGAATTCCATTTTTGTCGCTTGAGATTCATAGCTCAGTAGTTTGTTGAGTTCAGATTTGAATGCCAGGCTTTGTAAATGATTTTTAAATCTCTAGATTAAATTTGATTGTTGGGTCTGCTTTTGACAGCTAAATGTTTGGAAGTATTAATGCGTTTATTACTCCACAAATCATTATAAGGAAATGTTAAAAATCTAATTTAACCCTGAACAGGAAAGCGCAAGGCAAATCGTGTTTACAGATCTCGAGCTGATAATTAATATTAATGGATTTAATCTGATAATTTAATCTCTCAACATTTTGGTGCATCTCCCTGGAGATTGTCATTTATTATTCAGGTAATTATCATCATCTGAGTTTCAGGATCTTGTAGGGTTATCAGAGGGCAGAGAGAGTACAGTAAGACATGATTGAAGAGCTACACATCGACTTTTGTTGGGGTTTCTCCAAAGTCTAACCGATCACTGCTTGTCCTTGAATATTTTTTTTAATTCCTTTATCTTTATGTGTAGGAGTGTAGGTAGACCTAGGGATAGTAAGGGTAGATTTATTTCTAGTTCTAGATTTCCTTCAACTTTTGGATCAGTTAATATACCTATTCTTATCGTTGCTAATCGATATGCAGGACTAAGACAAGAAGGAGGAAGTGTTGATGCTAACGTGTTTTCGGACCAGGAATTCCTAGATCAAGGAGAAAGGATCATTCAACAAATTGTCTACGACAACCTTGTAAATGAACCAGTAGAACAAAAAAACCTCGTACATGAGAAATCAACCAACATCAACTATGTTCCAATACCCCTGGGCACCCCATAATCAGAAAACCTCAGTGGGTGTCGGTAGCAAAAATGGATTACCTAGATGGAGAGGATAGACACAACGAAGAAAATCAAGAAGAGGGAGAAGGCCCTCGATGCAATGGGAATCTCTTTGGAGGAGGCAACCAATGTGAGGAAGAAGTCACCTTCGGATTCCCTATCTTAAATGTGACACGTGACATCATAATGAAGAGGATTCCAATCTCATCTCCCCCATTGTTCTACAATAAATCATCTGAAGATCCCATTTCCTTTCTTTTTGAATTCAATATTCTATGTCGCAATTATAATTATTATGACAATGCTCATAAACTCAAACTGTTTCCTGCCACATTAAAATGTGTAGCCCTTAGGTAGTTCGTGAGTCTAGTGCAACACACTATATACACATGGGATGACATGAGATCAGTTTTTCTTAAAAAATATCAGGACTTTTGTAAGAGTAAGGACAACAATGATATCCTTATGATGCAGCAAAATGAAGACACAAATCTAGAAGAGTATCTTGAACGGTTCCTATACAATTTCCACAAATCCCATGGATCCAACCTAGATGAAAATATTATCAAAACTCTTTTCCTAAAAGGACTGAGAGGCGATTGTATTTAAACGTTAAACCTACTCAATGGGGGAGACATTTATAAAAAGCAATTTGCTAAAGTCATTGATATGTGTTGCACTTACTCTAGAAGCCAAGCCAAAGTAGGTAAAAAGCTTCGGGAACTTAGAGACAATTCTAGAGACTATGTGCAAATGCTATTATAAGAGTCGAGCTGGGGAACCTATTAGAAAATTTTAAAACTGATATCATAAACACAATTAGTGACCAGCTAGACACCATAAAAATTAAACAAAAACAGGAAGTCGAGAAGGCAGCCATTGCAGTCTTTTGTTCCAAGTGTAGGCATAAACATGCAGAAAGGGAGTGTTCGTTAAACACCATCGAGGTCTGTGGAATATGTACCTTAGAACACCTGACCAAGAAGTTCCCATCACTTCTTGGCTTACAAGCCATCTACAATGGGAATGATGAAACTATCGACCAATAACAAGTAACCAAGAGGTGCACCTAGAGAGGCCAAAGTCAGAATGTATTCCTAGATCCAAATCTTCAAGGTTATAGCTAGACTCGGCCATGGACCTTTCCTGCATCCTACCCTCCTTGGGTTGGTCAGTAACCGTAAAATAATGCCTGCGGCCAGAATTGGAGGTCAAACCCTTATGCTAACAACTATCAACCTCCACCTCAATTCTATGCGCCCTATCCAAACATGCCAAGTACTTCATATAATTCGACCACACAAACCTATAAGCAAGCATATAACCCTAATATGTATCAAAAAACTACACTGCCACCACCTCCTTTACGTCAATTATTACCTTCACCTACTAACACATCATCTTCGCAGGCACCAGCCACCATAAACTCCCCATGACCAACACTGTTGCTCGCACAACCTGTACCTAACCCTAATCACAATAGGGTACCTCAACCCATGCAAAACATAGACATACAACCCTTCCCTACATACATTATCACTTCCATCCTTATAAATGAATTTCAATTACAATCAGGTAGGACAATTAACAAAGGAAAATTAGTTGTTGTCATCCAGGAAGAGGTACCCTCCACGCCATCCGAAAATCATTTGCTAAACAAAAAACAACAACAGAAAGAAGAAGAATCACTTGAACCACCGTACCCAGAAATATTGATAGTAAAGCAAGAGGAAGTCCTACTTGAATATGACCTAGAAAATGAACTTAGGAATGTCTGTATTAAAATCCCACTTTTACAAGAAATTAGTGATATTCCCATATACAATAAAATTGTCAAGACCCTCTGCATTAAGAAGCTGGGAAGAAAGGACCATAAGAACCAAAATGTCAAAACCATGAGCCATATGTCCACAATGATCTATGACATGCCTGCCAAATACAATGACCACAGGAATCCCATTGTCACTATTGAAATAAATGGAGTACTTCTGCCTAACACCCTTGTAGATTTAGGGGCGGCCATAAATGCAATGACTTATGAAATGATGATGTCGCTACAGCTACCTAGACTGAAAACCACCCCTATCCTCTTAGAGATGGCAGATAAATCCATTGTCAAACCAATAGGATCCTTGGATGACATAGTAATCACTATTGACTCTTGGCAATACCCTATAGATTTTGTGGCCATTTCTCCCAAAACCTTTAGACCTGGACACCCTGTGGTCCTGCGAAGGCCATGGCTGGAAACTGCTGATGCTATCATTGGATGCGGGAATGGGGAAATGATTATTTCAAATGGTTCTCACAATCAAATCTTATGCATATTTCCACCTATGCAAACAACCAACGAAGTACCATTATGGCTTGAAAACCCATATGGAGACGAAGATTGCATGTTCTCCTTGTTAACGTTAGATCAATATAGAGGTCTCCAGGAGCATTCCGATGATAATGTTTTGCAACAGTTTTTAGCAGATAGCTCTTGTATCAATTATCTTATTCCTCTTAATGGTTATTGGCATGTGTTTAATGATGAGTTTCAGGAAACCTGCCACCCGACTATCTTTGCCTCATTTCTAGCAATGGAGGAAAGGCATGAGCTCACCATAGAACTTGTCGAAATATTCGAAGGGAAAATTTTACATATTGGCGTAGGATTGACTGTAGAACAAAAGTGGCACTTGATGAGTATGGTTTGTGAACACACATGAGCATTCACATGGGATTACTTGGATATGAGAGGTATACATCTAGACACTTTCATCCATCATATCTACATGAATGAAGAAATGAAACCTGTTTGGCAACCACAAAGGCGTATGAACCTAACATTAAAATACATCGTTAAAAAGGAGCTTTAGAAACTTTTGGATGCATATTTCATTTACCCCATTTCTGATAGTAAGTGGGTATCAACTTTGGTAGTTGTTCCAAAGAAGAGTGGCAAGTGGCGAATCTGCGTTGACTATAGAGAATTAAACAAGGCCACATTGCGCAATTATTTTCCATTGCCTTTCATCGATCAAGTTCTCGACACGCTTTTAGGTAAGAAATATTTTTCTTTTCCAGATGGTTATAGCAGGTACAATAAAATTTGGATAACTAAAGAAGACCAGGAAAATACTACTTTCACATGGCCATGGGGTACTTATGCATATCAAGTCCTTCCCTTTGGTCTTTGTAACACCCCGCCACCTTCGAAAGAGTTGTGCTTGCCATTTTCTCTGATCTGATCCATGACTATGTGGAAGTTTATATGGATTACTACGCAGTCTATGGGGATGACTTTCTATAGGCTTTGGGGAATCTAGAGAAGGTATTTATCCATTGTCAAGAAGCTAATCTAGCCCTTAGTAGCGATAAATGTAGAATGATGAAAACTAAGGGAATTTTTCTAGGTCGTCATGTGTCAATTGAAGGGATTCAAGTTGATGCAGCAAAAATAAAGGTAATTTCACGTATCCCTATTCTGAGCTTGCAAAAAGAGGTATGAAGTTTTTTCGGGCGTGCAGGATATTATTGACGATTTATTAAGAGTTTCACTAGAATTGTAGCCCCATTATTCAAGTTGTTAACTAAAGATGCTAACTGTATGGAATGTTGACTATCAACAAGCTTTTCAAGTACTGAAAGAGAGATTATCGATAGCTTCAGTACTAAAGGGAAAAATTAATCCTTACCTTTTCATATTTGTACAGACGCTTTAGACACTACACTAGGAGCAGTTTTGAGACAAAGGGAAGATAACATTTCCTATGCCGTTTACTTTGTTAGCAAAAATCTCTCTCCCACTGAATTAAATTATATAGTCACTAAAAAAGAACTGTTAGCAGTTGTGCATGCTATAGGAAAGTTTAGACATTATATTACTGGATATGAGACATTTTTCCATACAGACCATTCTGCTGTTAGATTTCTAATGAAGAAACCTACTACTAATGGTAGGATAACTAGATGGTTGTTTCCTCTACAAAAATTAAATATAACTATAATTGATAGGCTTGGAAGAGACAACTTGGTAGCTGATTTCTTATCTCGTTTGAATCTTACACAGGGAAGCATGCCAAGACCAATGCTCGGCGAATTCCCAGATGAAGCTCTATTTTCCATTTCTACTATTACTCCTTGGTTTCCTGATGTGGCCAATTATCTGGTATTAGGAAAACTACCTCAAAACCTATCGGCCCAAGAGAGGCACAATATACTGCAACACAATGTTAGTTACTCTTGGATCGAGGGAGATGTATTTTATACAAGACCGGACTTGATTATGAGGCAGTTTCTGCATGAAAATGAAATGCATGATATATTAAGTGCGAGTCACAACAAGCCTTGCGGTGGCCATTTTTCCAACAAAAGAATGGAATATAAAGTTCTCCATACCAGACACTATTGGCTGACCTTATTCAAAGACACCAAGATGTTTTTTTTGAGTTGTGACACTTGCCAATGAATGAGGAGACCAATTGCCTCTAATGAAATGCCTCTTCAACCACAAATTGCTATTGAACTTTTTGAGAAGTGGGCATTGGAGTTCGTAGGGCCTATCTCCCCAATGTCAAACAAGAAGAAATATATCTTGGTATGCATTGATTACATCACCAAGTGGGTGGAGGCCAAAGCATTGTATGTTGCCACTAAGAAGGAAGTAGTAGAGTTTTTGTTCGAATACATCTTTACAATATTTGGGGTTCCTCATGAAATTGTCACCAACCAAGGAACCCAATTTACATAAAATCTGGTCAAGGCACTCACGGAGAAATATCAATTTAAGCAGTGTAAATCCACCCCATACCACCCCTAAGATAATGGGAAGGCGGAGTCCATGAACAAAGTGTTGGAATCCATCCTTATAAAAACAATTCAATTGCATCACAAAGATTGGGCAAAAACTTTACCATAAGCACTTTGAGCTTACCAGATCACTTGGAGGAATGTGACCGGACACACACGTTACGAATTAGTTTATGGTAAAAAAGTGCTCTTGCCCATCGAATTCCATGTAAAAACATTTAGAACTGCTGGTCAGCTGGGCATGAATTTAAATGAGGCTCAAGAACAAAGATTGATGCAATTGAATGAGCTTGATGAGATTCGACAAGATGCCTACCACAGAACTGCATTAGTACAGGACCAAAGAGCTCGATGGAATGAAAAATTTATTAAGAAGAAAATCTTTCATCTAGGTGACTAGGCCTTGTTATACGATAGTATGTTTAAGCATTTCAAAGTTAAATTTTTCACTAGATGGTTGGGACCGTATGAGGTAACTGAAGTCTTTAATAACTGTTTAGTTAGTATTTGTACTATTGATGATGATAAGATTTCTTTTGTAGTAAATGGCCATTGGCTTAAATTTTATCATAAACCACTTTCACGTGATCAGTTTTTGTAGGAAGTTCGAGAGGATCCAGGATTGGAGCTAATTCATGTCAATAATCAACCCTTTGCTGGTTCAATTGATTAGTTTTATTTTTATTTACATATGTTTGTATGTATATGTATATGTATATATATATATATATACACACATACATACATACATATACATATATGCATATACATATATACATATACATATATAAACCAATGGGCTGTCACCTTTTATATCTACAGGCAGTCCTCACCACAGCCCATGTAGAATAAAGGAGGAATCCACCAGAAGGAAGTTTATTCCTTTATCTAGGTCTGGTGGATTATCTATGGAAAAGGAACTGATGGAGTCTCCTTTGGAAGCCTTCAGACTCTCTAAATATGAAGCTCCCAAGCATCGACTGATCCAGGCTCATAAATGAAATGGACCAGTAGTAGTCTAGGGATTCCTTGAGCATAGAATTATTCCTTTTCAAGCTCAAGTAAATGATTACGGAAAGGAAACTTGTGGAGTCTACTTGGGAAATTCAAAATCTCTAAATAAGAATGCCTCAAGCACTAACTACTTTAGGCTCACTAAAATAATAAGGTAGTATTAGTATAGGGATCATCTGGGTTATGAATTATTTTTGCTGGGCCCAAAGGAATAAACTATGAAAAATAAGCCCCCTTGGAGTTCTCTTTCTGGCCATTTCTAGCTCCCTAAATAGGAAATGCCCCAGGAACCTTGCATTCCAGGACTGGTTAAAATCCATGGATTGATAAGTAGTTACCTTTTCTTAAATAATTGAGCACCCTCCTCTGTGACATTCAACTAAAGGTTTTGAAATCAATACAGACAGCCAATATCTTATACTCTGTCCAACTTCAGTTTTTCTTTCTTGAGGATCTCATAATTTGATTCCACATGCTATTCAAGATACCTATGTTTCATGTTTTGATCAAAATACGATGTGTCATTTTCTGTTAAAGGTCTATGTTCTATGCTCTGTCAAGAATGCAACTCAAATTGCATATGAGGGTCCTGAGATCTTGCCTAAAAATTGGGGCCCATAATCACATAGTGCTGTCACAATATGCGCAAGAAAACTTTTTGTATCATAAAAAGAGTCATCTTGTTTGTGTTAACATGCTTTAATGAGTTAGGGTCTATCTTCATAAGCAGACAAGAAACGATCAGGGCTATGAGCTCACTCTGAGTTAACTACAGATTCATGGCATGAGTACTCAACTCGCCAAAGGCACAGTATGGAAATTCTCGAGAATCAAGGTAGTAGGCACATAATTACAGAAGGCATTGCTTCAACACATCAATTGCACACTCGACACAAATCATTTAAGTGGTAAAGGTATGCACTTGTATTCTGCTTAAGTTTAACTGACAAGTAGTTAAAATGTTAATCATTGAAGGATGCCTTTGGATCTATCTTGTGATCACCATGATCATACATCCTATGACCTCACTTGTCTATTCCCGATCTCATAAACACTTATCCTCCAGCATGATAATAATACATCATAATCACTACCATGATCTATTCTTGCTATGATGACTGCTCGCCCACTTCACCATCAGTTCATGACACCATCCATCATCATGGTAAAGACGCGCCATCTCACAACCGAAATGCTGACACTCTAAACCAGTCGAAGATGGGATTATCACCATCATGGAAATCAATTCCATGTATCTAATCCATCATTGCGATGGTCATTCATCTGCCATTAAAATGGAGGTTGATTGTGAGCATGGGTGGAGGAGTAATAAGAGACCAACAATGCAGTTAATTGAAAAAAATGGAATTTCAGCAGAACGCAGGCACCGTAAAAGCAGACAGACATGAACCCACTTTTGTTCAATTTATGTATAACCCAAAATATGAACAATGTAAGGGAATTATAGACGAGAAAGGATAAATTATTTTTTTACGGAAGTTTCAAGGCTATAATGATCAAGTTGCAATGGCATTCACACAAAGTTTTAATGGCGAGCATGCCCAAGTCGGTGACCTCAACTTCAGTGTCATAGAGGAATCAGTGAGCTAGGTTATTAGGCTATTAGCTATTGGTGACTGATTTTTTAAGGGTGGCCAGTTAGACATTCCAAATTGCACCGCGTTCTTGAAATCAACCTATAGGTCAATTAGTTGGCAGCCAGTTAGACATTCCGAATTGCACCGCGTTCTTGAAATCGGCCTATAGGTCAATTAGTTGGGTGAAGGGAGTGCTTTGTAACTCCAAATAGGAACAATGGCATCCACTCCTAACAATGCTACAACACTTTGTGACCTATGAGGGAAGGTTTTCTATTTTATTCATTTAACATATCCAGATCATGTTTCCTTTTTCATTACGAGGCCAACGAGATTTCCACTGAACCCTTCCTTATGCCATCTTTTAAACTATCTGTTGTTGTATGAGGGGGTTCAGAACCAGAAGTAGGGGATTGGGTAGGGGTGGATTCAGACTTAGATGGGGGTAATGCATCATCAATTTTTAGGGAGCAGCCCACTACGTGCTGCTTGCCCTTGGTTTGTGTTTGTTGTTTAGGGAATTCCTCAATGAGGAAGTCCTCCCATGACCGCTTCTGTTCCATGAGACTATACACCGTTTTCCATTTTATGCAAGATTAATCTTAGGAAATAAGGAATGTTTAGTGGATTATCTTCAATAAAACTAACCATGAGCTGGATATGTTAAATGAATAAAATAGAAAACCTTCCCTCATAGGTCACAAAGTGTTGTAGCATTGTTAGGAGTGGATGCCATTGTTCCTATTTGGAG
>Ga0068627_1000160_pt1 | contig 12738 bp, 13 predicted proteins | sample InSIn1gowninarea_FD_77430 | JGI IMG/M metagenome (GOLD analysis project Ga0068627, IMG submission 77430) | Clean room microbial communities from NASA Spacecraft Assembly Facility at Jet Propulsion Laboratory, Pasadena, California, USA -... ... | reverse complement strand
TCCTGTTAACGGTAGTGGAAAAACGTTTGTTTTACGCGAAATGGAAAAATTAGGCGAAGTAGTTATAGATCTTGAAGACCTGGCAAAACACAAAGGTTCTGCTTTTGGAAACATTGGCATGCCAAAACAACCGACCCAGGAAATGTTTGATAATATGCTTGCATTTGAACTTTTTAAAGCTACCGAAAAATGCAGGAAGAAAAATGACACTTGCGAGATGACTATTCCGTCAACTGTCAACAGTCAACTATCAACTACAGATCCGGCGACTACCAATGATGATCCATTAACACCTATCTGGGTCGAAGATGAAAGTCAGCGAATAGGCTTGGTGAATATTCCAAATTCGTTTTTCAATACAATGCGTAAGAAGCCGGTATTTTTTCTGGAAATACCTTTAGAAGAAAGATTGAAACATATATTATTGGATTACGGTAGTGGTGACAAAGAAGAATTAAAAAACGCCATTCTAAGAATTGAAAAAAGATTAGGTGGGCTTGAAACGAAAAGAGCAGTTGACTTTGTTGAAGAATGTAACCTGGCGGAAAGTGTGAGAATCCTGTTGCATTACTACGATAAGCACTACTTTAAGGGACTACATAAAAGAGATCAATTAAATGATTTGCTGTTAAAAGTTGAATGTGAAACAGTAAATGCACAAACAAATTCGAGGCTTATTATTGTAAAACAATTTAAAAAAGAACATGTCTGAAAATATTAAACTTACTCAGTACTCGCACGGTGGTGGCTGCGGATGTAAAATTGCACCGGGAGTTTTAGAAGAAATCCTCCATAGCCAATATGCTTTTCCTGATAATAAAAATTTATTAGTTGGCAATCATAGTAAAGATGATGCTGCAGTTTATGATCTTGGCAATGGCACGGCTGTAATAAGTACTACAGACTTTTTTATGCCTATAGTAAATGATCCCTTCGATTTTGGTCGTATAGCCTCTGCAAATGCAATAAGCGATGTATACGCAATGGGTGGAAAGCCAATAATGGCGATTGCTATTTTAGGCTGGCCAATAGACAAATTACCGGCAGCAGTTGCACAAAAAGTATTAGATGGAAGCAAGACAGTCTGTATGGAGGCCGGCATACCATTGGCCGGGGGACATAGTATAGATGCACCTGAACCTATATTTGGTTTAGCCGTAACCGGAATGGTACAACTTGAAAATCTTAAAAAAAATAATACGGCTAAGGAAGGAGATTATTTATTCATTACAAAAAAGCTGGGAGTTGGTATATTATCAACTGCGCAGAAAAGGGAATTGATTTCGGACGATCACTTTTCGTTACTATTAAAACAATTAACGCAACTAAATAGCCTGGGCGAAAAGATGGGTTCCATTGAAGGTGTGAATGCCATGACGGATGTTACGGGTTTTGGACTATTAGGACACCTGAATGAAATGGCAGAAGGAAGTGGACTTTCTGCAGAAACCTACTTTGATTGCTTACCCATTCTGGACGGTGCAGAAGAATACCTGGCTAAAAAGGTTGTGCCAGGTGCAACTAATCGCAACTGGAGTAATTTGAGTAGCAAAGTGGATTTTCGTGCTGGTATCGACGAGCAAAAAGCTGTGCATCTCCTGGCTGACCCACAAACCAACGGGGGATTGTTAATATCGGTGAGTGAGAGTTCTCTGGAAGAAGTAAAGCAGCTTCTAATGCAAACCGGATACGAAGCATTTTGTAAACCAGTGGGCAGAATGTTGCCCTCATCAAACAAAGTAATACTAGTTAAATAGCTTGTAGGTGATCGATTGCAACTCGACAGGACTAACATAATAAAAAATAAAAAGAGGTTGGTAGTAACCAACCTCTTTTTATTTTGATATTAAAATTGCTTTACATTATTTATTAACTGCTGTAGGTACCAGCCTTCCGCCTTCTTCCGCACCTCTGTCACCACTTTCATGGTATTCGGCATCTCCGTTCACATTCCAAAGGTCAAATAACTCTTTACCAGCATCTATATTTTTAGCCGCAAGCATTGCTGTCATCATACTATGATCCTGGTTATTATATTTATGCATACCATTTCTGCCTACAAGGTAAAGCCCCGGATAATTTTGCAAACCATTTTTAATCGTATCAACATTATCTCTGTATACAGCATCATAAACAGGGTAAGCTTTGGGTTGCCTTACAACATATCCGTCTACCACATCTACGGCTTTACCTAAACCTATTTGTTCAAGCTCCTTTTTACCAAGCTCAAGCAAAGCTTCATTGCTGCTGGTCCATAACCCGTCTCCCTCAAAGCAAAAATATTCTAGTCCATAACAAGCCATCGAAGGATCAGGAATCATATACGGACTCCATGATTTAAAATTTTGAACGCGGCCAACAGTAACAGAAGGATCATGAATGTAAATCCAGTTGTCTGTAAATACATTTTTATCTTTCATAATAAGAACTACTGTTAAAAAGTCTCTGTATTTCAAATCCTGCGAAGCTTTCAAAACTTTGGCAGGTACTGCAGGATAGATATTTGGAATAAGATCTCTTATAGGAGCAGAAGAAATAACATAATCAAAATCTCTTTCTTTTGAACCATTTGTTAAACCTACGCTCCATTTATCCTGAAAAAATTCAATATTTGACACCCCTGTGTTCATTCTTACTTCACCGCCAAATTGCCTGATCTTTTCAACACAAACTTCCCACATCATTCCAGGTCCGTATTTGGGATAACGGAACGTATCAATAAGGGTTTTAATTACCTTGTCCTTGTTTCCTGTATTCTTAGGTTTAAATATGGCATTCTTTATTGCCGAAGAAAGAGATAATCCTTTTATCCGCTGGGCTGCCCAGTCAGCAGAAATTTCTTTACAAGGAGTTCCCCAGACTTTTTCAGTATATGTTTTAAAAAATATATTAAAAAGCCTTTTACCGAATTGGTTTGTAACCCAATCTTCAAAATTCTGGGGATTTTTTATAGGGAAAACTTTGGCTTTTAAATAACTTAACACGCATAGTGCAGATTCAATAAACCCTAGTTTTGTCAGCGCTTCCATTGCCATTAACGGGTACGAGAAAAACTTCTTATTGTAATAAATCCTCGAACTTCTGGGTCTGTCAATTAAATCATCCCCTAAAATTTCTGTCCAAAAATCTTCAACCTCTTTCGATTTTGAGAAGAAACGATGTCCTCCTATGTCAAAATTATAACCTTTGTAAGATTCAGTTCGTGAGATACCTCCTACATATTTAGGATCTTTTTCAAATACAACCACCTCGTGGTGTAACTTGCTTAAAAGGTAAGCAGCGGTCAATCCGGCAGGCCCGGCACCGATAACAGCGATTCTTTTTGTTTTTGCCATAAAGTGGGCAAAGATAGACGAATATCAATTATGTTTGTACACATTTTGTGTGGTATACTTTTTATAACTTCTTAATATATATTAAAACAGTTAGGTTTACTTAGCTTTGCGGTAACAAAATAAGATGACTGAGATATTTATAATTTTTGGATTGATAATCTTAAACGGGCTTTTTTCGATGGCGGAAATTGCTTTATTATCAGCCCGAAAAACAAGGCTTGAGCTGCAATCTAACAAGGGAGATGCGGCGGCAAAAAAAGCACTAGACCTTGCAAACAACCCCGATACATTTCTTTCTACTGTTCAAATAGGTATAACATTAATAGGTATTTTAACCGGTATTTTTTCTGGTGACAACCTTAAAGCCAGCGTGGAGAATTTTTTTTCATCAGTTTGGTCCGTTAGCTCCTTATAGCGGCCCTATTTCTACCGCTGTTGTGGTTGTTTTGCTTACCTACTTTTCCCTTATAATAGGTGAGCTGGTTCCTAAAAGGCTGGGGCTGTCAAATCCGGAAGGCATAGCAAAGGTTGTGGCAACTCCAATGAGGTACATTAGTTTCATCACTTACCCCTTCATTTGGCTCTTAACAAAAAGCACACAACTACTTGTTACTGTTTTTAAAATTCGTCCTGTCGAAAATGCTGTAACGGAAGAAGAAATTAAAGCAATTATCAACGAAGGAACCGAAAACGGCGCAATAGAAGAAAAAGAGCAGGAAATTATTGAAAGGGTTTTTCATCTTGGAGACCGTAATATTACCTCCTTAATGACCCATCGAAGCGATATTGTTTGGATGGAACTGAGCTGTAAAGTTGCGGACATAAAGCAGAAAATGCGGGAGGTGGTACATACAAGTTACCCCGTATGTGAGAATGTAATTGATAACATTAAAGGTATTGTGTCAATAAAAGACATTCTACTAGCCAGTGACGAAACGTTACTAAAAGATTTGATGAAGCCGGGTCTTTATGTGCCCGAAAACAATTCTGTATACCAGGTGCTCGAAAAATTTAAGCAATGCCAGGCAAACAGTTGCTTTATTGTAGATGAGTACGGAAGCCTTGAGGGAATGATGACTTTAAATGATATTCTTGAGGCGATCGTGGGAGATATTGGACCTACGGACGAAGATGATTATGAAATAACGGAGAGAGAGGACGGAACATATTTAATTGACGCGCAGCTTCCTTTCTACGATTTCCTTAGTCGCTTCGAAAAGACAGATTTTATGGATGAGGGTGAACAAGATTACAACACACTCGCCGGTTTCATTCTTCATCGTCTGCAAACAATACCACAAACCGGCGACGCGCTCGATTGGGAAGGCTTTCATCTTGAGATAATCGATATGGACGGCAATCGGATAGATAAAGTGCTTGTTACCTTGTCAAAAGAAGTAAAAGCCGGGCTTGAAGACGAAAGCTAATTATTGAATGGGTTTAATATTTAAAGAAAGGCAGAAGCAATGTTACAAGTGTTTCTGCCTTTTTTCTTTTCCCTTCAAACTGCTTCATCAATTATAGATACTTATGGAACGGGCGTTACACCTCCGATGATTCATCGTTGCGTCGCATTACGTTCATCTTTTTGTATTCTAATTTGGCTTTTTCTAATGTTTGCTTTGGTAAAAAAGTTCATAGAAGGTTTGCAGTAGAAGTGAGTGACACAACGATGTTTAATGCTTATTCAACTGTCTGTAGCCAAAAAAAATCGTCGAGAATTTAAAATTGACTGAATTTTATTATCAGCAACAGTTATTAAACAACCTTGAATTGCTTTTCAAAAAGCATTCTCCTAACTCACCACAAGACTCTTAATAAAAAACTTTACAAAGAAGGTAGATTGATAAATTCTATAGGAAACAAGAGTGCAAAACCCGGAGCAAGCACCTTTTTTTAAGAGTCTACATCTCTCAACGAAATCAATTGTTAGCCCGGATATTCTATTATCATCCCTCAAACTGCTGAATATAAAAATGGCACTATCTTTTTATAAGATTTTATTATTAAAAGGATTAAGCATGAAAAAAGTTTATCTGTTAATACAGCTTATAATACTTATTTCTACAGGCTCTTATGCATCTATTGATACTGTTAGTATTTATAGCAACAGTATGTTTAAAAATGTAAAATGCGTGGTAATTACTCCAACCAACTACCGGACTACAACAACCAAGTTTCCGGTTGTTTATCTTTTGCATGGCTATGGCGGAAAATATAGTGATTGGGCGAATAAAGTTGCTGAACTACAAAGCTTAGCAGATAATAACAAGCTAATGATAGTTTGCCCTGACGGAGCTTTTAATAGCTGGTATTTTGATAGCCCAGTTGACCTTACAATACATTATGAAACAAACGTCGGCGTAGAGATCCCTAATTATATAGACTCTGTTTATCATACCATTCGCAACCGCAAAGGGCGCGCAATAACAGGATTAAGCATGGGGGGACACGGAGGCATGTTTATTGGGTTTAGGCACGCAGATTTATTTGGAGCATGCGGTAGCATGAGCGGTGCACTCGACATTAGCAAGATTACGCAAGGTTATGATGTGGAAAAAAGATTGGGAGATACACTTGCTAACAGGCAAATATACCATGACTGGTCTGTTATAAACGTTATAGAAAAACAGCCCAAAGACTCATTGGCAATAATTATTGATTGTGGTACCGAAGACCCAATAATTGGCATGAGCAGAAGAACACATGAAAAAATGCTGCAGTTGAAAATACCGCACGACTACACAGAAAGACCCGGAAAGCATGATTGGGATTACTGGAGAAATGCAATTAAATACCAGTTGATGTTTTTCAGACAATATTTTGACAAAGAAAAGATGTAAGTTGAACCTTTAAACCCGCAACTGGTCTTTAGGTAGTTACTTCAAAACCAACAATGGTTAGTAAGTTCTTCCGTCAATTACCTTAACCTTCTTTTTACCTATTTTCCTTTCAAAATCCAATACTTCTTTTGGCTTCGAATTAACCGGAGCCTTTGCAGTTTTAGTGGCGGTCGAATCTAAAGGTGACGCCGAACCAGCCAATGCCTTCGAGTCATTCAGTTTATCTAAAAACCAGTTCTCTGTTTTAATAACCTGTCCCGATGCTACGTCAAAATATCTCCACGTTCCATGTTTCACCGAATTTCCTTCCACCTTAACCACCTGCAACTTTACTTTATAAGGATCTATGGGATCAAAAACCTCAACTGTATCGTAAGGGCTCGCAGGATTTACGGCTCGCCAGCTCTCCTCTCTCTCAATGCCAGAAATACTGTAATACTGGCTTTTACCATCTTTAAAACCCCATTTAAACCTCTCTATTGCAAATAGGTCGCCCATAGTGGTATAAGAACGCCAAACTCCTTCCTTTTTGCCATCCTTATATATTCCTTCCGATTCATACCCTGGCTCGCCCCTTAAACTTTCCACTTTCACTACCCATCTGCCCTGTCGTAAATCTTTATTATCAATACGATTTATTGTATCTCCGTTCGCAGAAATCCGATAACTTCTCCATTGAGCTTTAGCACCCAAAGTGAGAAATAACATTGAGAAATATAGCCACTTCATCTTCTATACAATTAATATATCAAAAATAAACTGAATCCGGAATAAAGGATGTGTTTCAGTGTTAATTTACCTATAACCTCCAGGGCTTGTAGCTATCCTTTATCTATAAAATACCGTACGGCTAATTCATAACCTTTTAAACCTAGTCCGCTAATAGTGCCTTTACATTTTGCAGATACATGGCTTATTTTTCTAAATTCTTCCCGTGCTGCAACATTGCTTATATGCACTTCTATAACGGGTGTCGTTATCCCGGCTATAGCATCTCCTATAGCCACAGAAGTATGGGTATACCCGCCAGGGTTAATTATTATTCCCTGCTGATCAAAACCCGAATGCTGTAACTTATCAATCAATTCACCTTCTATATTACTTTGGTAATACTCAAAGTCAACATTAGGAAACATGCCTTGCAATTCGGTAAAATACTGGTCAAAGTTTTTATTGCCGTATACTTCAGGTTCACGTTTACCTAATAAGTTAAGATTAGGTCCGTTAATTATTGTTATTTTCATATCTTATTGCTAAAAGGAAATTGTGAGTTTATAATTATAATAATGACTGTAAATATAAAAGAGGCTGCCATAATAAAATGACAGCCTCTATATCATATTACAGAAAGACTACTTAATAATCTCAACTGGTGAAAAAATTCACTACAATGCTTGCCTTACCTTTAATCATTAACCCTTTGAGGCTGTTACTTCATCATTTCAATAAACTCGTCAAACAGGTAACGGCTATCGTGTGGACCAGGGAAGCTTTCAGGATGGTATTGAACACTGAAAGCCGGCTTTCCTTTCACCCTAATACCCTCAATGCTATCATCATTTAAGTTAACATGGGTAATCTCAATGTCAGGATTGCTTCTTACAGCTTCTGGATCTACTCCAAAGCCGTGGTTTTGTGTTGTTATTTCACACTTCCCAGATATAATGTTTTTTACAGGATGATTTAATCCGCGATGACCATGATGCATCTTGAATGTAGGAATATCATTAGCCAAAGCAAGTAGCTGATGACCAAGACAAATACCGAAAACAGGTTTATTTTCTTCAAGAATTTGTTTTACCGTATCAACAGCATAATCCATAGCACCAGGGTCACCAGGACCATTAGAAATGAAATATCCATTAGGATTAAATTCTTTCATTTCGCTCAACGTTGCAGTTGCAGGAAATACTTTTACATGAGCACCCCTGCTGGTCATACATGTTAAAATATTCTGCTTAACGCCGTAATCAATAACCGCAATTTTTATGGGTGAATCTGTATTCCCTTGTTCATAAGCTTTTTGAGTACTTACTTTAGACGCCAGCTCTAATCCATCCATGCTGGGAACTTTGGCAAGCTCTTCTTTTAACTGACCGACATCGAGGATTTCTGAAGAGATAATACAATTCATCGCACCTTTTGAGCGTACATGAGCCACAAGGGCACGAGTGTCAACGTCTTCGATGCTTACAATTTCATTCGCTTTCAAATATTCGTCTAATGAACCCTGCGCCTGTTTCCTGCTATACAATTCTTCAAGGCTTCTGCCTATTAACCCCCTTATTTTTACTGTATCACTTTCTACATCAGAATCTTTAACTCCATAATTACCCACATGAACATTATTCATTATTACGATCTGTCCATAGTAACTTGGATCAGTAAAAACTTCCTGGTAACCAGTCATCCCGGTATTAAAACAAATCTCACCTGTAGTAGTGCCCTTTTTACCAAAGGCTTTACCGTAGTATAAGGTTCCATCTTCAAGAAGTAAAATTGCTGTTGGTTGTTTGCTCATTTATAATTTAGTGGTTTTATTACCATTTCCCGGGGATAGCGTCTAATTTCACTTATCCCAACCTTTAATTAAACTAATAAATTTTTAAAAAGTTCTGAACTTTAGTAACCAACAATGACCATTATTGCACTTGCTAAAGCCTATGCAAAATTATCATTATCAAAAAAAAGATTTTGCTAAACTTCCTAAAAATAAAAAAGGCAAAGTCACCAACGACTTCGCCTTCATTATTTTTAGATTATGTTCATTACAGAGCCGCGCTTTCTTCAGGGTTATTATTAATAACTGCCTGATCTGCGATAGCGTCTGTAGCAGCCGGAAGTCCAGTAGCAGAACTAACTTCTGTTGCACCTGAATCAGTAGTTGCAGCAGCACCTTCAGAGCCGCCTCTTCTACTACGTCCGCGACGGGTTCTTTTACCTGCAGCTTCAGCCTGGGTATCTGTACCTTTTCCGTACACTTCGTTGTAGTCGACCAGTTCAATAAGTGCTAATTCTGCATTATCACCTACACGGGCTCCTAATTTAATAATGCGTGTATAACCACCCGGACGCCCTTCCACTCTTAAACGAACTACATCAAATAATTCTTTGATAGCTTCTTTATCCTGAAGATAACTAAAAACAATACGACGCTGATGTGTAGTGTTTTCTTTCGCCTTAGTAATAAGAGGCTCAACATAAGTTCTTAAAGCTTTAGCTTTAGCTAATGTTGTAGTGATACGCTTATTAGCGATCAATTGGCTAGCCAGGTTGCTTAATAAAGCAGAACGGTGGCTTGCAGTACGGCCGAGATTGTTTATTTTGTCTCCGTGACGCATGACTTTTGTGTTTTTTGGTCTTGTACCGTGCCAGGAATTACAAGACCCATTTATAATTTGAAAATAACCAACTTTGAAAATTTAAGAATGTAGCCTATAGTTTTTAGGCTAACACATTTTCAAATCTCCAAATTATTTAATAATCGTCTTTATCAACCCCTAACTTACCAAGATCCATTCCGAAGCCTAGACCTCTTTCGTTCAGAACCTGCTCGATTTCGCTCAAAGACTTTTGACCAAAGTTTCTGAACTTCATCAAATCTTCCTGCTCGTATTGAACCAATTCGCTTAAGCTATTAATTTTAGCTGCCTTTAAACAGTTAAATGCGCGAACTGAAAGATCAAGATCTTCTAACGGAGTTTTAAGAACCTTCCGCAGCTGAAGTGTTTGCTCATCTACAAGGTCTTCTTTCTTCTCTTCTTTGCTGTCGAAAGTTATGTTTTCATCAGTAATGATCATCAGATGCTGGATAAGAATTCTTGATGCTTGCTTAACCGCTTCCTCAGGATGAATAGTACCATCTGTAGCAACATCCATTACCAGTTTTTCAAAGTCTGTTCTCTGTTCAACACGGGTATTTTCAATAGTATATTTCACATTCTTAATAGGTGTGTGAATACTATCGATAGGAATGTAGCCGAAAACAGAATCTTTTACCCTGTTATCTTCAGCCGGAACGTAACCGCGACCTTTTGCAATAGTGATTTCAATATCAAGCTTAGAGCTGTTATCCATTGTACAAATAAGTAACATAGGATTCATTACTTCAAAAGCCTGGGTAGCATCACCAATCATACCTGCAGTAAACTCAGTTTGATTTTTAATGCTTAAAGTAATTTTTTCAGTGTTAACGTCGTTGTCAACCTTCTTTTTAAACCGAACCTGCTTTAGGTTCAAGACTATTTCAGTTACGTCTTCTGTAACTCCTCTCAAGGTTGCAAATTCATGCTCTGCGCCCTCTATCTTAATTCCCACAATGGCATAACCCTCCAGTGAACTTAGTAACACTCTACGAAGTGCATTGCCGATGGTAAGGCCGTAGCCTGGCTCCAACGGGCGAAATTCAAACTGAGCCTCAAAATCAGTAGCTTTTTGCAAAACGATTTTGTCGGGTTTCTGAAAATTTAAAATGGCCATTTATATATTTTGACGATTTGTACTACAAACTACTAAAGGGGCTTAACCTATAGATAGCTTACAGTGATTCTAATTTTTTTTCTTCTCTACATCCGTGTTTTGCAATAAACACGTTTGAGAACCTAAGAGATATTTAGAAATGCCGATATAACACCACCTCCAAATAACTCTTAAGTTTCAGAAGGCATTACTTACTGTATAATTCCACAATAAGCTGTTCCTTAATATTTTCAGGAACACTTTCTCTTTCCGGATAAGCAATGAAAGTACCTCTCATTTCACTTTCGTTCCAATCAAGCCAGCTAAACTTTTGATTCTTACCGCGTATATTGCTGGTTACAGCAGTATTAAGAGAACTTTTTTCTTTCAAACCAATAATGTCGCCGGGTTGAAGTTGAAAAGATGGAACGTTAACTACCATACCATTTACAGTAACGTGTTTGTGAGAAACCAGTTGACGTGCAGCAGGACGGCTTGGGGAAATACCCAAACGAAATACAACGTTGTCTAAACGTGCTTCCAACAACTTTATTAGGTTTTCACCAGTTACGCCTTTACGACGGGCAGCTTCTACAAATGTGTTACGGAACTGCTTTTCCAGCACACCGTAAGAGTATTTCGCTTTTTGCTTTTCTTTTAACTGTAAAGCGTACTCGCCTAAAGTCTTACGCTTACGTTGTGCTCCGTGGATACCAGGAGGATTACTGTTTTTGCTTAACCATTTTCCGTTACCTAAAATAGGCTCACCGAAAATTCTGGAGATCTTGGTCTTTGGGCCAATGTACCTTGCCATTTTCTTTGTGTGTGTTTTAGATTTTTATGTTCCCGGAACAGTTCATTTTAAAATCTTAAAATTTAGAACTGCACCAGCTTGGTAAAATGTACCTATATAAAATGTCAATTCCTCCACTGTAACAGCGGAGGTATTGACAATATCATTAAAATTAAACTCTTCGTTTTTTTGGTGGACGACAACCGTTATGTGGTAAGGGTGTAACGTCTTTAATCATCGTGATCTCTATTCCACTGTTTGCAAGTGCACGTATTGCACCTTCCCTTCCTGATCCCGGACCTTTTACGTATACATCTACTCTTTTCAGACCAGCATCTAACGCTACTTTAGCTGCATCCTGTGCAGCTAACTGCGCAGCATAGGGCGTGTTCTTTTTAGAACCTCTGAAACCCATTTTACCCGCACTTCCCCAGCTAATAACCTGACCACTCTTGTTAGTAAGACTTACAATTATATTGTTAAAGGTAGCATTTATGTGCGCATCGCCATAAGCATCTACTTTTACGATTCTTTTCTTTGCCGCAGCTTTTGCGCTGTCTTGTCTTTGTTGTGCTTTCGCCATGATTTGTTGTTGAGGTAATCTTAATTAAATTCTGCGTTCCAATTCCGGAACGGGTTCTTCCCTCCTTTCCTCATTTAGCAGGAATATCCGGTGAAGTTTAAACCTTGAGAATAACGGCAACTTTAGTATTAAGCTATAGTTAACGCCTTTATCTTATTACTATTTCTTAGCTACTTTCTTTTTACCGGCAACTGTTTTACGCTTACCCTTTCTTGTACGGCTATTAGTACGGGTACGCTGTCCACGTAATGGTAACCCTTTACGATGACGAAGTCCACGATAAGAAGCAATGTCCATTAAACGTTTGATGCTCATTTGAACTTCACTACGCAATGCACCTTCTACCTTAATTTCACTATTGATAATATTACGGATAGCTGTTTGCTCTTCGTCATTCCATTGATTAACTTTTCTGTTTCTGTCAATTCCGGCAGAATCAAGAATGTGCTGAGCTGTAGAAAGACCTATACCATAAATATAGGTAAGACCTATTTCGCCTCTTTTATTTTTTGGTAAATCAATACCGGCAATACGAGCCATATTTAATTTCTGATTTTGTTATTTGGTGATTTTTAGATTTATTAACCGGAAATTTCTAAATCTGCAATCAGAAATCCCGCCATCAATAAATACTATCCCTGGCGTTGTTTAAAACGAGGATTTTTCTTGTTTACAATGTACAGCTTGCCTTTTCTTCTTACGATTTTGCAATCTGCGCTACGTTTT
>Ga0068627_1000159_pt1 | contig 12745 bp, 9 predicted proteins | sample InSIn1gowninarea_FD_77430 | JGI IMG/M metagenome (GOLD analysis project Ga0068627, IMG submission 77430) | Clean room microbial communities from NASA Spacecraft Assembly Facility at Jet Propulsion Laboratory, Pasadena, California, USA -... ... | reverse complement strand
GATGGTCAAATCGCCCATATATTACTCCACAAATCATATTTTCTAAGTCCTAAAATCACTCAAGCTATACCTAGAATCACTACACAAATCTCACATGCTTTCTATGATAATTAAAAAAACTAACAATATTTACAACACATAATTAGAATTCCTTCTTCATGTCGAAACCCCATTTGGAGCTGTGTCTCCAAAATTATTTGATAATTTTGGGATTGAGCATGCTCCTCTACTAGAGAATACATGTCACAAGATCAAGCTCATCATTTTTAAGCCTCAAGTTCTTCTTTTATGTAGAATATTTATGAACAAAAGCCTTGATTGGAGGACTGTTTGTCCCAATGAATCCCAGGATTTTAGTCAATTTGTACTATGAACCAATCTTGTTATCAAATATGGTATTCTAACTTTTTGAAAAATAGTCCAAAAAAAAAATTAATGTCTTAGACAAGTTTCCCACTCCACTAGTGTAATACCAAATTTTAGTTCATCATTATTAGCCAAATGTCCCTCAGCTTCACTTTCAGAATTAGTTATTTGGTTGTGCTAGAAAACAAACTATAATTGACTTAAATAAAACATATATAACCAAGCAATATATTTCAACTTACGAATTTACTACAAAAAAATCATACTTTATAATAAAAAAAGGTCAAAACAAGTGTGTTATGTGTATAAAATGATCAAAGTAGGGTTATTGATGGGGTTGTGGATTGCTTAATGTGTGGGTCCATGATCATGTCCTAGCTTAGGATTTTCACATTCTTGTGCAACCAAAAGCGTAGAACTTACTTTTACTGTGTTTCTTTCTACCGATATTTGCATACATTCCTGATATCCCAAGAAGGGTAAATAGACATAGCTCCAAGTTGATCAATTCATTTTTAATCCTCTACTTCCTTCCATTCTTCCTTAACCTTTTATTGATAAAAGATTATTGAAGTTTGTAGTATTATTAGAAGTTGAGGATTGATCCTTAACCTTACAATTTGTTTTCCTAATTTTCTCATAGATATTTGTGGAGGACAATCTTACAAAGTGCAGCTGAAAGAGTGTTGAAGGAATGTGGTTTTGTCATAAAGATATTATGGGTTGTGGAGTACCATTTACTATAGAAAATATATGTTTATTCATCATATAGAGGCCGCAAGTTATTTTCAAATTATGATGTGGGTTTTTCTTATCTATCCTCCCAAATTGTGGCCACATCCTAGTTATTAGAAAAAATGTCACGAATGACCAAAATGTATTTTAGCTTACGAAAATTTACCCTAATCCAAAATGTTTTTTATTTTTATTCTTCCTTATATTCTTTAAGCATAGATGATATGAGCCTAGAGATATTTGACAGTGGCATTGAGATCCCAATAGTAAGGGTTAGAGAGAACAAGGTTATGGAGGTAAAATTCCCATAATTTGGTTTTTTCTTCCATGTCGTCTTAATATTCCTCCACTACTAATGTGGACATCTCATGGGTGAATTCACTTTATTTTGTTAATTCAAAACACCACTACCATTTTGGGAATAATGTAAGGAGTACAATTGAGCCACTTCTTCTAAGAATATTTCACCAACCTTGATTCTTGAAAAATATTTATATTTTTTTATTTTCAAGTTGTGTTTGGACATTGAAATATTTTATTATGGTGAACAATAAAACAATTATTTTTTATTTGTCTTGGTTCAATTCTTTAGATATATATCTAAATATATTTTTTAACCATATATTCAAATATTTTTTAAAAGTACAAAACTTATACATTTTTCTAAGGCTCCATGATCTATATTTCCAAAAGCCATTGGAAATGCAATTGGGAAATTTTACTGTAGGTGCCCAGAAATAGAGGAATATGCCAGAACCACCTATGCACGCATATCTGTGGAAATGGACTTCATCACAGGATTCCCAGCTGAAATAAACCTTACAAGTAAGGACTATGTGCGGAACCAGAAACTCGATTATGAAAGTGTCCTTTTTAGATGTCGATTCTACTTTGAGACATGCCATCTAGCGAAAAATTTCCCTAAAGCCTCCGAGAAAAATTCTGCTAGGAAAAGCCACGACAGATCTACATGGCGGGAAAGAGCACAAAAAGAACACTACACTGTCATCAAAGAAGAATACTATAGAGAAAACTCTGAATCACAAGAAATTGAGCAAGAAAGAAACAACTCTCAAGGAAAGCAGGGAGAAAGCCCCACCCAACAACAAGAAAAGTGAACTCAACAACCCCTCAAGCATCAATAGTTATGAGGATTCGAATACTGCACAAAATAAATCTTCATTTAACAACAAAGCAGATCTCCTAGACCAAATTTCTTCTCCGACTATCTTCAAAAGGATGAACAAAATAGATCGCGAAGCTAAGACACCAATGTCCCAAGAACCAGAAGAGATGAAGGAGATGCAAGATAAAGGAAGTTGGAAGACCATAGAAAAAACAAAGAGAGCTACAACACCAATCTTGCCAAGAAAATCGAGGAGCGAGATAATTAAAAACTAAGAAAATTATAGGTCCGATTGGTCCAATAGACCAATTTGGTCTCAGTAGACATTAACCACCACCACCACCATCATCATATATATATAGTGTTTAATTATTTCATCTCTAAATATATTCTTAAATTATCTTAATATAATATCAAAATATTTTATTTATGAGAAAACTATTTTTATCACATCTTTTCCACATTATGTATAATATAAATAATTAACCAATCACAAAATTAATATTTTATAATTCTTTAAATTAAAATTATTAATATTATCTCTTCTTTAAAAAATATATATATAATTTATATACAAAATATCTCAATTCTATTTTAACAACATATTTCACACGAGAATTACACATACAAGCATAATACATTTTCTTCGTAATAAAAGTAATGCATAGAAAAGGAATGAGTTAAATAACGTGATAGTAGAAGTCAACTATCTGAAGAAAAGGAAAAGGAGGATGCAAAAACATTTATTAAAATCTATGCCTCGTGGAAATAACAAAAAGGACCTCAAATAGCGGCTTTAGAAATATGTGGTCATGACGGATTTGAAAGTGTTTCCGAATAAATCAAGCTCCCATAGAAATACCAAAAAGGTTTCTGCAACGTCTCTCTAAAAAATAAACATTTTTTTCTAGCAAAATTTCCAGACACGGTAGTTCAGCATCTGTCAGATAGAATTTATTCGCGGGAGCCCAAAGGTTTTCGGGCATGATGGTTTTATTCGCGCAAATCCCCACATTGCCTAAAGGTTTTAGATCATCATGTCAGTTCACAAAGGCACATTTTCGCCTAATCTCTCCTGCACTTGTAGTGAGCAGGTCAATTTCTCCCATCCTTTGCATCGAAAGTTTGAAGTTTTCGAAGAACTCTGTTTGATTCCCAAGATTATCAACGTTGGCCTTGGAAACGAAATTCGTGAGAAGCGCGGCATCGGATTGGAGCAGGCCTCTATTTAGCTCCAGGTTACCGAAATAATGGCTATCGAAGGGGAGGGAGCTGTCCGGATCCATTTCCACTTTTGTTGTATTGTGTCTGTTAAATTTTTGCACTGCATCTTAAGGAGCTGCGCGTACAAATTTTCCAGGGTAGGATCCAATATACCTCCACTACCTCCAAAGTCGTACAGTATGTTGCTGAACGAACTGCGGTGTGACGTTCCAATAGTATGTGCACCTGCAACATAACATGATCAGCGTTTGATATGTGTGCAGAAATACTATTGGATTGCATTTGTATAGATCTAACTAATTCGGTTTGACAGGCACTATACCAGATAGCACAACCAAGTCTTGAACGTTGAGTCCTTTACTGGCGAAAGAGTCCTTCAGCTGTTGAAAGTTAAATGTTGGCGCTGGAAGATTGGAATGCCTCACTCTCCACCGAAATCCTTCCGTCCCTACGACCCGTCTTCACCTGGCAGAACGGTCCTCCCCTCCGTGAAAATTAAGCCAACAAAATTAGAGGGACCAAACACGGACTGCTGTAGTGCAATTAGATTTATAATTGATAGGAGCGTTTTAAAGTGGATTTATATAGCTGTTGTTTAAGAAACAGAGTACACATTTCTCTCTGCACTGGAATAAATATGAACTAATGATAATGGTATTGAATTATGATTACGGCAAAAACAGCATCGCGAGCAGCCAAAGCGAGATTGTCAGCACATGACACCACTCCTTGCGTCTTTTTCTGCTCTGTTGTTTTGTGTAGAAATCAACAGCAGTGACGCATCGCAACCCTGGAGTAGCACCAATTCAGATCACATTAATCATCATACAATAAAGTGTTTAGACATTCATGAGTTTACATACCCTAACAAAACAATCGTGGAAGTGTAGCCTCAAAAGAGAAGCCGCTATTGTGTGATCTGCCGCTATGTACTTATTCTCCACTTGTCGAACAAGACACTCAACCCCTGGACAACTTTTCATGTAGAAATTATATATGGGCTGCCCTTGTGCGTCACACATTGGCACAAGTAGCACCCCTGCAATTACTGCAATTCCAAACATAACAGCAGAAGTTGCACGAATGACCGAATTAAAAACAACACATCGGTTATTATTAGTCTGCATCTTACACCTGCAGCAGTTGTTCTTCACAAGAAGACAAACAATTGCACACAAATATTTTGAGACGATGGAGAGGTGGAGAGACTACGATTAGATTTATAGGATTGTTGTTGTTGACAACTCTAGAATTAATGCTGTAACCTTTTCTTCTGCTTCTTTGATCATGGCAGGCATATTCATGTATTCAAGTAAGATAACATTTTCCACGCAATTACATTTCCAGTTGTGCCAGCATGTTCCAGCAATTTTATGTCTGCTACGTGCTCTCTGATTTGGAAGAAGGTGGAAATCACTGGTTCTACCCATCTCATTCTTTTCGCACTCAACTAAGAAGACAACTGTGAAAATTATTCATCCGGATATATTCAGCTGTTTTGGTTTGTCACCAGTTTTAGAAAATTGTTTACTATTTCGTAATTTTATAATATTTTTTTTCAAGCTCTTAAATTTGCAGCAGGTTTCCTGTGGAGTTTCTTTATATTAAATTTATTCTACTTGGTGTGTTTTAATAAAATTATTTTATTTTATTAATCAAACTTATACTCACGCTACTTATATGTCTCCTTGTTCTTTTGGTTTGTTAGTTATTTATTTATTTTTAATCGTGTGTAAATCAGATTTGAATAATATTGATTGAAATTTAAATATTATATATATATATATATATATATATATATTGTTTTAATTATTTAATTGTATTTTTATATGGCTTCTTTAATGCATATTAATTCTTTAAATTATAATTTAAAATTTTTAAGTTTGGGTTATATATAATTTTAAAATATCAAAATGTCACACACCATTACAGAAGTAAATTTTTTTTTTTTTTTCTTCTTACCATCTTACAATAAGCATATACATATAAATTATATAGAGACTTCTCGCATAACTGACAAATATATTGACACGCTCTTCATGAGCAATACAAACTAAATCTCCACTCGACATATTGCAAATGTTATGTTTTAGAATACATTCATGCAAGGATTAATTGTTTTCCCATACTCGTGATTTAGAAATGTTTATACATGGTAACATTGATATGTGGCGATTATGGTTACGAATCCAAGGCATGTCCCGGGTACAGTGAACTGTTCACCTTCGTAATATTTCCTTTATGGCATTTACTATGTGGCGTACTGAGTTGTATCTCCGAGGCGTTGATGTGGTGATGCTCTGCCCGATTCCGGCGCTCACTTGTTGTGGGTCGTCCACCTGGCTTGATGAGCGGTCAGCCTTCAAGCTGCCATGTGCTGTAGCGTGCCCAGAGCTCCAAGTGCCATGAGGCTGGATTCCTCGAACTTGCCATTTTGCGCTCGTATTTTTCTCGGTTCCTCCTTGCCGATCGAACGATGGGAAAGGGTTCAGTCAGATCAAGGGCTGGAGTTAAGCCACGAGGCAGGGTTTGCATTGAAATATTTAAGAACCATTTCCTTTTGGCTTGTTATTGTTTCATAGTGAAGCGACTGTGTGCCGCCCAAAGTGTTGTGGTTCTCTGCCATACCCGAAGTTTTCATTCTCAGTACCCAGAGCACAGCGAAATGCCGCTGCCATTCCTTCCGACTCAGGTATAATCGCTCTCGTTTCACTTATTATCTTCCGGAGTTTACCAAAGGCAGTCCTCATTACTCCAGATTTAACTACTGTCTCTGCTAAATTGTTTTGTCTTTTGCTCTCAGCATTTCCGGGTATGGTTCTAAGTTCATTGTGTTTTTTTGTGTTAAAGTATTCAGGAGGGTGCTTCGGCGACCAGCCGGCATTGTGGAAATCTGGCTCCCTCCTCAGCCATCCCACTACAGGTAAGAGCTGGGCGTTTACCATAGGACCTGTTTTCTTATTTTTTTAAAAGAGTAATTGTCTGAGCCACTGTTCACCTGAACAGGGAAGCTGAGAGTCTTGCTCTTGTAATCAGTCCCTACGCCATGCATCCAGGGTTTCCTCACTGAGAAGTTATATGACTCGTTTCTAATTTGAGTGGTTATTTATAACTAGATTTTCGTTGCCCAAACTCAGGCGGAACCCCGCCAAGGCGCTGTTCGCCGGGCTTAAGTTCTATAAATGTTTTGTTTCAGTCTTGGTTCTGCCCGGTTCACAGACAATGCTTCTTAGCAAATGTTGTTACAGTATATATAATACTATTCCTTTACAGTTTGGTTACGAATTTGTTTTGTGTTAATGGTATTTGGTATGGCTCTGGTTCTGCATTAAGATGTTCTCAGGGTATCTCGCCTACTCCAGAGCTTTACTCTAAACTTGATTTACATACGAGTCTCCATTCGATTTCTTGAAGTATTATTCGCATTAGAATACAGAGTAGGGTTAACCAGTTCCCTTCTGTTTAGTATTTGTTCTACCGCCTGTATTACAGGGGTTTCAGTTCATTATGTGTTCAACGCTTGCATTCTTGAATAAAGATACAGATTCGGTCTCTGCCGGATACATAGAGGTTAGTTTTTTTTCCTAAGAAATAAATAGATTGCTTTCCACTATTTTATTTGCTCACCACAGAACCATAAGGTAATTTCACAGTTAGTATGCTCAGTAAGCCATACCTGTTTAGCAGCAAACCTGCGCGTAATGCTTGTCATCCACCCGTCCGTAGGAAGATCCTTCTCGATCTTCCACCCCCAAGAACATCTGCAGATCCTCTCGTCTGCAATCTCACTGGCTATGCCAGATCTCGCTATCTGATCCTAACCAGACATAGCGAATACAGGAAATCTCTTCCTCTCAAACATGCCATCCGGTCACTACTAGACATAGCATTTTCTTTTATTTTCCTTCTGCCATCTGATCCTAACCAGACTTGGCATTTTCCCCTTTTTCCTCCTGGGGTCTCAACTGCCTCCTAAAGGTAGTTAGGTTTTTTTTTTTTATTTAACCACCTCCACAGTGATTAACCACAATTAATCATATACCCAAATTGAATAATGATAACACAATTAATTATCATAATGGTTAACAATACTAACAACAGAGTTTTTATATTTCATCAAACAGAGTTTATCTCACAGCTAAATTTACTAATTTACCAACATTAACACCTCACGAGGGGCATCACATCCCCCCCTCCTGAAGTTCTACATCGTCCCGATGTTGCTGTTCAGCCAAAAACAGTCTGGGATAATCTTCCCTCATACTCTGCTCATCCTCCCAGGTTGCCTCGTCAGGCCCAAAGTACTGCCATTGCACTTTAACCTGGTGGATGGTCCTTTTCCGCAGCTCGACTCTTCTCCGATCTAATATGTTCACTGGCTCGACCATGAACTCTCCTTCTGGTTCCACCTGAAACACACAGTATTCAGTTTAGCTGCTTACTAGCATTCTATTTTAGTTTACGTTTATTAACAGCCTTTTCTTACCTGAATATCCTGCCAACTAATTATGTGCCTAGGGTCATAGACATATTTCTTTAAAACTGATACATGGAAGACATTATGAACCCGGATATGGCTGGGTAGGGCTAGCTGATAAGCTACTGGCCCCACTCGCGCCAAAATCTGGAAAGGCCCACAGAAGCGAGGTGCCAGTTTGGCACAAGCATTCCATTGAAGAGTACTTTTTATAGCTCGGATTCTGACATACACATGCTCACCAACCTGATATTCTTTAAATGTCCTCTTCCGATCTGCAAAGTTTTTCTGTCTGTCCTGAGCTATTTTTAAATTAGCCCGGATCTTTTTTACCATGACTTCCATCTCCTCCAACATCTCAGGACCCAACAAGAGTTTGTCCTCCGGTCCACCCCAACTGGACGGTGTACGGCATTTCCGGCCATAAAGCACTTCGAATGGACTCATCCTCAAGGATGCATGATATCCATTGTTATAGGCAAATTCCACAAGATGTAAATACTCCTCCCATCGAGTAGGTTGTTGCATCACGTAAGATCTCAACATGTCTTCCACCACTTGATTCACCCGCTCAGTCTGCCCGTCAGTCTGCGGATGATAAGCGGTGCTGAAGTTCAGTTGAGTTCCCAGAACTTCAAACAAGGTCCTCCAAAAAACTGATGTGAATTTCACATCACGATCGGATATTATTGTTTTTGGCAGCCCATGGAGTTTAAATATATTCTGCATAAAAACATTTGCGATTTGAGCCGCACGATAGGTGGATTGAACCGGTATGAAGTGAGCTGACTTACTCAGTTTGTCTACTACAACCATTATAGAATCATTGTTCTTTTTGGATTTTGGCAATCCCGTAATAAAGTCCATGGTAATGGTCTCCCATTTCCATTCTGGTATAGGTATTGGCTGTAGTAAACCCGCAGGGTGCTGATGTTCAGCCTTAACTTGCTGGCACTCTAAGCATCGCGCCAGATATTCCACCACATCCCTCTTCATGCCTGGCTAGTGGTACTCTTTCCGAAGCCAAGTGATCAATTTTTGGTAGCCCGGATGTCCCGCATAAGGACTTTTATGATATTCATCCAGAATCTTTTCTTTAATACCGCTTTGATTGGGTACATAAACCCTCTTTTCGTAGCACAAAATCCCGGCTGCATTCAAGGTGTACCCTTGTTGTATTATGTGGGTATTTAAATCCTGCACCAGTTGCTTCTTTTGTAGATAAATCTGATCTTGAGCAGCAGCCTCTTCAATTTCTTTATCAAGGGTGGACCGTCCCTTACTAATACCGATTTCATAAAGGCAGTGCACTTTTCGACTCAGTGCATCAGCTACCCTGTTTTCTTTTCCTTTCAAATGCTTAATTTCAAAATCAAAACCTCCCAAAAAGTCCACCCATCTTGCTTGTCTCGCGTTTAAGGTTGGTTGACTAAAGTAGCTAGTCAAACTATGGTGATCAGTCATTAGCAAGAATTTTCTTCCCACTAGATAATGGCACCACATCTTCAGCGCATGAACCACCGCGGTTAATTCCAGATCATAGGCAGAATACTTCTGCTCATGCTCTTTTAACTTTCGGGATTCATATGCGATCACCTTACCTTCCTGCATTAACACCCCACCTACGCCCTCTTTACTTGCATCTGTGCAAACTACATATTCTTTCTCTGGGTCTGCAACACTCAGCACAGGTGCGGTGGTGAGTAGGTATTTGAGCTGCTCAAAGCTCCGTTGACAATCTGCTGTCCACTTAAACACTTTCCCCTTCTTTTGCAAAGAAGTGATAGGGTACGCAATCCTGGAAAAACCTTCTACAAACTGTCGGTAATAACCAGCCAACCCCATGAAGTATCGAATATCTGCTACATCTTTGGGTGTTGGCCATTCCATTATGGTTTTGATCTTTTCGGGATCCACAACTATACCTTCTTTTGTAATGATGTGTCCCAAATACTGGATTTGTTCTTTATAAAAATCACATTTACTAAATTTGCCATATAGCTGATGCTCCCGTAGTGTCTGTAACACTATTCTAAGATGCTCCTCATGCTCTTTAATATTCCGGGAGTATATAAGTATATCATCAATAAAGATTAACACGAACTTGTCTAAGTATTGGTGAAATACACTGTTCATCAAGCACATAAATGTCGCAGGTGCATTAGTCAACCCAAAATGCAGTACCACAAACTCGTAGTGTCCATAACGAGTACGAAAAGCGGTTTTGGCTATGTCCTCATCCTTAATTCTGATTTGATGATAGCCCGACCTCAGGTCGATCTTTGAAAAGATTGTCGCCCCCTTCACCTGATCGAACAGCTCATCAATGCGGGGTAGTGGATATTTGTTTTTAACTGTCAGTTTGTTCAGCTGTCTATAATCTATGCACATACGAAGAGTTCCATCCTTTTTTCTAACAAACAACACAGGAGCCCCCCAAGAAGATACACTGGGGTGGATATACTTCTTATCCAACAACTCTTGTAGCTGCATCTTTAACTCAGTTAATTCCGGCACACTCATCCGGTAGGGTGCACAGGATACTGGGGCTACACCGGGTACCAATTCGATGGTAAAGTCCAAATCCCGTTTGGGCGGCAGCCCTGGGATTTCCTCTGGAAATACATCAGCAAAATCTTGCACCACCGGTATATTTTCCACAGTCGTAATTTTATCCTCAGACCCAGCGTACCCCACCTGTATTGCATATATTTGGCATTTCTTCCGCACACTTTTAGCTAGCTGTGAGGCCGTAATTGGCCGGATCTGCACTAGTTTTTGGATGCCTTGAATTTCTTTTTCCACTCCTAGTTCATCTCAGTAAGAAATTTTTTTTGTCTTACAGTTAATTACAGACCATCGCTTTTCCAGCCAGTCCATTCCTATCAGCACATCATAAGCTCCAAGAGGGAGTACATTCAGCTCTGTTGTTATTGTCTGACCAGCTAACCTTAGTGGACAGTTGCTGACCTTAGTCAGTACTCGTCTTTTGGCCCCCGTGGCCAGCTGTACTAACCAAGGATTTTTAAACTTAATAGTTTGCAAACTGTAGCTTTCCACGACTTTGGGACTTACATAGCTTAAAGTACCTCCTGGGTCTACTAAAATAGAAACAGTTCGATCAAAGATCTTACCTTCAAACTCGATCATGGTTGGCTGGTAGTCAGCTTGTCGATCCTCAAGTGCTGCATTTATTCTTGGCAGGGATCTGGCCACGTCTCCCACTGTAGAAGCTTCATAGATCTGGGACAATTGATCGCTTTCCTTCCGATGAGGACAATTTTTAATATAATGGGGTCCACCACAACCCCAGCACTGAACTGGTGGCCTTGTTGCACCTTCATTATCCATTCTAACCTAATGTTCGCTATATTTAGATTCAACAGGTTGCTTAAATCTGATCTAACTTCTTGATGGGTTTTTAGTGCTGGCCCCTTTCGAGAATCCCTTGTGAAAGCTGCTGCGAGTTCCCTTAGTTCCCACATTCATTCTGCTGCTCTTCTTGTCTGCCCAACGCTTCCCAAAACCTTCTCCTTTTTGTTTGCTCTGCTGGTAACAGAGTCTAGCCTTCCGAATCACTTCATCCATCGTCTTGGGATTATCAAACTCGATTCTTTCTCGCATTGCCAGAGGTAGGCTGCTAACAAACCGCTACACCTTAGCCTTCTCCTCTCGAATGTACGGTACATAACGGAGCCGGGATGTAAATTTGGTTATGAACTCATCTATAGTCTACTGTCCAAGCCGCAGATCATGGAATTCTCATGCTTTTTCATCATAGAAGCGTTCTGTCAGGTATTTTTCCTTAAAATATCTTTGAAAAGCCTCCCAAGTCACATCCTGCTCACTCACCCCCCACACCATCTTGACCTCCTCCCACCATAATGTGGCCTTGGCCTGCAGCTGGAATATAGCCAGCCGAGCCTTAAGATGGTGATCATACTCGTACACTTGGAAATACTTATTCATATTGATTAGCCATGCTTCTGCAGCTTCTTCTGATTCCCCATCGAATTGAGGTGGCTTAATCTTCCGAAACTCTCCTTGTAACTCTATTCGCGGTCTTTTTGGAGTTTGATATTCGGAAGCGTTAACAGACTTCTCTCCTCGCGTCTCTGCCCTTTCCTCTGCTTCGTCCTGTTCCGTATGATAGCTTTCTTCATCTGTTACTCGTGTCTGTTCAGGTCTAGGATGAGATTGTTGATGATGTTGTTTATCTGATAAAATTTTCAGAATCCTCTCATGTTCCATGTTTAATCTCGCATTGTCCTCACGCAAACGGGCCATTTCGTCCTTCAGCTCCTGGACTGTCCTCAATATAGCCGAATCAGTATTGCGGCCTTCTGCTCCCAGTTGTACCCATAGCTCAGGATTCCCCTGAGGATGAGCTACATTATCCGGTTGTTCCAAGTTCCTATGAGGAGCGCTACTTGTTCTTCTCATTCTGTTGTTACCTGTACAAGATTAACTAATTCAACAGCTGGGATTATATATTTCAGTATACTCTTAGTTTGGTTGTCATGACACTATTTATGCATTACTGTTTTATTAAAGTTTACCCGAGGTCACAGAGTTGTAGCATGGGCTCTGATACCAAATTGTCACAGTCCATTACAGAAGTAATTTTTTTTTTAATTTCTTCTTACCATCTTACAATAAGCATATACATATAAATTATATGGAGACTTCTCGCATCACTGACAAATATATTGACACGCTCTTCATGAGCAATACAAACTAAATCTCCACTCGACATATTGCAAATGTTATGTTTTAGAATACATTCATGCAAGGATTAATTGTTTTCCCATACTCGT
>Ga0068627_1000158_pt1 | contig 12757 bp, 5 predicted proteins | sample InSIn1gowninarea_FD_77430 | JGI IMG/M metagenome (GOLD analysis project Ga0068627, IMG submission 77430) | Clean room microbial communities from NASA Spacecraft Assembly Facility at Jet Propulsion Laboratory, Pasadena, California, USA -... ... | reverse complement strand
GCCTTTGCGGTCAGGCAGAAACAAGTGGTGCAGGTGCATCCGGGCAACGGCCGAATGTTTTTCGCTGCGAAGCATTCGCTTCAGGGCTGCATGGTCTTCGTGGTACAGTAGCAGCAACATTTCTTCCAGATAATTATCCAACTCCTGGGCGGTCATCGGCGGTAAGCCATCCGGCAGCCGATTCCAGGTAAGATAATAATCCAGGAAATTGATCACCGGGAACAGCCGTTCTTCCCCTAATTGGCTGGTACTTGTACCGGTATATTGATTAATGAGTGCTTCTAGGTTTTCGTATGGGGTTTTTCCAGCAATAATTTCGGCCGGAGAGATAGTACTATTCGTCGTACCGGGAACAAAGCAATTAATTGCCTGCTCTACTTGAATAAGGGCCTGGTAGCTGGTGGCGTTTGCTCCGGCTTTCTGCAGGTAAGACCGCCAGGTCTGTAGCATTTCCTGGGGCGGAACACCGCTAAGCAGGGCTGCCTGTTTTAGTACAGCAATCAAAAATTCCGGCTCCTGAAAACGGGTAAAATTATACTGCGCGTAATGATGCCAAAGCAAGCGCCATAAGAACTGCCTTCGCGAAAAATCAGATAAGTGAAGACTCTGTACGGAACGGAAAAATAATTGCATTGCTTCAACCGCATCTAAGGCGGTACTGCCTGAAGGCAATAGGCTAAACAGTTTGGCAATAACTTGATCCGGCATTTGACCTAAAAATATCCTTATGGCATTTTTCTCTTTTGCCACCTGCCGCATCCATGCCATTACTTCCTCCTTGGCAGAAAGCAGCAGCAGTTGCTCTGTTATTTGTTCAGGAGAACCCGTAAAAGCCTGCTTTATTTTAACTGGCAAATTGGCCTGTTGCAAGAAGTATGCGGCAATTTCTTTTAAAGGCTTAAGTAATGCCTCATTATGAGCAAAAGAGTAGTTGCCGGTACTGCGCTTTTCCTCTACCAGCCAGCTTTTAATCCAATTATACTGAATGTAATCGTTTTTGGTAAAACTCTGGATAGCTACAACTTCCAGCAAAGGCAGTAACTTCAATATTTTTTCATCCGGAATATTTTTCGCTTTTTCCTTGAAAATAGCTTCTTTAAATAAATGAATGAGCCCGCGCTTTTCAATAGTGGCCAGATGCGACAAGTACGCCAATAGACTCTCGTAAAAGTAAATTCCTTTAAAAGCTTTGTACTCGGCTGCCAGGTAACTGCCCCATACTGCCTCCAACAGCACATGCCGCAACGAAATTTGCCTTATACCCGACAATACCGGGATAGATTCAATCAGCTGAATGGTTACTTCGATAACATCCATAACGTTATTCCATTCCGGCAAGTAACTAAACACTTTATATACCAGCGGAGCAGAAAATTGCCATAAAAACCGGCGTCTGGTTACGCTCTGTGCTCCGGCTTTCTTCAAAACCTGGAGGGCCTCGTCACCCGACTGCGCATACAGCTTTTCCAGCAAAGTTTCCGGCGATTGGCTATTATGTTCTTTTCCCCACCAGGGCATAACCCCATATTGCAGAAAATAATGGAGCACATCGGCTAAAGTATTTTTAAGCTCAGCCGGCTCTTTTACTTGGCCGGTATCAGGAGTAAAAGCAATAGCCGGAAAATCATCACCCGAATGAACAGGTGCAGACGCTTGCTGCAAGGTTTTAAGAATTGGTAAATAATCTGTATGGGTGGTGCCGGTGTTCACCGCCACTGCAGCTGCCGTTTTCAGGCTATTTAGAATTATTACCGGAACGGCCCCGGATTGCTGGGCCATATACTGAATGCTGAACCGGATAAAGGCTGGCCGGATAAAGGCTTCCTGGTGATGAGTAATAAGATAAAGCAGCAGCATCTTTCGGGTTATAGCTTCAAAAGCGGTAGTGTTATTTATCACTGCCAGATCTTTAGCTTTCCATTGCGCTAAAAGAAGAAGATATACTTCCAGAAAATGAGCGTCATTGGGACGTAAAAACCGGATAAAACTAGTGAAATCGTTTTTTGACAGAAGGTCGGTTATTCGTTCAATAGCTGCTCCATTATTAGCCAGTGAAAAAATTATTTCTCTTACCGTAGCCGGTGTTACCTTCATGCTCTCGGTTAAGTGGGCAGCCAGTGCTTCTTTGCTATAAGCCACCGACCAGGCAGGTAATGTTCCTTGTAGCAGGTAGTATCTTAGTCGTTCTATTTTATCTGCAAGCAACAGCGCCTGCTGCCTTATATCTAGGGTTGCCGGAGCCGGAGAAACTATTACGGGTAAAGGATTTTCTGCTTCAAGTTCAGCAACGAGCCCAAACAACGAGTTCCCTCTGGTAGCCGTTATTTTTTCCTTTGGCAAAGCTTTATGCAAAAGGGTGAGCAAAGCAGTATAGGTAACATTGTAGTGAGCCGCCATTTGAAGCAAAATGCTTTTAATAAACATTTTTTTGCTAAACAGGCTTTCTTTTTCTTCCAGGAGATAGGTTAGGATAAAATACGTAAATTCTTGTGCAAACCCAGCTTCATTCGTCTTAACAATCTGGTTTTTGTGCTGTATTGCCACAATTTCTTTTTTGTACGTCAGAATAAAAGGCGCTTCGGCAGGCTCAATTACCGTGATAATTTTTTGGATGTCTTCTTCCTCTGACTGATAAGCCAGTCTTCTTCGCACCGCTTGCTGCTGGCCCAGTCTTAGTAATAATTCGCTTAAACTGCCAGGGCTTCGCTGATACAACTCATCCAGAATAGCTTGCCAGGTAAAATCAGGCTGTTCGGACGCCTGCCAGGGAAACGTACCCGTCACTAAGAAAATTTCGAGGAGAGATTCGTAACCTGCTACTACAGGTAAGCTTTCAAAACTACCGTTATGCCATTTTAACGCATTCTCTTCCGTTGAAAAGAGAAAAGAAAATTGTTCTTCCAGTGCTTTCTCTAATCGTTTTGGAAGTTCGCTTTCCAGCTGTTCGTACGATAACGTGCCTAAGTCCAGAAGCAGGCTGTCTTTCCGGAGGAGCCTGTTTTCCGGAATAACTTTATAGAAGAAATCCTGGAGAAAAGTATGTAGCTGGTGATGATACAGCCGGCTGATTTTATTCTGCAATTCATGGGACTGCTCCCGCGAAAAAAAGCTAATAGCAAAGCTCAGCTTTTGTATGGAGAAATATTGCTGGCTCATCACTGCTCTGGTTCATCCTGGGTAATAGTGTTGTATTTTACGCCTTGGGCTATTAAAAACCGGGTAAGCTTTTCCGAAAGAGAATGAGTAAGTGCAGAATCAGTATCTGTTTTTAAGGCTTTTAACCAGTTAAAGTACAATTCATCGAATGTTTTCATTTGGTTAAGGGATAACCACAGAAAAGATGTTTTTATATGTGCCGGGCATTCCTCCCGAAACATATCTTCTGTTAGTTCACGAAAGCTTTTATCCTGAAAACGGGCGGGCCAGGATGGAAATATAACCGTCATGCGAAAATTAAAGAAGTCTTCCGCTATTTCTTGTTCTTCTGCTGGTTGGATGGTGTACTCGAAGGCTGGATAAAATTTGGTGTTGCAAAGAGCAAATTGACGCAGGTTAGAGACCAGATAGGCAATAGCTTCTTTACTTGGCTGCCCAGGGTTTTGCGGCCGTTCTTTCTGCGTGGGAAAGAGTAATAAGTTGTCTGAAAAAGTGCATATCTCTTGCAGCCGGGCTACTGTTGCCGGATAATCGTTAGGTGTATAAGCCGCGGCTATCTCCAACAGCGTTCCTACCATTTCTTCTCTTTTTGCAAACGATTGCCAATCCCGTTGCTTTACTAAAATTTTATTAGAATAGTCTACAAAATTAAATCCGTGCTGGGGCGCTTGTAAAGCCGGTTTCAGCAGCAAGTGTTCCAGTACATAAAACCCTTCGCTTTCTATGCTGATTTCTTTAAAAATTTGTACGGTTTTTTTTAGTGTTTTGACAGCGGCATATTCATCAGGATGTTTGCTTACCTGGCTCCAATTGGCATCCTGAGGGTGTTTAAATAAGAGGACAAATTCTTCGCGGCCGTTTGCCTGGTAAGGTTGAATATCGTAATTACTAAGCTTAATGGCAGATTGAAACAGCGCTTCGGATTGGCGTTTAAAAGTTACATGGCGGGTAAGCGAGGAGCGGTCCGTTATTTTTACTTCTGGTTCTTCAGAGTCAAATACAATATCGAGTTCTTCCGCTATTAACTGAGCCGTTGATTTTTTATCCTTATCTACTGGGCTATCTTCAACCGCAGGTTCTGTTACCGATAATTGTTTTTGACATTGTTCTACTACTTTGCTTAGCTTACGCCTGGTTGCGTTCTTAATATGCAGTAATAAAGACATTTTCTTTCCGAAACCACTAACCAAGCTTTCATCTTCTTGTAAAGTAAGATAATTATCGGCTTTTACCCGGTAAGTGGTAAAGGCGGGTATATCCCGGAGAATATTAGCTTTCCAGGTAATTTCCAGGTCGGTTTGCCTGGCGGGGTTATCCTGGTCATAATAAAATTTAAATAAGTATAAGGGATGCTTTTGTACTGCAATATTAAAACGGGCCAGCATGTGGTCAAACGCTCTTTTTTTCCTGTCTTTGTACTGCTCATCTGTTTCCAGAAACTGATGAATAGCCCGCATAAAAGGGTTGTTTGCGTTTTCTTTAAAACGCTCCCAATCAATAGCTTTTAAGGAAGCACTTTCATCTGTAAAAGCTTTTAAAATATACTTGGCATCCGGAACTTGGTATAAGGCCTGAAAGAAATAAGTTGATGTTGTTTCCGAGGATGTATCCGTTGAAAAAAGATCGCTTATATGGGCTACCTGAGAAAGCGAGTTAACCAGCAACTGCTCAAAAAACATTAGGTAAGCTTTTAATTGCCTGCTTTTTGCAATACTGGCAAGCGATTGATTTGAGTTTGCGCCGGCTTCGCTGAGTCCGTAAATAGCAGGAAATAATGTTTGAATAGAAACATATTCTTGCAAGTTTTTATACGCTCCTGGTAAAGGCGCGGCTTCTTTTCTCTGGATACCGCCGTTTAACTTACTTTTTATTTTCTGCTCTTGTTTAATAACTTCCTGGTTTCGAATATAAAGCGGGTAAATATCATGATATAAGGTTATATCCGGATGTACATTATCTAGAATGATAAATGGGAAACAACTATCTTCGAACGTGAGCATCTTGGTACTGGGCTCCTCGCCATCCAGTGAAACCAAAAGTTTTTTTATACTAATAACGCCTTCCAGGCCGGAAATAACTTTGGTTAATATAAAAGGATCAAGATGGGTTATCCGGTCTTTCAATTCACTATCCAGGATAATGCCTTTTTGTAGGAGAGGCCCGGAATAGATTTCTTCTATCGCGTATCCTTTAGCTAATAATTCGGCTTCTGTATGATAGGTTACCGGAGGATTTATTGCCTGCTCCAGCGCCTCAAAAATTTGAGCCAGAATATTTGCCGGAGAGGCGCTTCTTTCTATAATTATTTCGGCTTTTATATACACCGGCTGGGGCTGAAGCACCTGAAAAGACGCATAATAATCGCCAATATTTCGGAAATCAGCCAGCTTTTCCTTTACAGTTTGGATAAGGCTTTGAACAACTTGCTGGCTTGTAGTTTTATTTGCGGTAGTAAAGTGCTGAATTACTTCAGTGCTTGGCTTTATTATTACCTTATAAATTCCTTTATTATACAAATAAGCGTAGGGAGTGGTAACGGGCTCCAGCCATACATTGTCTACTTCCGCAAAAGCATCAATTAAAAGCTTTCTGTAATCATTAATAGTAACCGGCCCGGAGGAAAGCACTTCTTCCTTGGGGAAAAAAAAGTTTTTTTCGCGGTCAATCTGTCCTTCTTTATCAGCCAGAATATCAGCAATCGGGAAAGTAGTTCGATAGGCTACATCCGTAAGCGCATAACATAGATATTCCAGAATTGTAACACCTGGGTCGTGTAAATTAAAATCAGACCAGTTTTTACCAGCGTATTGCTGTATTAATTCAACCCCTTTGGCCCGCAGAAATTCAAAATTTAAAGCGGGTTCCTGTTCCCTGTCTTTCTCAATCACTGTTTTTCTAGGCTACGGGTTTCTTGTTCTGTTTAAAGCGATGAAGCCCTAGAAATATAATAAAAATAAGGTTCAATTAATAATAATATTCCGGAGGCAGAAACTTTTCATCGTCCCATAGTTTGGTTACTTTATAAAAAACAGATACACCGTGGCCGTAATTGCGGTTTGTACGCAATTGCAGGGCATAATTATGGGTATTTTTACTTTCCCACCTTATCCCAATTTTATTCCAGAAAGCACCATTCCAGAAAGAACCAAAATGAGCCGATACCTTTCTTATTTTACTGCTTGAATTACCGAAGGCGCTCAAGGCATAAGCATGAAGAATGGCAAACTTTCCAGAGCCTTTTTTTCCGGTGCGGGCTATCACCTCAAAAGCCTGGCAATTATTTAATTCTTCTATTACCGAGTACCACTTGCCATCCGCAGGAACCTCTCCTTGAAGAAAAGTGCCTACCCTTCCCTCCATGCCGGCAAAGCCCTTCACCTGAAGCTTATAAGGGTCAGTGCTCCGGGTGCCGATACCGAGATTCCCATTTTCATGAAAGAAAAAACTGTTTTTGTCTTCTTGCTCTTCGGCAATATTGTTTGCCGGTTTCAACCGCAGCCCGGCTATTTCCTGTTCATCTTTTTCTATGTGAAAGAAAGGAGACAGATCGTCGATATTTTTAAACAGGGTAACAAATTTTTTTGAGTCGCCGCGCGAAGAGAGGATCAGGCCGTTTTCATCGTCTTTGGAAAAGCCGTCGTCCTGCTTATTGATCATGGAATCTATTAAATTGGAAAAATGAGTTTCCGTTGGTATGCCCCCGTTCCGGAAGAACTTTTTCAGGTCTTCCCGGCTATGTATTTTGTTTCTAAACATGGTATTACAATTTAATTATTATAAACAGTAAAGTCATACAGATCTTCCGGGGGTTGCAGCGCCCCAGTGGCCTTTGTTTCTTTTGCCTTCGATTGGTTTATCAGTAAGCCACTGCCCACCGAAAACTCTCCTATTCCAGACTCTTTTGCTTCATAAGGCATGGGTTTATCAATAACCGTGAGTAAATGTTCTTCCGCCGGAATAAGGATTGCTCCGGGAATAGAACCTTTCAGGCTATCTATTTTATCAACAGATGTATCCGTAATTTTGGCATGGTAAGAATCATCTTCTTTGTTCCATGTTTTATAAAAATGAATGAGTGAAAAGCCCGTGATATAGGCAATGTAGTCTCTTTGCTGGAGGTAATTTAATATCTCGGAAACATATATTTTTGAACCAATCTGGAAATCGCAGTGAGGGTTATACAGCCATTCGGAAATATACTTTTTAATATCCTCGTTCATCAATTTTAAATAATAACCGTTGCTTTGACGAACTTGATCTGTATTTTTAAATTGTACCCGGGTTACCACCATAATTTTTTCGTAAATAGGATTGCCCACCTCCACTTTTACAAAGCCGGAAATTGCTTGGGTAATAAATTGTTTAATATCGTATAACACTGACAGATTTACTTTAGGCTCTTGGTTAATAAAGCCTCCATCTGCCCGCTCTTTCGGGATAACAATCAGGTGTATATCTACCCCCGGAAGGATCATGTTGCTATCCTTATCAGTACTGTAACATTTCACCATCAGAATTTGGGGAAAAGCATTCAGAACGGCCTGTGTGATATCTAATATGGATAAGAAGCGTTGCTTATGCCGCAACCTTTCGCTCACCCTGATATTATATTGTTGATAGGTTTCTTGCGACTGGCCGTTAAAAGAAGGGAAGAACTGCCTTATATCTTTAATTTTAGTGTTTTTTTCTTTAAATCCTTTAATAGCTCCCGGCGGTAAAGTATAGGAATGATCCGGAAAATGATATTGCTCGGGCACCCTTACCGCCATGGCTCCCTGAGCAAATACAGCAATTACTTTTGATCGAACCGAACTTTCGCCGGGTAAAGAAGCTCGTATCCAATACAAGTCCGGATTTAAAATGGTATTTTTCTTTTCGATACCATCAGGTATTTTTAGGGTTATAATGCCTGATTTTACAAAATTACCGGTGGTATCCAGCACCACTCCTGCTTTTGGAATGGGTACCCATTTGTTAGTACTTAAATGGCTCCAATTAATTTCCTCCGGGTCATGCACGGTATGATGAAAATTCGCCTCCGATAATTGAAAGAAAAGCGATAACTCCTGCCCGGGAAAAAGTTCGTTCAAACCAATAAACAAGTTACTTTCCTGGTCAGGTGGCGGCACAAATAAATTGTGCTCGGCATTTTTACCGGTGTAAAAGGTATCATAGCCAAACGGATAAAGGTGAATCAGCAGTACTTCTTCTTCATTAGTATAGGAAGCTCCGTTTGTCTGTTCAGAATGCTCCAAGGTATAGTCTATGGAGAGCGATTTAACCACCGGCACATAAGGCTGATTAGGTATTGAGCGATTTGTGGCAAACCTTTTTGAATTATGCACTACTGTTTCGGTGAATACTTGCGGATACAAGCGGTGACCGAAAGCCTCTTGGGGCGCTATAAGCTCCAGGCGTACAGTGCCCTGCTTTAAATAAGGCTCCGTTACTTCCTGTGCTTGGTCCAGTACCGGCGCATTATTAAACTTTATTCGCTTAAAATCAATGTTGGTTATACGAGTGCAGGCTTTCAAGCCATCTTTTTCCAGGTTATTCTCAAACAACTGAAACACTTGTTGCTCTTCGGCTGCAGGCGCCGCTTTGGCATCAGCCGTACTGTTTAACTGAATTTTAAATGATTCATTGGTATAAGGGTAATTATATCCGGCATAATACCCGGCAAAGCCGGCTCCTCCCCTGGGCAGGTTATACCAGTAAAACTGAAGGCAAAAATTTGTGGTGTAGCGGTTAAAAATATTCGGGTTATTTATATCTAAATAAGAACCAATAGTTGGAATAGGTCCAAAAGGCTGAAAAGGTGAGCCGCTATACAAATCGCCCAGGTTATTTCTTAATTTAAATTGCTTCGATTCCTTTACATCTACTTTTATCGCAATCCGCTCAATAATAAAATAGGATAAGAAAGTATAAGGATGATGAAAAGAGAAATTATTTAGTTGTAGTTGTAAAACAGGCCATTGTACGTTATCAAAATTGTACCCATGCAGGTTGCAGTTATAAACCGCAACGGACTCCTCGGTGATACCCAGCTTAAATTTTACCTCCATAAAGGAATCAGGATTTTTAACGGAAGAATAGGACACTCCATAATCTTCGATACTAATCCAGCCGGTGCTGCCGGTAATGGTAATAACAAAAGCCTGATTGAGCATTTCCAGCAAAAGCACCTCCGGGCTTCTTCCTAAAGCATTTGCCAGATGCTCTACATGAAGCTCAAATTGTTTTAAAGCCTGTTTCTGAATAAAGAACTTGACCCAGAAATTCCGCTGCCCATCTGCCTGGTAAAACAACGGAGAGGCAACCAACAATCCCATATCAGCGGCGGTCATTGTTTTTTGTTGAAGCGGCAATTCACTTTGCTCTTCGCCTAATAAGGGCCATGTGTTAAAAGAATCTTTCTCCTTTAGAAAAGTGGCCGTGTGGGGAACAGGATTATCTGCCTTAAAAACCTGGCATTCCTTAATCCCCTCTATCCCGTTTTTCTTTTCCTTTACCTGGGTTTTGTTGCTAACAAATAAAGTTTTTAATTCTTTAATCTGGGTTCCGGATAGTTGCACACTATTTACCAGGGCATACAACAGCTTTTCCGGGTTATCTCCTATTTCTGCTATTACTTGGGTTCCTTTATTTAAAATAAAAGGACTGCTTGGGTCAACCGGCTCCAATACCAGGTGTACATCGTCTAAAATTTCTTTTTTGAATTTTATTCCTATTATTTCCTGATAGTAGTAATCCAGGTGCTTTTTTATTAACCCATTAACCGGCTTTTGCAAATAAGAATACAGGTGCAAAAACGAAATAACAAGGGCTATATGGGGCTCATACACATCACCATCGAAAGTTTGCTTTTTCAGATAATGCCTGGAGTTATGCAACAGGTTTGCATAAAGCGAATTTAAGCCGGAAAATAATTTGTCAAAAAGAGGAAGCGCCTGAATTATTTTTTCGCGGATAGTGCTACCGCTGTTATTGAATGGCGGTTCCGCAATAGCAGGATTGCTGTCATAAATAAACTCGGCTGTTTTTGGGTCAACCGCAATCTTACCTTTTAACTGTTCTGCACTAAGTTTATAAGAATCTAATTTTTCCAGGTACTGGCTTAGAGATTCTGTATCTACTGCAAGGTGATGCATGTGGCGCAGATTACCGGCTGTTTCAAATTCAGTATAATACTCTTTCAGAACTTTAGTAAAGTTCTGCATAAACTCAAAAATGTTCTCTAAACTAATAAGAAGCTGCCTCTCGTTTTCGGTATATTTTACTTTATCGGATAATTGCTTGTATTCTGTTGTTATATTCCGGCTATCCAGCTTTGCCAGCAAGGCAATTGTAATATCAATATCCGAGGTAAAAAAATGTTTCCAGTCGCCTTCCGGCTTATTAGAGAAATTATAATAATTAAATTGGCCGGAAAGATCAACGAGCAGCTTCAGCAGATCGGTAGGATCTTTTTCATCTATACCAAAATAAGCAGCATCCAACGAGGCCAGATACCGCTCCGACTGGCTCATGCCATCTTTAATCTCGGGCTTTAGCTCTGTTGCCATTCAATTTAATTTAAAAAGAAATATTAGTTCCTTCGTCCAAATAAAAAGGATACACGATGTTGTGCCGGGTGTTGGTTGTAATTACCTTATAATCTATGCGGATATGAATAACTCCCTCCGGGCTGGCCACTTCTGAAACTTCTGCATGCAGGAATTTAATTCTTGGTTCAAAATGCAATAAGGCATGCCCAATAATATGATTAATTTCTGTAATTAAATTAGCACTTAATTGCTCAAATACTACCCGGTTTATATGGCAGCCAAATTGGGGCTGCATAATTCTTTCGCCGGGTGTTGTACGCAATATAATCCAGATGCTTTCTTCGATATCAGTTAGGCCGGAAGCCATTTGATTGGCATTATTAATCCGATCAAAAGAGGGGGGGAAGTTCCATCCGCGCCCTAAAAAAGTTTTTTCTCCCTGCTCCATTTTTCTTAACCTCCTATTAAAACGGTTAGGCAACCCAAAGTAATGGCACCGCCGTGCGCCGTAGAATCTCCCACTCTGGCGGCTGGTTTACCGCAAATTAATACTGTAGCAGACCCTTTTACAATTGAATCCGGGGGACCCGTACATACGGCACTATCGCCCATAGTGGCAGCGGGCAATTTCTCAATCAGAACGGTTGTTGCGCCCGGTCCTACAATGGGACCACCCACGTGCGGAATTGGCGGAATACCCGGTGTCTGCATCGGGCAAGTATGAAAATCAGTAAGGCGGGCAGCCATCATTCCCATAAAACTCCTGTTAATTAATCATGACCATAGCACCTTTTACCGTAGTTTGCCCAGAAGCCGAAACTTCTGCGGTAACATTCCCTTTTGCCGTAAAACCTACTTGTGCTGTTTGCTTAATATTTAATCCGGTAACTTCCACGTCGCCGGCGCTGGCCGATAGGGTAATTTTGCTGGCGGCAGAAAGCTTTAAATTTCCCTTCGTATCCACCGTTATGTCTTTCGGACTTGATAAGGTGATCCCCTCCGGGCTCATTTTTATATTATTGCTGTTTTGATCTTTTACTTCAATTGCTTTATCCTGATCACTGATGGTAATGGTGTTCGCGCCGGGTGTTTCGATTTTGATTATTTTGTGCTGGTCGTCAAAAGAAACCTTCAGTTTATTTTTTGTTGTAATACTTTTTATATAATTGTTTTCATCAGTGGCCGGGTTGGGCGCCGCATTCTTGGCACTATAAAGAGAACCTAATATAACCGGAAAACGAGGATCATTATCCAAGAATCCAAGCACTACTTCGTCGCCCACTTCGGGTAAAAAGCCCAATCCAGCCGTTGAGGTAGCATAAAAGTTGGCCATCCGGGCCCATACGCCAGCAGCATTTTCAGCTCCTGACGGTAAATTTACTAGTATTCTGTATGCCGACTGAGGATCTTCGGCTAGCTTCTTAACAGTACCTATTTGCAGGCCTTGCACGGACGGGATTTGCCCCGTTGCAGGTGTATAAGAAAAATTAGGGCTTTCAGAAATATACTTGTTCTCCAGACCAAACCCCACGGTTGTTTTCCATATGCCTTTTTCAATAAGGTGGGTAACAGAAGATACAAAAGCATCCCCGTTAAATTTTTTTCCAACTCCTTCTAACGTAATTAAACTACCTGTTTTTACCGCCGCATTGCCGATAAACGTAACTTTGCCTTTAAAAGCGCTCAGCCGCATACGCAATAACTTTCCATCTGCCCAGGTTTTTAATTCATCCACGGACATAGCCGTAGCAGCATGCAGACTTACCTTGGTCTGACTTAGTTTCGACGAAAGAACTTTGGCGTTTACGTTGCCCTGCGCATTAACCGATGGTTCGGCCGCTGTTGACTTTAATAGTGTTCCGGTTTTACTGTCCCAAGCGGTAGCTTCTACGGATGGCGCCTGCCGTTCTGTGTTTAATTCTGCAGAAAAAGCCATGATAGACTCGCCTAAAGCCACCCGCAACACGGGAGAAGAGGTAAACAGCGGCTTCCCTATCTTAATGGTGTCGCCATCTTGTAAAATAATAAATCCGTTAAATTCTGATCGGGAT
>Ga0068627_1000156_pt1 | contig 12887 bp, 5 predicted proteins | sample InSIn1gowninarea_FD_77430 | JGI IMG/M metagenome (GOLD analysis project Ga0068627, IMG submission 77430) | Clean room microbial communities from NASA Spacecraft Assembly Facility at Jet Propulsion Laboratory, Pasadena, California, USA -... ... | reverse complement strand
ACTCTTTAGTATTATTGTCTGTTTTAGCAGGTAAAGTGCATTGAAGCAATGGCAGTGAATCTTGTTTTCCTGATGTGTGATTGTAAATTACCATTGATCCAAGGTCATGTTCTTCGTCGGTGTCGGATAATGATGATTCCGCAGTAGAAATATTTGGTATTGGGGTGCCGTCTATTTCCGTTGAAATGTTATTTATTCTTTCTGGTTTTGCTACCCGTTGCGTGTTGAAGCGCTGTGAACTGACGGGGCGTTGAAGAGGATTGTTAGATTTTTGAAGGTTTGATGTGATAGGTTGGTTTCCACTGGTTGGCTTTTTCTCTGAGAATGTGGGCGTTATCTTCTCATTTTGATATGGAACAAAGGAGGTGGATATTTTCTGGATCTTTTGAGCATATTGAATGAGCTCATAAATATCTGTAGCGTTGCATCCCAATAAGTGTGGCTTTAGATATGGTAGAGCACGTTCAGAAATGAAAGTCAGGATGGTGCTGGAAGGTATGGTATTGAGGCGATCGCGGTGCAATTTTAAAAATTGTAGTTCCATTTCCATCGCAAACGTATTAAAAGGTTCATTGGGAGCCTGTCTCCTGCGCAAAAGTTTCTCCATTGCTGTAGTGTAATCTGATGATGTTCCGTACATTTTTAGAAAATGTGACCGGAAATCTTCCCAAGTTGTGATGAGAAGACGGGTACGTTGCCACCACAGATTTAAATCCTTATCTTTTCCAAACACAGTTGTTAGGTGGCACAATTGTTCTGACGCCGGAATCTTCCTTTGTTTCATGTATTGCTCCAATTCTTGCAAGTAAAACTCAGCCGTGTCGAGTTCGGGGTGAAACTTTGGGGGTGGAACATAGGCGAGTGATGAGAAATGGGGAGAGGGCGTTTGCTGATAAGTCTGATTAATCATTGATTGATCTAATGAGGTGGGAGGAGTATTCTTGTTTTCTCGTTGTGGTGGTTGGGGTCGGGTGCAGTGGGATGATGCGGACAAAAATTGTGTGGTCGTGGTGGTGTCCAGGTCGAACGGAGCTGATGCTGTTGGAATTGGGGAGGGGAGCTTTCTAAGTCTTTCCTCTACTGCTTTTGTGATAGCTTCGACGAATGGTTTAGTTAGGTGCACACCGCTAATAAAATCGTCAACAAATGTATCGTATTCTGCAATCTGTCGAAACTCCTCCACTGTTTTGGAATGATCAAGGGCATACTTTTCAATGTGATCCTTGAGTTTGCTGTTTAATGTGGACTGAGATTTCTCCAATGTTGACATTTGCTGTTGTGATGACTTTAGTTGATCTTCTACTTCGGTGATCTTTTCCATCACAATTTTCAAATTTGTTAAAGCTGGCTTGACTACGCTTTGAATTTCTGTCGCCCACTTGTTGACTTCCTTTTTAAGCTGTTGCAGGTCATTTGAGAGGGACAGCTGTTTTTCTTGTCCGTTTTTGGCTGCTGGTGTAGGACTGATGATTTGATCAAGTGGCGATGTGTATAGCTTGGTCGGTGGAGATGGCCATATACTTTCACAAATGAAATTATAAAATTTTGTTAGCATGATAGATAAATAATGTAAAATTATAATAGCTACCACTGGTAGTACAAGAAGAGAGTAACCGTAAAAGTCCATGACTTTTGCTTGTGAGGCAGTAGAAAAAAAAACCGGAAATTTGGGGGAACGGTGACTTGATGTACTAGTTATGGTGGTGATGAAGCTTTTACGGTTGAAAGGGTTTCGGCACCAAATCTGTAACGGACCTTTGCCTTATGGGGGCGGATCTCACAGCTACAGCCCTGGTGAATGCCAAAATAAGTGCTTGTGGGAGAGACAAAGGGGTTAATTTTTAGGAAATAAATTTTATTTGAACATGAGCTAACCTTAACGAACTCTCACTTAACAATTTAACAATTATATTAGATAAATATTGATATTTATATAATTGCTACAAGATTGGGGAAAGACTGAAAGAGTCCCAATCTGTAGACCCGAAGGCTATGTCCTAATCCTAGAGAGATGAGATTTTTCATCTCTCCATTCCAGAGTTCAAATTCCTTCTGTCACATGCATGGGGTTTTAGATGATGGGAAGAATGATGCTGAAGGTAGTTCTCAATGGTGCACATGACATGCATACACCATGAGGACATAGCGAGGGGCTACAGTATATATTGAATAAATGTTGTCCAATAATTGTAATCATAATTTTTACGAAGCATAGTCCTTATATGTATGTACTTTCCAGCGTCGTCTACGTTTCTACGTTTGTCTTTTTTACCTATGAATACTGCTTCAATAGGTATCCAAGCATCTCCTGTACAAGTTAATGCACAGTGAACGCTCAAAAATGTTAAAGAGCGTCACACTGAAGCCTAGTATGATTTAAATCATATAATATCCATTTAAAATTAAATTGGCGATTTCAGAAAACCATTAGATTATCGTCATATACATTAGTAAAGTTAGTAACATATTGCACACAGATTTCACCATCATCACCACTCATTTGATCCTTCCGTTTTCACCATATGGTACCCTTATGCTCTACATAATCAACTTCCCCAAATGAGTTCACACATTTATTTATGTACATTGCATCAGCGTTCAAGCAATTTCCACACAATCCATGTCAAAAGGAAAAGGAAGTAAAATCTGGTTTTGGAATAAATAAGGTAGAGGAAGAAAAGCAAGCAAAATCCTATATATTTTCTTGGTTTCTTCCTTGGCACAGTTTTACATGGAAATTTTGTGGCTTCTCTGTCTGCCTCCTTCCCAGTCGTCTCCTTTTCAAATACTTTGACTTGGCTTATCGTTTAACTTAATGTATTATGTATTATGGTGTAACTAACGGAAATAAGTGTGACCAACTGCCTGTTCTTATGAATGAATGATATGATATGTGATGTATGTATAGGTAAGTAAGCAGTCGTGCTTGTGCATTGTGCCCAAAGGAAAATCCTGTTAACTCAAGTGTGATTAAATAAAAAGCCCAAAAAATGTCCACGTTGTCGCTCAGACCTAAAATCTCATCAGCGCAACATAAGGCAACGAAGGAAATCTCGGTGGTATGGTGGTGTGTGGTGTTATGTAATCCATTTAGTGAAGGAACAAAGTTTTCACATTGTTATTGTGAAATATATCTACCTGTGTCACATTTTTTATGATGAAGTTTCAATATCACGCCTTCCTGTGTGTTTATCAGTTGGCTGGTTAATGCATCCGGTTGGATTCTCTATCCGTCCGTGTGTATAAAAAATGAATATACTTTTTTAGGCGGAAAATCATGATAGATTTTTCTCCGAAGATGTTATTTGTTTGATGATACGCGGTGTATGGACAAAAAAGATTTTCGTGAATTTTCACTACACTTTACAAGCTTTGACGATGTCAAGTGTGATGCGACTACTGACTACTGTCATGAGAGAAAGATGATGGAAATGATGTGTGGAATACCAATGAACCTCTCTTTTCGCTATTTTTTGTACTAGAAAACAGATTTTATGCACCATTTACGCCGAACGTGATGATGAGCTGACATTTACGACAAACACCGCTCACCGGCAGAAAATCACGCGGAAAAGTTTTATACAAAATCAGACAAGAACAAGTTGATAAGGTGGAGAGAGACACAGATACTGAGAGAGTGAGCGCTTGGCAATCTTTCTGAAAGTTTTATGTCTTGTCTGTCAGATCAGATTCAGTTGTATGGAAAGTGTCTCTCGCCTTTTAGATGTGAGATGCGAATGGGATGAGTCTTCTCTCTGGAATAATTTCCATTTCATCACGACGACGACGACCAACAGTGTCATTACATTTAGTCTAGATTCGACGAAAGAATCTGTGAGTCAAATTACATTTTCTCGCTTTCCCATGAATTTCATATTATTCCACCCCCAGCAAACAAAACTCAGCTTCGCTGAACTGTACACAATAAGACCTTAAAAGGGAATGAGCTTTTAAAACAAGCTTACTTAGCAAAATCTGAAACTGAAAATAAAAAAAATCTCATTTCCATTCATCCAGATTGTTATTATCGCAAACCACGAAATAAGCTCATCTGTCGTAGTCGTCAGTCGTCCTTTTTTTGCGTCTACTTTTTATTCAAAGAATAAAATTTAACAGAAAAAATAAAATTACAAGAGAGCACAATTCCATGAAGAAAATGAAATGAAAAGGAATATTGTGCAAGCACCGGAAATTAAATTTTTGCGGTTTAGTTGTACTACAACTTGGAAGACTCCATGTGTAAAGAAAATGCAATTTAATACCGCAATGCGACTATCACACAAGAAGGAAAATAATACTACCAAGTTTGTCGACATGTAATCAAATCAAAATGAGTTTTGATTTGACAGCTTGGTTTTGGTGTCATAGTCATGTCAGTCAACAGTTTAGCGTTTTTTTCCTATAAATATGTTTAATTTCCATATTTTCCAGCAGTATGGTTTTCTCTGTATTTTACGCAATAGAAAGAATGAAGGAAAAATTTATTGCGGCGATGACACAAACAGATGAACTAATTTTTTTAAAGCTTCAAAAAACGTGAACATGAACACGACGGCATTTCATTTCTGTGTCAAACAAAAAACCGGAGTAGGAGATTTTTTCCCTCTAGTAATTTATGTAAATTTTTGCGGTGACGAAAGATAGTGGATTTGTTAATCTTGCAACCTTATTCCTGGGAGAAGGAAGTGGCTTTGCATTTTTAATGTAAATAGCTTTTTCAACTAAAAAAGTAGAACTGTTAATGGTCTGATGCTCATTGTTTTTTTAATCTGTGTCCCATTTCCAAGAATTACGGTACTCTTGTGGTGGTGAGATGGTTGGTATTTGATATCATGCATTTCAATGCTATTTGTTTTGCGTGTCAAGGGATTTGGATTTACATTTACATGAATAAATTTTTTGTTGAGTGTCTTCATATATATACAAAATGAATGGATACATAAAGTTTATGTTGTTGTCTTCATTTTCTCCTTGATGTGTTGTGGAAATGTTGAAATCATGCGGAAAATGAATCAGTCTTATTTTCCAGCCCTGTATCAAAATAGAAGGTAAAAAGAGAGTGAGTTAGAATGAAGCAGTGAACCAAAGACCCTCAGTTCAAATGGAACGAAGAAACAATTTTTTTTATTCATTGCCACCAAACAAGTTGGATAATGGTAGATGGATGTATGGATATATGTGGTTTTGTAGCATGTAGCCCTTTTCATCATGTTTTTTTCCCTGATGTGTGTGATGACATGACATTGTACCTGCGAAACGGATTAAGAAGTCTGCTCAAAATAATATAAGCATGTGTTGCGTAAAAGTAAATGTGTAACACAAAAGTAAAGATTTTTTTGGAGAGTTCAACATCTTTTGGAAAGAAGCCGAGAAAAGGCAGAGAGAAAACACAAGAATAAATGGAAAAAATCCATTATTCATCGTCTTCTTGTATATATTCCCCGCCAAAAGTATATAAGAGAAATGATAAAAACATGAAATGTACAAACTTAGTTATATGAATATTTATAGAAATATGGTGTGTAACAACAAGAAAGTGTGGGAGAAGACCGGATATCGCTTTCAAGAAGAAAATCCAGCACACACTGCGAGAAAGAAAAAACCTTCTTGGCTTAACTTACAGTTCAGCAACTCTTTCGACTATATTTTTTTCCTGCAGGCTTTTTAGGCTCAGCAGATGATGATGTTGTTTTCTCAAGAGAAAATGTAATAACAAAACAGCAAGAGTAAAATTCTAGACCAAAAATATTTCATTCAATAAAAAAACTAAAAACATTTCAAAAGTAACAAAACTATCCATTTTTTATGGAAATCCATAAAGCTGAAAATATTGGCCTAGTTTCAAAAATGACTTTATTTAAGATGACCAAATTTCCTAGTTTAGTTTTTAGACACGCGTGACCCAAAGTTTTTTGAGTCCTTTTTCGGTAAAAAAACAAGATGATTACGATTTGACATGGAAAGAAGCCCCTTTTGTTACACCAAACAAATAAATGTGATTTTAAGCGGTTTCATGTGTTTATTTAAGCGTAGAACCAACATTAAATCCTTTTTAACTACTTGGTCTCGTCTGGTCTTCTCTTCTGGAGGCCAAACAAAATGGTTATCATAAATCACTGTAATAAGTACGTAAAATGGCTAGCAAATGTTCTCTTTATCACATATTCTCTTTAATTTTTCATTATATTCAAATTCAGAATACAAACTCAAGTCAGCCAGTATTGCATTGTTGTTATAATTTTTTATTGTTAAAACTTGGTTTGTATTTAGGCGTGTGGGGCTCACACAGGAAAAGGCTTAAATTTTTCGAATGATGACGATACTAACGAATAGGTTGCTTGTTTGTTTGTCTGCGTGTGAGGCTGATCCACTTTACCAGACATTCCACTCGTTGTCTCTCTATTCATCCCTATAAATCTACAAAAAAAAATCCGTAAAAAATCACAGTCTCGCCTCGCCCATCTCTATCATCCTATACAACAATATTATTATCTTCCATGAAGTCGTTGACTCATCCGTCCGTTAGATTCATCTTTATCATCACAACCCCCACAAAAAATACCACTTTTTACCCACTTTTAGCTAAAATAACGTGCATTAAGCTTGGCTGAGCTGAGTGTTCATCCATTTCCTCTTTTCTGATGTGTGACTACTCAAAATAAAAAAAGCACTCAAGCTAAGCCTTCATTTATCAATGCTACTATTATGAATACCTGGTTTTGGTGCGATGGACGCTATTTTTGGAATACACAATACATTACACAGGTAATCTATTGTGATTGTGTAACTCTCATAAAAAATATGTATGTCACATATTCAGAAATAGTGTTTTGTCAGCTATAAAAAACCACTATATACTATCTCATTGCATTACTCTCGATCCATGAATGGCTTCATCTCATATATCTCACTTCACTTTTTACTACACATCTTTTTTCCCGTCAAATATATTTAATTCTCTTTGGACTATCCCCTCCCCCACACACATACATTCAATAGTAATCAAGTACCTGTTTTAGCTTTTGAAGAGTGGCTAAAAATGGAAAATATTAATAAAAACGAAAAGAAGGAAGCCTGCGGTTTTTTTTACATGATAACTACATCTCGTAAGGAATTTACGGTTTGCCGTAATAGAAAATATAAAAATGATTTTTTATTTTACTTTTTTTTGACATGGGGCGGTATAACAAAAAAAATGAATGAAATGTTTAAATTTATAGTCCTACTGTTTTCAAGATGAAATATTTTATTAGACGAAGAATAAAAAGTAAGTATGGTTGCAACTTTGCAATGCACTATGTTTTCATTTTTTCGTCTGTTGTACAATATTTTCAAACAATACACCAAAAATTACGATTACGATGATTTTTTTAGTGAGATAAGTAGACATACAAAAGAGGGACTTGCTTCTTCGTATTTAAGATTAAGACACAATAATAATTTTAATGGACGTAAGATGTAATTCAATGAGCGATCATGATGGCGATGTGATGCGATATGTGATGTGGTTGAAGAAGAAAAAGTGAAATATTTTGTCTTAAAATTAAATATAAAATATTTTTATGCTTGAAAAAATGTGATGAAGGAATGAAATAAAAAAGTGCATTTTCAAACCGAGATGTACTTTTGTGGTTGATGCTGACTTAAAAAAATGCAGTAATAAAAAAATACAATTGTGTATGCACAATACAATGTATGTGTGTGGCTTTAGCATTTTCTTCCCTTTTTTCTATTATGCACGATTACTCTTGAAGTAAGTATGATAAAATGAAGTAAGTTTTTATATAGATATATGCAGTTTCAAAACGTTTTTTAGTGAGCAACTGTTATAAACGCAGTCGTGCGTGTTAGTCCGTCTCTTATTTTAAACCGTTCACCACCAACAACCAGCCCAGCCAGCCAAGCCAGAGCCAACTTTGTTTTAACAAGCAAAAGTTTATAATACGCAATTGTTGAAATTTTTACCTTCTCTTTCTTGTTACTTTTGTAAGAAGTAAAAGCACGTTACGTTGCGCAACTTACAAACATGTTATGTTATGTTGTATCAATAAATACTATCTAGAAGCAACTTTGGGTGCTATTTAAAGTGTTGTATCTTGTTACACAGAACAATTATTTCATATTAAAATCAGATAGATTATGCCCTTTGAAACTACTTAAAAACTATAATTAATTGTAGGGGGTGTGTTGCATAAGAATTAATTAATTAATTTTGTTATAGAAGAATATATTCTATGGATGGACGGGTTTTGCAATTACTTTTTCCAGGCATTTTCCTAAGTTTTGTTTCTTTTGCTGTGAGTGCTGTGACCATGTCCTATAGAAGTGAAAATGCTACGTTATAATTATTTTAGACATTGGATCTGTTTCTCAATAACACTGACATAATTATTTTAACCAGTAGCCCAAGCTCTCTCTCAAAAAAGTCTTTTTGAAAGAACCTCGAGAGACGAGGCACATGGAAGAACAAAACAGTTGATTGTGCAAAAGGCCATGGCCATGGGATATATGGGATCATTAGAGATATGGAAAAGAGACGCTGATGTCAGGACATGCCAGTGACAAAAATATTATGAAGTGACACGCGATTCAGAAGCAAAAATAGTCGCTCATTTCGCATAAAAATTTATCTCTAGACGCATCTGCTCTGTGGAATTGCAATTATCAGTTCATTTTCCTTCGCCCCATTTCCATCCAGAACTCAGAACTATATATACATAATAATCAAATCACCACATCAAAAGATACGTCAAAATCAAGAAAACAAACAGAGCCAAACAACGAAAATTGTATTTCGTGTTAAATTACTTTGATCTGGTTCTTATTTAAATGTATACAAAATTTATTCATGTTTGTCGCCTAAAATGTTAATATGCATTGAAAACTCTAAACACAACCCCAAAGACATGTGAAATGTGAATGCTCTCTCAACTGTTACAATAACATGTAGGCATATAATATTATAATCTAATTCTTCTTCAAAAATTGGTAAAGCAAAGGTCATAGTTCAGATTATGATATGGTTTAATGGTATATGACACTTTTGACCTGTAAAAGCCTTGGGTTTGGATTTATAAGTTTACTTGTTTCAGTATAACTCGGAGTGAGTGTGCTTTTCTTTGTTTTTATTAGTTTGTTTGCTCTCTAATAAGCTATAAATAAAAAGGGTGATAACTATTTCCAATTGATTATATTGATAGGGTAAGATTATTGGGGGTTCAGAGTCACACTGAATCATGAAGCCATTTCTTGAGCATTCATTTTTCCATTCTCCAAAACTTCCAACTGTGTAAACTGTGTGCACGCATCAGCAAACAAATCAACCAGACAACTTTTATGATTTCTTTCTTCCTGTCTTGATGAGTTTGGTTTTGGTTAGGAGAAGGGGAACTCCAGCAAGCCACCTAACTAATATCAAAGAAAAAAAAACAGTTAGATTTTTTTTTATTTTTTTCTGGATAGAGTCACCACACCACCACCCTTTTCACAAACCAATAAGGATCCACATTGCGTTTTCATATCTTAAGTTGCAACCAAAACGTTTAATTTTGTCGGGAAAGAAAAATAAATTCAACTTTCGAAAACAAAAAGTTTGTTTATTGAAAGTATAACCATCTCAAACCAAAACAGCAAAAATCTCAACCACAACCGATTCAAGTTCAAGTTCCAACCGAATCCAGACAAGTTGGGCAGACTTGCCACTCACTTTATTAGATTAAACCAAGAAAAAAATCAAGAGATATATTATCTTTCATCCCCACACATAAAATTCATAAATGTATGTAAATCATCTACATTTCTACCTACTTATTATATATTAAAAAAAGTTTTCTCATTCCCAAAATTAGGATAGATTGAGGCGGTGATGATGATTGGCGTTATTTTACTCTCTGTAGAATTGATTGAGTGGTGGAACCTCTCACGAAAAAAAAAGTTCTAAAAAAGATTCTAGCGAAGCGAAACAATAGTTTTTCCACTTATTCGTCCCAATTCTCATCGATTCATTTAATTAGGATCAGATTCTCAGTTGACTTTTAACTTTGTTGAATTGCCAAGCAAAAAAAGTTTCTGGTGGAATGAGGCTATAGAATTACCATATAGAATGGTATTTAATTTCTACATACGATAAGATATTCTCACTCATTTTTCAAGCCTCATCTCACCGGTGAAGCTGCAGCTTTTGATGACGATGATGATGATGAGATGATAGTGTTTCACTTGTCTACTTTATAAGTAAAGTATGCAAACAAAATTAGGAAGTTTTAAAGCAGATTTTCTATATGCTTTACGTATGTAGATGCCATCATCAGAAATTCTCGGTACTTCCTTCCGTCCTCTTCAGAAACAAAAGTGCATTTTTACGCATTGACATAAGGATGTAGTTAGTGTAATTCAGTATTCAAGCCAAAAGGGATAAAAAAGAGAGAAATGGTATTTCCAACAACACCAGCCAACTTGACTTGCTTAAGCAGGCGTTCCGTTATCCAAATCTCTCTTCTCTTCAATGAATTTCATATTCAAACAAGATACTCTCGTCAACTTCCAAATAAGGCTTGTAGTCTCCAGTCAAGTCTAGTCAGGCATGCTACTCTTCTAGAGAGATAGTCTCTCTCTCAAGAGCTGTTTATTTCCCGAGAAGGGCATCATCATCATGATCATCCTCTCACATCACCATTCAAATTCAACATTGCATAATACAAAAAGCTCATGTAAACTCACATTTATTTTCAAATAACATTCTGAAAAAATTCTTGTGGTTTTTCTCTACTCACTCTGGTACTGCTATCAAACATTCCTCCAAGTCTACAAGAGACTGACTCCAAACAAGATGTATAGTATAGTTTACGACTTGACGAGATACAAAATGACTCTTGATTTTGGTGGTAGAAAATTGCCCTACAGCTGCATCCATGCTCAGTTCAATTCTAACTCGGAATTTGAATACGGTTTTGGAAAGAAACACAAATAACAGGATAAAGAAATAAATATTCAAAAAAGATGCTTCAGTTTTTTTCACCAGCGGATAAAAAATATCATGATGATGACGACAATGCTTACAAGCTTTTTTTAAATCTTTTTTATGCAAATTAAAATTAAATGAGACATCCGACATGCTTATCCTTTATTTTCGAAAGTAGTTAATTTTGTTTTCTTCAAAAAATGAACTTCTTTTCAGATTTAATTGATGTGTTATATTTCTTCCTTCTTTTGACAGATGGAAAGCCGCAGGACTACCAGCATCGCTTATTTTCTCGAGCGCAACGAATCCAAGCTCGGGTGACACGAGAAGTAGTTCATTCCACCGTTCGTGGAAGCCAACGGCATCAGCACCGCGAGAAAAGGGAAATTCCACTTTCTTCTACTATTCATCCAGTAAGTTTACCCCCAAAAAAAACTTCCAGAATAACATCCAAACTGAAACTTAAACCACATTTATTATTTAAGAAGACAACTAACTCTAATACCTATAATTATGATGATGGCAAAAATAAGTATAAAAAATACAAACTAGTCAGTAGTGTGGGAATAGTCTCATGATGATGATGATGACCATAATTCGGTATAGCATGAATATATTATGATACTTACTTACATGCAAGTTTCTTTCTTCTTTGGAGAGAGACAATATGTCTGTGAAAATACTGGATTTTTTATTATCTCTTCTACCTCATTATCATTACATCAACATTGTTATAATCACTACTTTTTTATGATTATAATGCTCAAATCACATAATATACTTTATTTTTTAGATCAACAAAAAATTATCATAATGAGAGCATCTACACTTTCATATTATTATCCATGCCATGTTATCCAGTTCTTACTCTGCTCTGTAGTATATATATTTTTTACAACTCTTTTCCAACTTTACTCCCACACCACCAACGCAATAAACAACACCACCACAAAAAAACAAGAAAATTCTTATTTTTCTCACCTGTTTCACCTTTTCATGTTCCATTCCAAAACATGCAAACCTCTTTTGTCAGTCAAGTTAGAAAAGTAGACAGGCAAGACACACACACGCAGACCAGACCACAAAAAAAAAAGTTGTTGCACCTTAAGCTTCACTCTAGCTTTGTGTATAAAGTTAACACAAGTTTCGTTTTCCTTCGTGTATGTTTTTTGTAGAGAAACAAATGGAAAGGAAATAAGAAAGGAAGCTTTTTATTATTTTTAGGCATACTACTTTACTTGAAGAAGCAAAAAGAAAATAGAGATAAAAAAATGTATTGAATTGTATTTTTTTCCTTCATCTATTTCATCATGCTACTTTGAACACTGCTGTTGTAATCCTCCTCTCCGAATAAACACGTCCATTCAAATTCTCCCATCATTATTTAATGAAGGAAAACTGCCACTGTTTCTGCTCAGCTTTTAAAGTATGTAATAAGCAGTAGTGCTACTGCTGTACTAAAGTTGTAAAAACGGTCTTTTTGTCTACTTTTCGTCGTCGTCCGACTCTCTGGCTTTGCTCTCACATGAAAATGTTAGTAAATTTTGTAAGCGTTTCCTTCCTTCCTCCGTTTTACAAAAAAAACTTCAATTCACAATGCAATCACAGTAGGAGAGAGTTCATGAGAATTTTACTCTACCATGCCATTAGCCTTTGGACTTGACTTAACTTGCCGTTGATATGAATTCACAACCAAGCTGTCTATATGATTGCTACAAATGCTAACTTTAAAAAAGCGCCAGCAATATCCGTTCTCTTTTTACAAGTTCCAAAACAAGCCATGTAGAAAATCAAGTCAAAGCAGTAAAAAAAAAAGAATGAAAGAACCAAAAAAAAGTTGGCTGTAGATTACATATGAGAATAATCACTTGTTCTCTAGTTTACTGTTTATTCGACTAGACTTCTTGATATCCTTTTTTTTTTATTT
>Ga0068627_1000154_pt1 | contig 12939 bp, 3 predicted proteins | sample InSIn1gowninarea_FD_77430 | JGI IMG/M metagenome (GOLD analysis project Ga0068627, IMG submission 77430) | Clean room microbial communities from NASA Spacecraft Assembly Facility at Jet Propulsion Laboratory, Pasadena, California, USA -... ... | reverse complement strand
TGGTGTTTTATGGCAATATGTTATTTCTTCAGTAAACAGTATAATACATTTTAAATGAATGCATGTTCTTCTAAAAGCTTTATTGGAACTAGACATTGAGAGAAGGAAGTAATTCGAAGTGAATTTTCACCGCACTACTTTTGCCATTTCCTTTTCACTTTTTGTACCTACATTTTATGCATACAAAGTTTGAGTGCTTTTATACCAAGCTTTTACTCTCGCTCTTTCGGATGAGACTACATATTTGGATTTGGAAGTATTTGGTAGTTGATGAAGTTGTATGGTAGTTACAAGAAAAAGATAACTTCTTTCAATATCGCATTTACATCATGTGTAATAAGAGAAAACACTGCCTACACAGTAAAAAGTAACACTGGCATATAAAGTTGAATCAATATCTGCAACATCTTGAAAAAGATCAAAGAAAAGGGTGCTTGGAGATTATATGTAAAGTATCGAATCGAGTGGATGCAGAGGTTATAAATATTCTATCTGTCTATCTATCTAGCTAACTGGCAATAAACCAAAATTAACTTTACATAAATAAAAATACAATTATTTCGTTTATTCAAAAGACTATTTCAGAAGATATGGTAGCAAATCTCTTCTAAATTTTCATTTAGATTTTTTAGTCAAATCGTTTTGATTAAGTTGTAAATTAGCATCCTTCCTAAATATGGCTTAAGCACTTTTATTTTGTTCTGAGTCTTTATTTTGTAGAAAAATTGCATATTTTTTAAAAGTTTTAAAAAGAACAAAATGAGAAAAAGATAAGCAAAGCTAAAGTAAGTAAAGTTTACAATTTATGTCACGAGTAAGATAAATGTGTAGCTATATTTAAAGTTGTTCTTAAGATGGGACTCTTCACTTTTTGCTTTAAAAAATTTGCATTTTTGTTCCCTTAAACTATTTCAATTTTCTGCGTTGCACAAAAAGGCCAATTTTAATATCATTTTTCATGCATCATCGTATATAGCAAACAACATATTTGATAAAATTGTAGTCGATAGAGATACGCAAAGGAATGGCAGCTTGACTTCTGACATGATCATCATTATCGTAATGATGGTACTAGAGCTTTAGAGTACATCATCTTTCGGATGTCAAACTAAAAGTACATTGCATCACGCTGTTTCAAAATAACACTCATATTTTATACATTCTGAATTCCTACAAGTACTACCAGTTTTGTTACATATTTTTCAATTCTGGTCTTACATGCTCAAAAAAATGCACATGTATCCAACTATTAGATTTAGAATATCTACAAAAACTACAAGAGAAAGCTAAGGAGAAAGGTCGTAAAGAATATTATCTTCTTTACTTTTCCAAACATACATTCATTTAAAATGTATTATACTGTTTACTGAAGAAATAACATATTGCCATAAAACACCATGTAACCAATAAATCACACCTTATTCCAGCAATAAATGCCACTGGGGTTTTTCTCCCATTTTTATTCTTTGTATTTTGTAGGCGCATAGTTTTTCACTCACAAATACAAAAAATTCACTCACTTTGTATGTGTCAGTAAATAGCAGCAGAACACTGAGATGTTTGCCATTGTTTCTTCGCATGACATGCCGTAAATTTTAATAATAAAATGACAGCACAAGAGATGACTGACTTGACTCAAATAAAACTGTCTTGAGCTATCGCGATAAGGAAATTCGGGGGGCCAACCCAAAAACAAAACAAAAAATAAATGAGAGCGAAGTATAATAAAGTTCTAATTTATTACCGTCTACTGGACTTTAAGATAAATAAAAATGTTGACAAATTCTCAAGTAAACTAGTGAAGAAAAAAAATGTATTGAACGTGATAAGTTTATTAAGATCCCCTCAAATTTTATGACATGAGAAATAAATTATGGAGCTGAGATAAAAAATTTGGTGAATGCAATTACTATGTGTTTTTTGTGCCTGTCTGTGCCGAATAGCTTGATTATATTGCGGCACAAGTCATAAATTTCCTATGTGTTTCGTGAAAAAAACAGCTATTTGGATTTTTTGCGCATTAGAAAATTGGATCGTGGACAAATTGCAATTTTCTTACGACCACCCATTCTCCATCATCATACTTTTGATTATTTTTCTACAGATTTCATATATAATCACATCTATCATTTCAGACATCGCAATATGTCTTGTGTGTAGTACACCAAGATAATTTATTGTGACCGATTGCAAGTTATGCTTGTGTCCGTCCGTTTACAATTCAACAGATCATGTCCCAAACTATCTTGAGAAATCCGAATAAAAAATACCTACGCTACTTCTTTACTGCGAGTTATAACTTTCTTTTATCATCATTCATCCAGACATCAAAAACGCCAAAAAATGATTTGTAACATGAGTGAGTGAACTTTCCTTCTTATGACGGCTTACATGACACACATTCATTTATCCATAAATTTTTATAACTGTCCATGTTATTTGCAATACATCCATCCCTGTCACCAGTCACCGCCTTCAACATTTCCTTTCTTTAACTCTATTTGTTTCCTGCAAAAAATAATAATTGTATGTTTATCTTGCTACGGAAAGACTTCTCCTTAAACTACTACTGCATTTATTTTACTATTCACCGATAATAGCCCATTTGATACAGAACTCAGACCATTTTATCCTGCTGCACTGAAAAAATGGTTGTACTATGTTCCAAAAATATGCTATGTCTGTTGGTTATTTTATCCACTATGTTTGCTGCTGACAAGGATGATGATCATGACGACAATTCCACCAGGAATTGACTCCCTTCTTGTTTGTCACTTGACTTGACTGTATATCTGCACTACAGCTTAACAATACTGTTTTCTGCAGTTGTCCCAGAAATGCAAGAAAAACGAGAACTTTCCTCATTTTCACAGGTATTCAAGGTATTTTTATTAAGCATTTCTCAACCTGTCTTACTTTTTTGTCTCACACTTTCTCTCCTTTTTTTCTCTGGTACAAATACATATACCCTCACGAGATTCTCTCACAGCTAGACTAGATGTTGAGTTCTGAGTTCCCATCTGCTCTTTTCTAAATCCATAAATAAATAGGCAAAAATGTTCACATCGTCTCCTTTTGTTTTCTACTTATTCTGCTAGAATGATTGCTAAAAAAAAGTTTTGCATTACGCTTGAGTAGGCGTTCTTCCCATTCGACTGGGAATGCATTCCCACGCGCAGTAGAGGAAAAGTACAAAGCAAACATATGAAGAACAGAAAGGTATGATGTGAAATGTGATGTACATCCACTAAAACCAGCAAACAGACTACTGGTCTTTCTGCAGCTTGCACTATTATTACTGTCTTGCGTTTATTGCTTTCTACGACTGATCATAAAATTAATCCCCTCAGGGAATTCATCTCTTTCCATCCACCACCTCCACTGGTAACACTATGTATGCCTTTTTTTTGTGTATACTACTTTTACACCATCTTATTTACTCATAGTCCCGATTTATTTTTCAACTTATATATATTTTTATAAAAATAAAATATTAAGACTTATGTTTTCATTTCTTCCCATACGCATACGTGGCAATGCAATGCTTCGCATATATGCCTAACACAAGAACAAGACTAAAATCTTGAGGTAATTTGGGGATTAGGTACTTTAAGAAAATCTTACTTTTCTTTGGTCATGGTCTCTGGATCTTTACTTTACTCTTGATGTCGTGCTCTTTTTTGCAGTCAGTAGTCGGCACTACTCTTATTTCACGTATGGAAGTTGTCGTTGTCGCCCTGAATTGGTGTATCTAGGTTAAGCCTAATTCCTTTTTTTGCACTGGCTTACAATACATCACAAGGGAGATTCTGAGTATCTGGGTACAAGGAAAAAACAAGGGTTTTTTTACATATAAATAATATTTTTAAGATAAGAAATAACCTATCTTTTTATAATCTTAATGCCTACAAAGAAAGTAACCTTTGCTACTCACTTTATTTTCTTGCATTACTCTACGTTACGACAATCCATAAAGAAAAATAAGGTTTTTAGGTTGACATTTAACAACTGACATAGTATTTTTTTTACTACTGGTGAACTTACTTTCTCCTTCTCACTTCCACTTTTATTATCATGATGAGAGTGCAGTGGAGAGGAATTTGAAGATATACTATGACTTGTATAAATGCAAGAAGAAAAACGAAAATCCCCTTTGATTCCTTTTTCCTCTCTATCTATGAATACAAAATGACGGGAATATTTTAGTATAAATAGTAGAGTGGTCGACCATTGCAAGCCAAGCGAAAAGTAAACATAACTTTGTTGAAGTTTTATGTAAAGAAAAAGGATTGTGTGATATTGAAATCCATAGATTATTTCAGACTTCCTGTTATGAATACCTGATAAACGCTTGTGCATTCATATTTACTGTTCACAAGATGTGGATCTAGTTTCAGTGTCTGCTGCTGCGGTCTTGCTTTCTTTTCTCTTTTCATAACATAACTGCAGGATATTTTACAGACATGCAGTTTAGTTAGGTGGGGATGTTTATAGTTGGCTATGAGTGCTATACAACATTTAACATTGAAATGAAAATTAAACGTACATTCACTCCAAATAAATGAGAGAGATTTCTACCAATTAGCAATCAAAGAGACAAACGTTTTGTTATATTTGGTTAGGTATTGCCAACTAAAACGGTCGCGGTCTACCTACAGATTCTACCAAATAGTTTGTCAAGTCAAGTCAAACGCAATCAGTCGTAAACTTACACTCATCGCGCGCACACACACACACACATACTTTCCCTTTTAAATTGGAATAATTTTCGTGGGAATTGGCTAGCGTCTAGTTGGATACGTGGGTGATCATGCTATGAATATAAATTAGTAGTATCTTTATGTATCTATGCATATAAGAAGTATAGATGTATAGTGCACAGTTACAATGTTTACAATTTCACGTGACAGAAGAGTACAAATTAATGCGCAAACTGAGAATAGTTATAACAATAAAAGCAGCTAGTTAGTTTAGTGGCGGCAGCAGGAAAGGAAGGCGAAACTTTTTACTTGGTCTTTTGATGACATTATTATGAGAAGAGAGTTGATTCAACTTCACATAAAATTGACTAAAAGATGCACACGCATACACGATTGACTCTCTCTAGGATAACTTGTTTTTTTTACAGTAGCTTAATTTTCTGCTGACATAACAAGTTCCATCCACCTCAATCTAGACAGAAAACTTTTTTTTTACTCTTGCTTCGCAGATGAGAAGATGCTGCTACTTAAACTACTACTTGATGTGTCCCCACACAGAAATAAAGAAAATTACTTCATTATTATAAGGTAGTCAAAATGGAGTCTTGATCATCGTGTCGTTTTTCTATTCACGTTTTTCCTGTCCTGTCCTTCCAGCAAAAAAAGGCCTGCAGAAAATTTCAAGAACAATCTCGCTCCACGAATGTAAAACTTACATTTTTTACGGTTAAGTGGCAAGTTCCCCTGTGCTATACTTCTGCACGTGAGTCAATTTCATTTATACACATCATTTATTAGCATGATGTTCTCATTTTAAAGGAAAAAGCAAGCACAAAGCACATACTTATAAAATGCCTTTAGTCCCCGAAAATTCATAATTTGTGTCATTTCCCTTTTCTCTCTCTCTTTTAGTTTTTCCGTCTTGTTCATAAATTATGCATCAAAAGGCTTCACAGTGCAGTAGTAACACAAGCAGTAGGACCAGACTAGGTACACACAATAAGTAACTTAGTTTATATGCAACAGCTTGTAAAATAATACGTTTTCTGAAGGTGAAAGCAAAAAGCTATAAATAGTGGTAATAGGAAACTTGATAAAATTAATGCAGTATCAGCTGCTGCTCTCAACCCTATTCATTTTCCTTCTGCAAAAAAAATTCATGAAAAATTGCAAAAGGAAACGAACTAGAAAAGAGTAATAACCGTTCATTGAGTTGGGTCTCGGTTTCCTACACATACTTATCTATATTTAGGTACTGCTGAAATTCCAGAAGGCTCATATTTCTTTTCTCTTTTTCTATATTCTGAACACACATCGAAATATCAAATGAATTCAAGAGAAGGTATCTCTTTGATTTAAAATTTGCTTTCATCATAGAAAAATTTATTATTACGAGATTTTGTGAAAAATTAGAATAATAAAGTTTCTTTTATGCATGTGACATGACGTTTTATGCTGTAATCAATTGAGTAGGTAGAAGAGAAAGCATGCATGGCATTTTACACTTTGAGAATTTTCATTTCACAAAATATCGACAAAACTCTATCATATTTTTTCCTCCTTTCTAGTTAACTTTTCGCAAAAATAAATATCATCGAATGTTCAAGATAATGTTGAAAAATGGGAAAACACTACTAAAAAAATCCTTACTCTCATTCATATTTCATATACTGTTCTTCTCGTTTGAATACTCATACATACTAAAAACATACTAAGGGACATACACTTACGACGTGATTGGAGAACAAAAAAATTGCCAAATTTTCTCTGTCATTTATGACGCTGCAATAGGTCTCAGATAGAAAAAAAGTATAAGATTTTTAATGGTCCGAACCTTTTTCTTTTTAATGTTGTGATACAATTTTCGGCAAATGTACTCCAGTAGTACTTCCGTACACTTCTGTTATCTGTTTGTGCTTGAAGCAAGTTTTTTTCCCTCTGTTTTGACATATCTCTCAAACTTACAAAAAAATGTAAAAAGATATTTAAGGAGGTTGTTTCGTGCAGGGTACTTCAAAAACTTTGTGTATTTATCTGGCAAAAGTGTAAACGATTTCAAAGCTCGTAATTTCGATGCTTTAAAGGGAATATGGGAAGAAAAAATACTAGTGTGTGTAGTTCAGTGTGGTACAGACACGTCTATCTAAGAACGTGAATGGAATTTGTAAGAAATCTGAAAGTTGAATGAGAGTAACGTTGAATCATCATCATCATCTTCTTCGTTGTCCTGAATTGGTGGATGGTTTGGATTGGAGCAGTGGGGCGTTACAGAATGGGGTTGAGAACCCTTAGGAAGATCACTGGGAAAAACATACACGAATTAGAAGTGAAGTATGCTCTTACCCAAATGAATATACAAGAAAAGATGTGTAGTGCTTATCAGACTGCTAAGAAGTATACAGACTTTTTAAAAGGCTTGAATATTTTCAATATAATTAAATGCGATAGAAATTCTAAACAAATGACCAGCAGTAATAATATGGGAGATTAACAAAATCAAGATTAATCCATGTGAAGTATCACGTGTACGTATAGTAGTTTTGAAATGAATATTTAAGCATTTATATAATGATGATTAAACTATGGAAAAAATAAATTTATTGAGCGAGCACGTATTTTATTTAAAAAATATGCCGAAGATAAATGTGGTGCAAAATGAATACAGATTTTCACACTTCGCCCGTAATGATTATTTATGGTGTATGGAGGAGTTTTTGCTGTCTCCAGACACAAGCCAGCCAAGCCAGACACACAAAAGTTTTTTATTATTAGAGGCGTTTCAACTGCCAACTGCTTAGTCTTCATCAACCAAAAGACACGCTTACTTTCAAGTCTCCTAATAGTAATTCTTTGCTGCTCTTCTGAGAACAAAAAAGTACAACAACCTGTTTATACTTTCTAACTAAAAGCAAACACAAAGAAAAAAAGTGTGAAAAGTTTTCAACACTTTTCCACCTTGTTTCATTTCACAAATTACTGTACAATTTTAAAAAACGAATTTGATGGGTAAAGTTTTTTTTTCTTCGTTGGATCACTGACAGAAAATAAAAGAGAAGATACGTGGCTTCGTTAACAAAGGGTGGTGGCATCTGCAAACTTGAATATAAGTTGCTTCTTTAACAAATACAAATATCCACTCATTTTTTTGTGTGAGGAGAGGCGTGAGCTTTTTAACATTTTGGTTGTAAAGGATGCAAAGCAAAACACAGGTGCATGCCAAAGTAGTAAAATCATAAATATATGCTGTTGAATAGAATATTTATTTTTCATTCTGAAATTTTACTGGTTGAATTGCTCAGTTCTGTAATTAATTTATCATTTTTGGGGAAATTCGACACTACGTGATCTGTATCTGTGATATCGGACTACATACAAAATAGCATGTAATGTAAAATCTTCAATACATACACTTGTACTAGTATGAAGTTACAAATCAATCTATTGGAATTGTAAATACACAAATGATTAAAATGATTATATTCGGCTTTACACACATACATACATATTGATTTGGATGATACTTGGGCAAATCATAACAACTTTCCTTTTTTACTAGTTTAGAATTAGTTGTAGCCAACGAAAGTAAAATTCCTTGCATTGTATTTTGATAAAATTGAAGGAAAAAACGTGCAAGGCAGGCTTTAATATCGTCGCCTTATGTGACTTTTCAGTTCTCAGAGTTCTAAACTACGAAATAATCATGATTATAAGTAAGTCATCAACAAAGAAATGTTTCTGTTTCCCACTATTTCCATTTACTAACATTTACTAACATTCTTCCATTGTAGCAAATAAGTACATTTGGAAATATTGAATATAACATAAATTCTAGTGAGCTGTACTATTCACACCGTTTGTTTGTAAGTTTTGTCTGCATTCTGCATTTTTAAGCGGCATAACATAACAGCAGCAACTTTTTCCTACAAAGCGTGCATACACATTATCCACAAGTATTTTTTTCTGATTGTCCCTCCGATATTTTCTATACTGTTTCATCTCTCCAATTTTAGCAAATAAACTGTACACACATATTTGTACTCCCACAAATGTAGAAAGCCTACAGAAAACTAAGCGAAGTAGTAAGAACAATAAAAATATCACATTTTAGACATTTTTATGGTATAAACTGATCATTTGTTTGGTTCCTACTTCACAGTACGCGGCTTGCTGTGTCGTCTTGTGTGTCGTGTCGTGATGCATTTTCGTATGGCTTCCCTTGACACAATGGGTTTTGGTTCTTCATCTCCATTCTATATCCTTTCTCTCCTTACACATATGCGAGAAACTAACATATATCTTATTTTTTATACTTTTTTCATCTTTATTTTATCCCTTTCCATGCCAAATGCCCGCACACACTGCACATACAAATGAAAATACGCATTTTCCTTCCACCACCACCGCCGCCATCACCGCAATACCCAACAGTAAAAAAAAACTATCTACAAAGGAGGAGTAATAGTAATACAGTGGGCCTGTAACGGGCTCATGTGTGGCTTTCTTGGATAAAAAGTGTCGATAAAGCGCCATTGTCAGTGTCTATCTAACAATATGGTTAGGGTTACTTAGTTTGGATGGCTGCAAATAGTGTAATGTTACATGTTATACTATATCATCAGTACTCAAGATCATCTTCAGTTTCAGCTTTTTGGATATAAACTTTTTCCTTTTATGCCTGTGTTGCCTGGTTTTAAAAAATAATCTTTTTCTTGCTCAACTCTCTTTATGCAAGGTCTCTGCTATAACAATTCTTGTAACTTTCTCTGTAAAAATCGTTATTTTTTGTGTGTGTAAAAATGTAAAATGTTGCTTGTGATGACTTTCTCTTTTGTTCTAGGGTTCTTCAAGTAAAAAAATACAAGGAGCAGTTTACGGGAAACAAGATGCTACTACTTGTTTTTGATGTTCATTTTGTGTTTAAAGGTGCGATAGAGCCTTGCTTTTTAGAAAGCTACTTCAATGACACTTCAAATCTGTAAAAAAAATATTCGTGCAAGGGCAAGTATTCGATGAAGAAGATGAAACAAGGCGTTTTTCGGTACTTGTTACCTCGTTTTATATAACCGAAATGTTCGGTAATAATACTGTGTTCTCGCCACTGAAACTTGAAACCCACCTTGTTTCCTTTTTTATCTACTTTTTCAATGTCAATGCCATTTTGGGGTTACACTTTAGTACTTCTACTAGCACAATACCTAAAATAAATACTAGGATAATTGACTTGAAGTGGTTGGGAGAGGTAATCTTTTTTAAATTTTAAAGGAAACGTGGCATGTGTAAAGCTTCTTTGTACTTGAAGGAAAAAAGGTCTTGTCTTGGGAGGTGGCCATTGGAGGAAATTGAAACAAATGGCTCGCGCAATCAATTTAGCTAATAATTTAAGAGTATTGAACACAGTTGGCTTATTTTATATGTAGTTACAAGTTTACAACCAGCATATAGACTTTTTTACGATAACACTAAAAAATACATAATTAATTACGGAAAATCTCATTTCGATTAAAAACTTTTTGTAGTCTTGATCAAACTTAAAATATAGCAAAATTTATTAAATATTTGATCTAAAGCTACTGACTCAGTGACAGCCAGCTGAATTTTGTTACGTCAAACATAGATTTGCCCATCAAAGATCCTATCGGATGTGAACGCCCCCGCAACAGTAAAAAAGTAGTAAATGCCAAAGCCCTTTTTCCATTAGAAAATGCAAATAAGTAAATGAGAAAAACTTTTTTAATTTGAATATTAGTGCGTTTCTTTGCTACTTCTAACCAACCAAAGCACCATCACCACCATATACTTTTGAGATATGAAAACGAGATTTTAACTAAAATAATTAAGACGTATACATAAAGGAATATCCCTTAGAGGATTTTATTATATGCAGCTCTTTAAAGTTATGCATGGATATTTACAACATTAAAGAAGTCGTCTTGCTTTATATTCTTTCGTACAACTGCTTCCAGCCAGACCAGATTTTTCTTCATTAAACGAATGTAATGAAGAAAGTATTAGGTGCACCGCAAGAAACTTTTCTGGTCTGGTTAACAGAACAGTTTTCTGCAAAATAAGATGCGGTTACATGGTTTAAAAATCAATTCACCATCTTTGTACACTAGTTTTACGTGAATTTTGGAACGCAAATGGTAAGAAGGATTCGTTTCTCGAGATAAAGAAAAGCTTGTAGAATTTCTCATGCATAAGATATATTACAACGTAATAAATTTTAAGCAAGTATATTCATTAAAATAAATAGGCTATTTAGGTATTTCCATGAAACTTGGCATATTGAGGTGCATGCTGTTTTAGCATTTTAAGCTTCATTTCTTAATCAAACTTTGAAATTCCAGCTGAAAATTACGGAAGTAATTTTAAGAAAACTACCAACTTCATAGACATCACATAACAGAGATACACTTTGCATTACGAACATATTGCAGTTTCATTTTCTCTTTTTGTTATATTGGACTCATAGCGGTTTAGTTAGAAACTTTTAGTTAAACAACGTGGAATACCAATTCCACAAAAATAATTTTAACATAATTTTCTCCCCGCCAACTTGTTTTTACTTGGCATCACACTGTGAGTAATTTTAAAACTGGGTAAAATTCTCTAGTCCATCTGCAATCATCAACATTAGCAAAAGTTGTCAAAAGAAACTGCTTGCAATTTCTCTTTTTTCATCTTTCTTTTTGTATGCTTTTTTTGAAAAATTCTTATTTCAAAAGTAAGCATTTACATATTACAAAAACCGGAAACAGAAGCCTGGTATAAAGTGTGATTATATCACACGGGCTTATTGAGTAATAAGAGGGCTAAAAAGTTGACATACTATATCCATTCATTTTTTTCAAGCTTTATACTTTTAGCTTACTTTGAAGAAGCTTTGAGGAAAATAAGCGAAATAAACCATGAAAGAACAGGGAAAATCTTCTTTGTACACATTCGCACGCAAATTCGCCATTTAGAGCTTGTTTGTTAGATTTTCTGCTTAGATTATGATTCCTTGGCGCATTCCGTGTGTACACAACTCTTTTCTTAAGATACGAGTTCTGTGTACTTTCTCCTTAGGTTAGTGTAACAAACCTTTTATCTAATTTCATGAGCCAGCTTTATTCTTGACAAATACCAGTAAAATATCTGAAACATGCTTTCTTCGCTAATACACTTAATACGTCCGTCCTCTCTTGTGAAAGCAAGTGAATAGTATGTAGGAGGACAAAAAACGGGTGAAAAAGCTAATCCCGCCTAATTGGAACATACGACCTGAAGGTACGATAAACCCATAAAAAGAAAATGCAAAAGAAAATCTAAGAGTTTTCAGTTAAAGCAGAGACCACACTCTAGAGTCCACTACAACAACAGTTGTGGGAACTAAGAGAAAAGGTTAATTAATTTCAAATTACTTTGCTATACGCTAGTGGCAAATTCCTTTTACTTTCAACTAGGAGTAAAGTAAAGTATAAATACCAAAAACAGCTAAAGAAAGCTGAAGAACTAGATTTCGATTCAGAGTATACAAAAAAACTATAATGGTAATTGGCATAAGCTAATAAAATAAATAAATAAGTAAGCTACTCAAAACCAAGAAATTTTGATGGCGATTTTGATAAGCATGGTGAAGAAAGAATGAATGTTACACAAAAAAAGAAAATATGAAAAATAAAAAAGAGGAACAGGAGGAATAGTGGATAAGCATTCATATGAATTTATGCTGTCACATCAAAACAACATCGGGAAAATAACAAGAAGGATATACAGTGTAACATTAGTTGATGGTGCAAAATAAATGCAAATATATTTATATTTATTTATAGAAAATGTTGTTCATCTACTTTTTTATGTCTTCTTTTCACGAAAGCCCTTTACAAACAATATAAACAAAGGCTGCTCACAACACAATTCTCAGGATTCCCGAAGCTTCCGCGGAATTCTAAGAAGTGGCAATGACACTCACTCCTTCACATTTTCCACCATTCTCCAAAGAAAGAAAAATAAACACAAGGAAGAAAATATGGATAATTTACTTAAGGAAAAAATACATGTGTCGGCCAGTACGCTTCACCACCAACCACCATACACTATCCAACAATTTTATATTAGTTCTGTTTTTTTTTTTTGCAAAGAATAAGTTATGGGAAGACATAAAAAGAGTTGTACTTGTGCTGCCACTGCACTGCTTACTTCTCAGGGAAAGTAGACAGATGTTGGTTTAGAGCTTTCATATTCGGATTTTCGGATC
>Ga0068627_1000149_pt1 | contig 13006 bp, 13 predicted proteins | sample InSIn1gowninarea_FD_77430 | JGI IMG/M metagenome (GOLD analysis project Ga0068627, IMG submission 77430) | Clean room microbial communities from NASA Spacecraft Assembly Facility at Jet Propulsion Laboratory, Pasadena, California, USA -... ... | reverse complement strand
TGATGATATATTTGGGTTATTAAGTTAATTAATTTTACCATGGCTATTCATTGGATTATTCTTTTATTTTACATGCAATTGAGAAGTTTGAGCCGAAGTTTGAAGTTAAGGTGAGTTTTTTGATTTGTTTTTAATTTATTGATGTAATTTTGGGGTTATGTTTGATTGTATTTTTTTTTGATCTCATGAATAAAATGTTCCACTCTTATGGATATTAATTCCCTATGAATATATGGATGACATGTTGGGTATTTTAAAGTCTAAAGAGATTGTCAAATGTAAATTTGACTCAATTGTGGAATTATCTTTCACTTGTGACATGACTTTTTGCCACTGAATTTGTTGAGCTGTAATCAAATGCTTTTATCCGGTGATACCCTTGTTAAGTTATTATGATACTACATTGCTTATCAGTGTTTAAGACAGGCCCGGGAGCGTGCTTGGCGTATTGGTCAAAGAAAGGACGTTCTAGTTTATAGATTGATTACACGTGGAACAATTGAAGAGAAGGTGTATCGCAGGCAGATCTACAAACATTTCCTTACCAATAAAATATTGAAGAATCCACGACAGAGAAGATTTTTCAAAGCTCGTGATAAAGGATCTTTTCACGTTAAATGAGGATGAAAATGGTCTCTCTACAGAAACATCTAGTATTTTTGGTCAGTTGTTGGAAGAAGTAGATGTTGTAGGGGCCCATAAAAATAAACAGGATAAGCCAGATTCTGAGAAAGCCTCCAAATCGGATCCCAATGGTTCTGCAACTGACTTGGGGCATAATTCAGAGGAGAGGCTATCAACTATGGTCTGTTAAGTAAAGGCTGGATTATTATTTATTCTTCTTGGAATTGATACATAAGAACTAGACACAATTGACAATATTTGAGGATATATATATAGATGTGGAAATTGACGTTTATTATGATAATATTGGCAAAATAAAGTTATTTGATCTTTAATGGGTATACATGGTTATAGAAAAATGATGTAATTAAAGAATAGTTCAAATCATGGTATAAGATGAAGTTTGGGAGAATGTGAAGTGTTATTTTTCTAGGATTTACTAAAATGACCAGTTGATATCATATATTGATCCTTAGGATAAGTATTTCAAGTATTGTTTTAATTGTTTATTGATTAAGTTTATGATAAATTTATCTGGTATTCAATAATATATCCTAAGTTCCTGAGATGGAGTAAGTAGATAAATGTTTCATGTATGTGTTAAGGTTATTAGTGTAGTTAAAGAGAGCCCTTCTTAGTACAATTGAAGAGATAGTGACATAGGAAAGATCAAGGAAAATCTAAGAAGAAGAAAGAAGGAGTTCTGTGAAGTTAAATTAGTGTGGTAGTTAAAGTTTGAGAAAGCATTCAATAGAAGAGGCATTATAGGCATATGAGGATCAAATATGCTATGCGTTCTATATATTCATATGTTTGCATCTTAGTTGATTGAATTTCGAGGACGAAATTCTTTGAAGGGGGTAAGATTGTTACATCCCACTCATTTATAGTCAAAGTCAAGGAATTAGTTATTCAAAGTCAAATGGTTGACTAGTCAAAGTCAAAGTCGAATAAGGATTTAAATGAAATAAATCATTCTATTGTGGGTTATTGTAAAATTGACAATAATTGAGGGTTTAAGATGTGTTAAATTTAAAGTTGGGGATATACTCATTTATCATTGGAAGTTATGTTACCAAATGTTATAGCAATTGAAAGATGGGAACTCCCTTTGCAAATATGGGATAGTGGAGTACAAGTGTCACCTTGTGAAAACCCATTCCTCACTTTATATTTTCCATACACAAAAATAAACCGGCAGAGAGGGAGCTTGGGCGGTGGAGTGGATAGATATGCCAAATCCATTTTTATTCTAATCTAATTATATACAACCCAGTTACGGATACGATTTAAACACACACATAGAGAGAGGAGTCTAAGAGAAGATAGAGATTGAGAGAAGAGAAGGGTCTCGACCGAGAGAAGAGAAGAAGGAAGAAAAGAAAATAAAGGAAATGGGAAAAGGAAGAGGAAAGGAGGAAGCAACAGCTTGGGTTATTTTTTTCTTCAATTTCTCATTTGATTTAAAGGTAGGTAAAGAAATTATGTTAATTTTCTAGGTTTGAGCTTTCTAGCTGAAAATTCAACAAGTAATTATGAGATTGAAAGAAAAAGAAGGGACCGAAAATTCAATAGAGGAATTATGTCAATTGGGGATGGGTTTGATGTATGTATATATACAAGGGATGAAGTTAATAAATGGAGACTTAACTAATTTGATAGCTTCATGTTAGTCTGGGAAGTATTACGCTGATGTAAGGGAAAAGATGAAGTTGGATTAATTAGCACCATTTGTACATGTATTTAATTCAACCCAAATTTACTTATTTGGTAACTTCTCTGTTTAATTCATTATGTTATCCTCTCAATAGCAAAGCAAAGGGGAAACGGGTATGATAGTGTTACCTCATTGGTGGGGTGTGCTTTTGATAGCTATAATTTAGAGGCTAATCAACGAGATATTAAAATAAGGAACGAAATTGAAAGATGTGGCCAATTCCCAGTTGTTAGAGAAGAGAGGGCAATGGATTAGCAGTTGTCACTAGTGGTGAGTGGTGGGTAAATAGACATAGAGAGGAAAGCTGAGAAAATAGAAATGCAGGATAAATACGGAAGTAGAGAAATTAAAGGGTGGATTTGTATTAATGTACTTGTCAAATTTTAATTTGGGTATTTATACCGTTATTTCAGGTAGTGACGTGGAAGTTTGGAAATACCGGTCAATTCATTCAAATTGCTATCCATAAATCTGTGAGTTGGAAAAACGTACATATTTTTCCAAGTATTGCTAATTAATTATATTCTTATTCATTTTGTGCAATTAAGTGAATTAATCGTACAATTACATGATTGACTTGGAAATATTACTTCATTATGGTTTGTGTGGGATTTTAAAGATTGTGTATGAATTATTTGCGAATTGGAATGTGACATATGTGATATTGAGATCGACCAGAAAAGTACCCATGATTATATACTTATTCTAGTTCACGGAGCGGGCCTTGGCCGTGTTCTATACTACACGAGTGGTGTTGACTGAGGATGAAGGGGTCTGACCGTGTACATGTAGTTCACAGAGTGGCCTTGGCTGTGTTCTAGTATTGATTATGAGAGGTCCTTGAGACCCACTTTCAGTCACGGAGAGGCCTACGGGCCGTGGCGAAAGTAGTTAGCCCGAGGGGCGGATTATTGATTTCAATCAGAGGGTACATTTTTGGTTGATTACATGTGATGTGATAAGATGATGATATGGATTTACGTTGATGATTATATCATGACTATAGATGATATTGGTCAGTGTTATGAGATGTCTTACTTTTTGATTATCATTATTGTTATGCGCTATTATACTATGGACTGGGTGATGATAAAAATGTGTAAATGGAAAGTATAATTATTCTAGAAATTTCCACTCACTGGGCTATTAGCTCATATTTTTCTCCATAATTTTCCTTACAGGTGGTATTGGTTCTTGATAGCTTGAGGAGCCTGATGATTTCAGAGTTATAGTCACACGACATGGTGCATTTTTGGGTAGAGCACATTATTTATTTTGGGCCCATTACATTATCCTTTCCATAAACATGTAATACTTGATATTTTGTAGCAACGCATAGTCAGCCTTGGTGGTGGATCTGGCATCTAGTCAGCATCTACCATCGGCGCACGTCACGTTTCGGGTCCACCAGGGTGATTCGGGACGGGTCGTGTCAAGTGGTATCAGAGCCATTGAGAAAGAATCGGTATCCTCTCACTCGGGACTTATACCCGAACCGAGGCTCTCCGCGCCGATCGCCTGCATAGGTAGGTGGCAAGCTGATAGGTACCATACGTTGGGTTGCCCAAAGGGGATGGACGTAGTGGTATCAGAGCATGGTTTTGAAAATTTTCATAGTTCATGCAATAACATATCATGCATAGTCAGTGTGTATGATCACGTGTCGTGGTGGCAGAAATCACAGGCTCCGAAGTTCTTGCTGCTGGAATGTTTGGAACTTATAATGATAGAAGAATATTGTTAATAGATTCAGAAATGACTTACGTAAGTATGTCAGTTGCAATGATCTAATAGTTGACAATGTTATAAGTTGTTGGATTGGGACAATGTTGTATGTAACTTAGTCCCCATTATAAGAGTGCTTTGAAGGAATGAGGTACGTAGTGACCCAAGTACCGAATTATATGTAAGATTATATGATCATTTAATCTATATATAGGGGAAAATTTTTGGTTATAGTTGCACGATAAATAAAAGGGAATGATATTATCTCCGTAATTGGTGACAATTAGTGGGAAATTTTAATTATTGTGGGAAGTGAAATGATCACTAGTGTTATCAAAATTTTGTGGTGATTTGTGGCCACATATATGGGAAGATGGTAGAAATCATGGTAGTGTATACTTATGCTATATGATAAGAAAGTGTGGAAGACAAAACAATTAATCGTTATGGGGGGTAATTTGTTGTTTTAAGGAATAGGATGAAATGGTTGTGTGCAATTAAATATGGTTATGTGAAAAGGGAGTCAAGAATACTAGAGTAGGAATTTATTGAGATTGGGAAATTGACATGAAATTTTGGTTGTGTATTGATGGGTGGAAGTTTTATGTGATAAATATGGAGGCTATTAATTGGTGATCTTAAGGAAAATGGATACTATTAAATGTTTTGAGGTCGTTCGATACGACGATAAATGACAAGGTTACATGATCACAACATGATATGGTAAATAGCAAGTAAATGAATGTTATGGTTGTCTTATAATAATATACGATGATGATATATTTGGGTTATTAAGTTAATTAATTTTACCATGGCTATTCATTGGATTATTCTTTTATTTTACATGCAATTGAGAAGTTTGAGCCGAAGTTTGAAGTTAAGGTACTGGAAGCATTTAAAGACCTTCATTTGAAAGTTGAAAGAGAAACTGGAAGGCAGCTCAAATGTGTCAGGGCAGATAATGGTGGTGAATACAGAGGGCCATTTGAAGAGTACTGCAGAAGATATGGCATCAGGCTTGAGAAAACTGTTCCGAAGACCCCGCAGCAAAATGGGGTGGCAGAGAGAATGAACAGGACTATTTGTGAGAAAATTAGATGTATGCTCTCTCATGCAAAATTACCTAAGCATTTTTGGGCTGAGGCAATGAGGACAGCAGTTGACCTGATTAATCTTTCTCCATCAGTTCCTTTAAATGGTGATGTTCCACAAAGCTTTTGGACAGAGAAAGCTGTATCTCTTGATCACTTAAGAGTCTTTGGGTGTCGGGTATCTGTTCATATTCCTAAAGATGAAAGATCAAAACTTGATAGCAAAGCAAAACAGTGTATCTTCTTGGGTTATGCACATGAAGAATTTGGGTACAGACTGTGGGATCCAGTGAATAAGAAGATTATCAGAAGCAGAGATGTGGTCTTCTTTGAAGATGAAACCATTGAAGATTTGGATCAGACTAAAAAGCAAAATACAGTCAGTGAAGAACAAATGGGTGTTCAGATTAAAAGCTGAACCAAATAGCTCACATCCAAGGTACAAGGCAAGATTGGTTGTAAAAGGGTTTGGTCAGAAGAAAGGTATTGATTTTGAAGAAATTTTCTCACCCGTGGTCAAGATGTCTTCAATCCGAGTTGTGTTAGGCTTGGCAGCCAGTATGAATTTGGAGATTGAACAACTTGATGTGAAGACCGCTTTCCTTCATGGTGATCTTGAAGAAGAAATATACATGGAACAACCAGAAGGATTTACAGCTAAAGGTAAAGAAAATCTGGTATGTAGGTTGAAGAAAAGCTTGTATGGTCTCAAGCAGGCACCAAGACAATGGTACAAGAAATTTGATTTCTTCATGGTTGAACATGGGTACACCAGAACAACTTCTGATCATTGTGTGTTCATAAAGAAATTCTCTGATGGGGAATTTATTATTTTGTTGCTCTATGTGGACGACATGTTGATTGCTGGTCGTGATATTGAGAAAATTAAGAAGCTGAAAAAGGAGTTGAGCAAGTCCTTTAAGATGAAGGACTTAGGACCTGCAAATCAAATTCTTGGTATGAAAATCTCTCGTGACAGAAAGAATGGAAAATTGCGGCTATCACAGGAAGATTATATCGAGAAGGTATTGCACAGGTTTAACATGGATAAGGCAACACCAGTAAGCTCTCCACTTGCAAGTCATTTGAAACTAAGTTCAAAGCAAAATCCTTCAAGTGAGAAAGAACAGGAAGAAATGAAGGATGTGCCTTATGCATCAGCCGTTGGTAGCTTGATGTATGCTATGGTATGCACAAGGCCAGATATTGCTCATTCTGTTGGAGTTGTTAGCAGATTTCTTTCTAATCCTGGAAAAGAACACTGGGCAGCAGTGAAATGGATACTCAGGTATCTCAGAGGGACTTCTAAGATATGTTTATCTTTTGGCATCTGCAAACCTGAGCTTGTTGGGTTCACAGATGCAGATATGGCTGGTGATGTTGACTCTAGAAAGTCTACTTCTGGGTATTTGATCACTTTTTCAGGGGGAGCAGTTTCATGGCAATCAAGACTACAGAAATGTGTTGCTCTATCTACCACAGAGGCTGAGTACATAGCCATCACTGAAGCTAGCAAGGAGTTGCTATGGATGAAGAAGTTCCTACAAGAACTTGGCTTAGAGCAAGATAAGTATATACTCTACTGTGACAGTCAGAGTGCTATTCATCTTAGTAAGAATCCAACCTTTCACGCAAGATCCAAACATATTGAAGTAAGGTATCATTGGATTCGAGATGCTTTGGAGATGAAGAAGTTACAGCTTGATAAAATCCATACTGATGAGAATGGTTCAGATATGATGACAAAGCCACTACCCATGGAGAAACTACAAGTATGTAGGAGGAAAGTGGGCTTGGTGGAGTCCCTCACGTAGTCGGGAGGGGGAGATTTGTTGGGTACTCCCTCCTAGTGAGGGAGCCCATTTGAGAAGTATTGGGCTTCTTCCTCCTAAGGCCCAATACCAAGTTTAAGTTATAGGATTAGGAGGGAACCAATTTTAACACACAACACACATACATACATCAACAGACGGGCAGAGAGCTACGAGTGAGAGAGAGACCGATTTCAGCCTTCTTCTTCCAAAGATTGGAGCTTCATTTGTGGTCCGATTTTACTAATATTTTAGTATGTTGTTCTTGGTGAAGAGGGCTACGTTTTGACTGGAGCTGATCGTCCTAACTCCTCTCCATTTCTCCGGGCTTTGCACATTGCTTAGTGAGATTTTTCTCCATTTTATCGTGTGTATTTGGTTTATGATGTTGTTGTGGTTGATATCCAAGAATTAGATGAATTCTTGATGTTGTGGTAGCCTCAAGAGTGTTCTTGAGAGGTTTATTGTGTATCCCATTATTTTTTAGTGGAAGGTTTTTACTGGACTAGGTCCCGGGGTTTTTCCCTTCACAGGGTTTTCCTCGTTAACAAATTTTGGTGTTAAATTTATATTCTTGTCGGTGTGTGTGAGTTGTTGGTGCTAGCTATTAGTCTTGTCATTTAATTCTGCACATTGAGGGATTGATATATTATTATTTCCGCTGCTTGTGTATTGTATTGGTTCAATCCCCAACAAAGTGCTCCACCCAACACTTGTATCAGAGCCCAGGTTATCAACAAGTCTTGGCCCAACAGTCCACGGAAGACACAGGTTTGCTGCCACCTAGGCCCGATGTGTGAGGGGGAGATTGTTGAGGTTATCCCACATCGGTTGTGGAAGGGACTCTTGGCCACTTTATAAGTGTGAGGGAAAAGCCTCACCCTTTGAGCTAGCTTTTGGGGTGAGAGAGGCCCAATACCACCCAACACTGGTATCAGAGCCCAGGTTATCAACAAGTCTTGGCCCAACAGTCCACGGGAAATACAGGTTTGCTGCCACCTAGGCCCGATGTGTGAGGGGGAGATTGTTGAGGTTATCCCACATCGGTTGTGGAAGGGACTCTTGGCCACTTTATAAGTGTGAGGGAAAGCCTCACCCTTTGAGCTAGCTTTTGGGGTGAGAGAGGCCCAATACCACCCAACAAGAAATAACAAAAGGTCCATGCCAATTTTCATCTTAATTTGTCAATATAATTCAAAAATTTTCCCAAAAAAATTAGTAGAAGACCTAATTTTCTCTTTCTTTTCAACCAAGCCTCTGTTTTTAATTAGCCCGTTGGGCCATTTTCTAAGACTTAACATATTTTTAAGGGAAAATTACCAAAAGTGAAAATTACCTAATTCCCTATTTTTGGAGATCCAAATTCTAAAATCAGATTTCATGTTTTAATGTTCAAAAATCAGACATTTTATAGATAGATACAGATTTTTTATATTTAATTAAATATTAATAATAATATTATAAAAAATAATTTATATACACCCACTCCACACCTAAAATTTAATTATCAAACCCTAACTCACCCCCGTTTCTCTCATCCCCGTCTCTCTCAACCGACGTTGCCACCACCTCGCTCGCTGCAGCAACCCAATCCCTGGACCGCCACTGTTGTGACGGCGATTTGCAGTGTCATCCCTTCTCGTCGACTTCACCATCTCTAACCTAGATCTTGTCGCCGACACACACCCTCCGCAAACGTCTTCCACATCAACGACCCATCGCTCAACCGCCAGCGCTGGGAATCCTCAAATCACCAGCATCCCTGACAATCGGCCCAACTCCAGCAATAACACACATCCACACCTCTCAACTCCAGCAATAACGCACATCCCTCACTTTTGATTTTTGTTGATTTTGAGGATTACACGAGTTTTGGACTTCCAATCATGATACCATTGCCATTGATTTTCTGGGTTTCTGATTTGAGGAGTGCTAGGATTCTGATTGTTATAGTTTATGTGGTTTTTGTTGGTGATTGGTGGTCAAAATTAAAATCATGGCTTCTCCATCTATTTTGTTGGTTTTTATTGCCTTGGTGTGAATCTGTGGTGGGGCGGGTGTGGCGAGTGGAGGTGGGGTGCAGCGGTGTTGGGTTTGAAGTCCGGCCTAGTTTTGTGTTTTGTTGTTGTGGTTTGTGGTGGTGCATCGATGTTTCTTGGTGGTTTTTTGCTGTGGTTTTTGGTGATTTATGGTAGTAGTTCCGCCTTTGTGAGGTTGGAGCTGCAGCGCCTCTGCGATGATAGGTGGTTGTTGGTGGTGATGGATAGTGACGATGGCTAGGCGGTGGTGGAGGTGGTGGTTGGTGGTGGTGGTCACGATTGTGCATTTCTATTGGTGGTGGAGGTAGTGGTTTCCCTGTGGTGCTGGTGGTGTTGTAGTGCTGGTGGGGTGGGGGTGAGGGTGAGTGTGAGTGTGCGGAAGTGGCAGTGGCAGTGGTGATGGTGATGTTAGTCGTGGTGGTTGTCGTGGAGGCTGTGGTAGTGGTCGAGGCGATAGTGCAGAGGTGGTGGGGGTAGATCTGGTCATTTTGGTTTTCTGTGACCAAATAATTCGATAACTTGTGATTAAAAATATAATTTGTGACCAACCATTTCGTTATCTGTGACCTAAAAATTATATAATTTGTTACCATGAAAAAATTTGTGACCAAATAATTGAAAAATTGTGTTCATGTGATCTTCTGTGACTAAAAGTATAATTTGTGACCTTAAAATTTGGTAATCCGTGACTAAAAATATAATCCCGACCAGCCATTTTGTTATCTGTGAACTAAAAATTATATAATATGTGACCAACTATTTTGGCAGTTTGTGACCGTGTGACTTATAAAAATGTTGTGACCAAAAATTAATATTAATAGGTCACATGTGGAGAAGTCATCGAAACGATCATCGGAATAATCGCCAGAATCGGAGAATCGCCGGAGCGGCAGGGGGTAGTGGAGGTGGGGTCGGTAATATATATATATATATATATATATTAAAAATATATAAATATATGTGTATGTATATGTATATGTTAAAATATCTGATTTTGGAAATTTCAAAGTTGTTATCTTATTTTTGAAATGGTATGTTGGGTAGATCTTACATATGAATTTTTCCCTTACCAAAAACCAGGCATTTAGTTTGAGTATTCAAAAAATCAGGTTTTCACTTTATTTTTCCATTTTTCAGGTTTTTATAATTTTAATAAATTAAAACCTTAAATCTATTCTAACCCTAAATCTATCAATTTCTCTCCACCCTCTCACCTCTCTCTACACGCCGCCTGCTCCATTTCTCTCCTCCCACCACAACCGCCCGCCTCCTCATACCACCACCACCACCGACCACCGCCTCCTTCTCTTCTCCCTCCCTGTCGGCATCGCCTCTTTCCCTTCTCCCTCCCTCCTCTTCCCACCACCACTGCCCGCCGCCCCCCTCCCTACTCCTTCCTCTCCTTCTTGTCGTGGTGAAAGAGACACTCCATCTGCATCCACCAGGACCCCTCTTATCGTGGGCCCGTCTCTCAACCGCTAATGTCCACCTCAGCAACGGTATGATAATTCCGGCGAACACTACTGCAATGGTAAACATGTGGGCCATAACACATGACCCTAATGTGTGGAATGATCCCTTGACTTTCAAGCCAGAAAGGTACCTATCATCTGCTGGTGGTGTGAATGTGGATGTTAGAGGGAATGACTTGAGACTTGCGCCATTTGGGGTTGGAATTAGGGTTTGTCCTGGAAAGAGCCTTGGGCTAGCGACAGTGAGCCCGTGGGTGGCTAAGTTGGTGCACCATTTTGAGTGGGTTCAAAATATGGCTCAGCATGTTGATCTTAGTGAGGTCTTGAAGCTTTCTTGTGAGATGAAGAAACCACTCTCTGCTGTAGCCATTCCAAGGGTTAGGTGGAGGTGCTATGGGTCTTCGATGAGGTGGTGTGTGTGGTGGAGGTCTTCGCTCGGTAGAGAACGAACAACATATTGCTTTTTTTGGTTGTGATTTTGCGATGGCGTAGTAGTGGGTGTGTGGTAGAGTTGCTGTGACCAACTATTTGATCGATCTGTGACCAAGTATTGGTGGTCGACCAAATAGTTGGTGGTGTAGTGAGATTGGGGGATAGGAGTTTAGGTGTATGTGACCAACTATATAGTTATCTGTGACTAACTATTCAACTGTGACCTTAAAATTTGTTAATCTGTGACCAACAAATTTGGAAATATGTGACCAATTAAAAATTTGTGACCTATAATTTTTTTCATTTGTAACCTCAAAATAATTTGTGACCAATTAATTTGATAAATTGTGACTGAAAATTAAATTTTTAACTACTTAATAAGATATTTGTGACATTGGAATTAGAGCAGTTTCCGAAATTAAGCAGCGGCCAACTATCACTGGAAATTAGTTGTCGGAATTAAGCGCGGCCGGAGCAGTGGAGGTGGGTGTAGTGGGGTGGGTCAATTATATTATATTACAGTTAAATATTTAATTTAATAGATTAATTGTAAAATATAATTAATTAATTTATGGAAAAACCTGAATTTTGTAAATTTAAACATTGGGACCTGATTTTTGATTTCGTGAAAGATAATCCCCGACTCGTGAATTTTTCGCTATTTTTAGGTTTGGGCTTCTTTTATATATTTCAATCTTGGGCCTATAGTTTGGTCTAATTTTAGCTGCTTCTTCAATTTAGGGGTACTTACAAAATTACCCTTAAAATTAGGGGTGTTTTAAAAAATCATGTGAAAAGTTTTTAGGAAGTAAAAAATACTGTATAAAATAAAAAAGTGACAAAATTCAAAAAAGTGACACTCAAAAAGTGATACAAACTCAAAAAAGTGACAAATACTTAAAAATGTAACAAAACATCAATCAAAACATATGTTTATTATACAAAAAAAGTGAGAAATTTTTAAAAAGTAACAAACAATAAAAGTGACACAATGTCACTTTTTTTTTATAAAAAATGTCACTTTTTTTACTTTTTTAAAAAAAGTGACACGAACTCAAAAAAAGTGACAACTAAAAAAAAGTGACACAAACTCAAAAAAAGTGACAAATATCAAAATTTGTTTGGGATAGAAAAGTGATAGAATGTCACTTTTTCATATTCTCATTACAACAAACACTTTGGATGCATCGATTGAATTGAATCAAAGATTTATAAATTGAATGCAAGATTAGAATTGACATACAATGTCCAACAACTACTTGCATAAAATTCATTGAATGCAAACACAATCACACAAACATAAATCCTCTTTACTAATGAGGAAATTTTTCTTGACACCACGGTGACATAACATATAATCAATAGACAATTTGTTGGAGCTATCTTATAATTTGTCTTTCAAAGCCCAAAATAAAGTCTAAGTTTTTCTTCTCAGATCATAACCTGTCTCTCTCAGCAACCTATGCATACACACTTTTGTATCCATCTCTTTCTCAAGCATTAAACACAAACAAAATGTGTGGATCAAATTTCTTGGGCAACACAAATATTTCGACGTAGCTCAAACTGATTTATAATTTGCTTCAATTCAACGCACTATTATATTAAAGAAAATGTTGAAAAGTAAGATCTTGATTTGATCTTAAAAATGAAATAAAGTAAAAGTCTCAAAGGAATCGGAATGGATAAGACCTGACCTTCAAAAATTAAAATTCGGTGGAGGTGCAAGCAATTGGAGCTGTCCTCTTTGCTGGGCTTCTATGCAGCCTCGCCGCTGCCGGAACCACCGCATTGGGGCGGTGGAGCATATGCTCTATATTTATTTGGGGATGGTGATGATCTGCTTCCTTGATCCTCCAATCATTTCTCTCTCTTTTCGTTGAATAATGCTTTACGTTTGGAACTTGAGATTTTGACGTATGATTTACGTTTGAAATTATTTAATTAGCTTAAAGTGTATTTTTCAATTTTGTTCCTTACGGGCCGTATTGGGCCTAATTTCCCCTTCAATTTATAGATCTCTTTTTTTCTTATAACATATTTTTACCCATAATATATTGACTAGTACTAGGAATGGACTAGGTTAAAACCCAAC
>Ga0068627_1000147_pt1 | contig 13090 bp, 17 predicted proteins | sample InSIn1gowninarea_FD_77430 | JGI IMG/M metagenome (GOLD analysis project Ga0068627, IMG submission 77430) | Clean room microbial communities from NASA Spacecraft Assembly Facility at Jet Propulsion Laboratory, Pasadena, California, USA -... ... | reverse complement strand
GATCCGCACAACCTCTTCGCCGGATCATTATCTACGCAATTCCGATTCCATGCATTTTGAGGGGTTTCGGTTGCGGTTGTTCTTTTTGCTTGGATGGAAGGGCCGGGTGGAACTACGGGAGGTTCGGGAATAAAAACCGGAAACCTTGTTGTTCTTCTTTCCTGTCTGTCCTGCTTTTAGGACTTATTAGAGTAGTGGAAGTTTTTATATGTACGATACCAAAAGAAGAGTGACTTGAGTGAGGGACCCTTGCGTCTAAGGGGCCCGAGCGGTAATCCTTATTGCACTGGGAGTTAGTTAAGGACTGAAATGGATTGAGCCTTGGTATGGAAACCTACTAAGTGATAACTTTCAAATTCAGAGAAACCCTGGAACTATCACATAAGCCTTATCTTTCTCTCATAGGGAGAGGAGATTCTGTTTAAGCTATCCCACCTTCTGTTGAATATGCGAAGGGACTTGTATTCAGAAACTTCTTTAAAATAGGATTGAAAACCACCCACTGTTGGATCTTCTTGATCAAACTAGCCATAGTCTTGATAAACCACGACTTTGAGAGACCAGACCAAACCCACTTTGGGAACTCAAAGACCAGGAAACGGAAGCACGCTTGAGGCAATATGAATAGGGGATTGAGTGGGGACGGACACCATCCCTGCGGAATGGAAAGAAGGCATGTAAGAAAACTGCAGTCATAGATAGAATCTTATTATGCTTTAGTTGTAGATCAGTTGTGGTTGCTAAAGAGATGCATCAGGAGAGTGGATTTCATTACCATGTGGGAATTCTTAGTAGAGATGCTTCTAGATATACAGCGCACAAGAAGTTGAGAAAAGCGTTTGAGGAATTTGATGGAGCGCAATTTCATTCAAAATTTCATAATGGTTGGGGTTCCATTTTAAATTTTCTAACAAAACAGGATAAGGAGCCGCTTGTATGGGGCGAATAGAGACCAGAAGAATGATTCATTTGGATCGACGAGCTTTTTCAGAACTCGACCCCTTCTTATTAGTTATTAGCCAAAATCGCGTTGATTCATTTTCTCGCTAGGCACCGACGGCTCCGAAGGAGCAGAAAAGTCGACTCCACCATAGAGTGGAAAAGGGAAAGTAAGAAATAGCTGCTAGGTGAGAGAAATTTGAATTGGACAGGCGTTTATTAGCAAAAATCACGTTGGTAGAAATCGCCGGTAGGGCGGATTAAAGGCTACGAAGTAGTGAGCTTTTCCAACAGGTTCTGGAAGAATGCATTTGTTTCAACAGGAATACGGAATACGGGTTGCCGCGTGCAAGTGAAAGCATCCTTGCCATCAAAGAGCACTACAAGGCTTCTGCCTTTACATCTCTGTCAGTTTCATAGCGAATCTATAAATGTTAAGCCAAAAAACACGAGAAATGGGGGGCCAGACGTCGATCCATACAGAAAAGCCGCTCCGGTCACTTTAGATTCCCTGATTATTGCTGAGGCTACGGCAGGCAAAGAGGTTTTATTGAAGGCTGCTGCTCTTGCGTTGACTGCATATGTGAATGTTTCAGATTACCTAAAGGAGTATGTGATGGAACAATTTCATTGCCTTGCGCTGGAAGTTGTGAGAAAGGGGCCCGGCCGGCAAGAAGAGATCCCTTCCACCCTATTCAGAGATGGGGAGGAAGCGAAGCTACTTGTTGAAGCCTTGGGCTGAGAGAATCAATGGAAAGAAAGGCCATCTGATCTAGGGCGTTTTGACCAAATGGAGCGTTCTTTCAGAACTTATTTTCTAAGAGAATACCAGGATCTTCTTCGATGGGCCCTAGTCCGACATTGGTGGGGAATAGAAGGAAGTTTACTAGTCGGTTGATAGTGAACCATCTCTCAAGAAACAATGCGGAATTTTCACAGCCTCTCAGGAGTTTTGGAACAGCTGCGCCTTTGGCGCCGTTTCTTCTTGATGAGCCTATTCGTGTCGCTTCAGAGAAAGCTTTGGCAGCTAAGGCTGTTCTGAAGGCTAAGGTTGGACGTCCCCTTGGAAGTAAGAATCGTCCCAAAGAGCATCCAGTTGGAAAGAAGATACAACGCAAACGTCGTGAGAATGTAGTTGAGTTATCTAGTGTGCCTGAGGCTATTTCACCATTGGGGACTAATAATAGTACCCCCCGAGGCTGCTGTGAAGTCTCTGAACTCTGCCTAGTCAATGTGTTGCAGCAAGGTGTTGTCTAGGGGGTAGGTTGGGGTCTTCTAATGGGGGTTTGCTTTGTGAGATCAATGGGTACCATTCTCGGAAGTGTCTACTTTCAACTGGTAACAAAGCGTCCTCTAGGCTCTTTCCCCTTTGACTTCCTTAGCTTAGGTGTGGGTAAAGGGTTTCTATGCCATTTGTTCGTAACGATTGGACGTTCTCTTCATCAATTCGAATCTCGAGACTCAAAAAGAGAGGCTCTGAGTGAAGAGGCGCCAAAGGCGACGAGGTAAAGGTGATTGAGGCTCCGAAGGACTCACTCTGGTATCCGAGCCATTTGAAGATGCATCTGGTGTGTCGGAGAATGCATGTCAGAGAATGCGAAGTGTTAGGGAAGGCTATGAAATAGACGAAGTCATAAAATGAATAACCCGCTTTTGCTTATATAAAGATGGAGGGTAAAAGGGGAGTGGCGAGCAGCGCGGAACTTGTAGAAAGGGAAACGAAACTCCTGTTCTAGCTTTTTTGTTAGGCCTCTCAGACAAATACCAAAAAATCCCCCATTTTCTAGAAAATCCTAGCTTAATGCTTGGGGACTTGATCACCAAGGCCGCATCAGCCTAAGATAAGAGTGCTGTTTCAAGCGTCCTCGGGTCCCTTTTTGCACCTCGAATAAGAGGCAGTCCATTCCCACGATCATATTCACGATTGAACCTATTTTTATCTCAATTGGCATCTCCCTTGAATCGAAGGATTCCAACATCTTATGGTGCCTTACTGTATAGTGATACCATTTACATTTGTAAGAATGCAGGGGACTGCTTTCTATAAAGCACTTTAGGCGGCCCTACCACTTCCATATGAGATGAGACAAGGAGCGGCTTTTGCTCACCGAAGGGGCCGAAGGCGACGGTTGCCATCATCAACAAGAAGTGAATACGTAGTAGGTGTTCTGAGCGGAGTGAAGAAAGCTTATCGCGATTTCGCGCAAAAAAGGAATTCAAAACAAGAAAAAAAGGGATCCCACTCCTTCGGAGCCGTCACTTTGTTCGGAACCTTCTTTACTACTTCGTAGCTGCCTTACTACTTCAAGGCCTAGATCAAACGAAACTCAAATTTAATAAAATTTCTTAAGAGAAGAGAAGAAAGATCCTGGCGAAAGTTTTGATTCGACGGCCGTAAAAAAAGCTTTCTCGTGGTTATAACACTCTAATGACAAAGCGCCCGTTCACGGGTATTTTTCTTCTTTTTTTTTTATCGAGATTGGGTTGGTGTGAAGTGTACCTTAGTACAAGATCGAAAAGAATGCATTCCAAGTGAGATGCCCAAGAAAAAAGGAACGAGGGGAAGAATTTGTTTATATAATTATAGAAAGTTTTGAAAATAAATAATTTATTAAATTAATTAAAAGTTTTGAAAAAGCGTGACGAGGATTCAAAACTATAAATAGAAATGTTAGAAGGTGCAAAATCAATGGGTGCCGGAGCTGCTACAATTGCTTCAGCGGGAGCTGCTGTCGGTATTGGAAACGTTTTCAGTTCTTTGATCCATTCCGTGGCGCGAAATCCATCATTGGCTAAACAATCATTTGGTTATGCCATTTTGGGCTTTGCTCTAACCGAAGCTATTGCATCGTTTGCCCCAATGATGGCCTTTTTGATCTCATCCGTATTCCGATCGAGTGAAAGTGTTGATTTTGGTATTTGATGAAACTAAATCTTCCGATCGAAGAAAGAAGGTTGAAGGAAGCGGGCTAGTCCCCGAAAATGCCCCGCCCGTAGGTTCGTTTGTCGTTGGGGCTAAAAATCTTCCTTGCTCGTTCCCCCCTTATATACATGCTTTTATTTCATTTTTTTTTTATCGCCGTCTTATTTCACTCACTGATTTCTGTAATTCATTTCTGTTTTATGAATAGTTGGTTGTGTTGGATGATTGTTGGGTAGTGTTAGATTTAGGTTCTTTTCTAAAATATGCAAAAAGATTTTTGGGTGATGTCAGCTTCATTTACTGTTTTCCGGCTTGAAACGAGCTTCAAAAAGGGTTGCATTCTTGTTTATCCGTTCAGGTTTTCTTCATTTATTGTTCCATTCATCTATGCTGTGTGATTTCTGGCTTCTGTTAGATTTGAACATTTCTTTATTTTGCTTCCTTTCTATTGAAAAGGAGTCAGCTTTCTTCGCACTCATGAAACAACCAGAAGGTGGAGGGGGATTAGTTAATTGGACACCTACATCGCAAGAAGTGAGTCAAACCGAACAAGAAGAGAGCAAGACCACTTCACGATCCCTTAGTAGAGTAACACAATGGATTGGGCATTAAGTGTGGATTAGACTAGAAGCCCTTATAAGTAAGTTCTTATATTGTTTCTTTTTTCTTTTTATTTTTCGACTTTCTAAATCAATAGCTTTCCTCAGTAGATCCGAATCTGCGGAGGAGCACAAAAAGGTCATAACCCCTTACATACTTCTCCAAACCTACTCTTCGGGGGATCCGACCAGTCGAATACAGAGGAGTGGATCAGGAATAAAAACCTCTTCTGGTTGGTCGAAAAGTACACTCCCCTTCTGTATAAGGGGCAGTAATCCGTCAATAGAGGTAATAGACGGAGATCATGGAATCTAAGTTGTATAGGAGTAAATAGGGTTTAACAACTCCTCTCCTCCCTTCCCCTCCCATCTCGCAGGTAGGGATGATGGATGCTGATTTCCAACTCTACTATATCGATTGTCTTTAGGGCCTGCCTATCAAAGATGAATCTTGATAATAGGCAAGAGGAAGAAATGGTGTTGATCCGTCCACCCCCCTTACTAGATCAAACAAATAAGGCTCCAGTCGTAATGGAAGGAATGGGCTATCTAACTCACTCAAGGGACGGGAAGGGCCTTACAAATGAAAAATAGAAGAGATAAGCTAAGCAGGCAGGCAGACTAGGCTACTAGCACTTGATGAGCTCAGAGCGATGAAAGAGCATTTTCGGGAGAAGGCTAACAAGGGCAATTGAGACCAGGAAAGAAGGCATTTTTTCGCATGTGTTAAGGTATCGCTAGTTGAGACAGCCTAAAGAGGGGCTTAAACAGGGGCTTTCGACTAAAGAGAGAGGCATTGAGACGACCCACTAAGTTAACTACTACCTATGGATATTGCCTGAACTGGGCTTGTTACTCTTATTACTAAAGGAGATAAGCTAGGCGGGCACAGGTGGACTAGACCTCAAACCATTATTAGCACTTGAGCTCAGAACGAAGAGAGAGCATTTGCGGCGGGAGAACGCTAAAACAAGGGCGATTGGGAAGGGCGCATGTAGAAGCCGAAAAGAACGCATTTTACTGCATTTGAAGGTAACTAGTTACATTGACATGATAGGGCTTAAGCTGGACTTGTTGCTGAAGAGAAAGGGGCGTTGAGACGATCAACCTAAAGAGATATTGCCATCGAGACACAATGCTAAATTTGGATGGGCGTAGACCAGGCAGGCTAGGAAGTAGAGCTCACCTAAGCAGGAAAAGATCTTTACAGAGGGGACCCGGTGAGAGAGTGGGAAGAAAATATAGGGAATGATATAGCACTATAGGGAATATGGAAACATATAGGAATTGGCATAGTTGCATAAATAGGAATTAGTAAGCATATGGGAATGCCATAATAGAGATCTTCTAGAGCTTATGCCAAGGATGACTTTCTCAACTAGAAGTATCCTACTCATGTTTGAAAGGGATATCGCGAAAAGGGGGCCAACTAGCAATCCTGTTACAGGCGGTGGTGTATGTAAGGCCATACCTCGAGTGGATCTTTTGATAAAAAAGGAGTGGTCTGAAGAAGATCTAAAAAATCCCGCTCTCTCCTCTATTCCTATTTCGGCTCTTATACATGCTGCTGAACTGCTTGAAGACCATCTCATTAGTCTAGCTCATAGAAAGGTATTACAACTGCTTTACCGATCCGGGAAAGACGCTGCAGAGGCATAAAAACCTTAGGGGGACTCTTACAATTCCACTACGAACGTCGAGATCCAGATTCGCATTGAAAGGAATTTGCTGAGAACGTGGTAGTGGCAATCATCTGGTGCGGAAGCTAAGAATCGGGAAATTAACCCGCAAGGGGTCGAGCTCTCCGTTTGGAGACAGAACAACGTTAGAAGTTCTGAGGCGTATGAAAGCTAGCGGTTCGGGGGAAATACCGATTTATCAATAACATAGAATAAACAAGCTTGGCAGACTGGAAGATAAAGGCAAGCAGCAACATAGAGTGCCTTGACCTGCTCGCTCGGGACATAAGGATTGACGTGTGCCGAGACAGCTGCCCCGCGGATTCCTTAATCCGCAAAGGCTAATGCCGTAAGACGAGCAGGACTAAAGAAAGAGAAGATCGGTCCTCGTCCACTCGGTAAGCTTGAGCTCATCATAGAGGGCCGGAGCCGGTTAGTCAGCATTCCACTACCAACGAGCAGCAAACTCCTTGCGACTCTGATTGATCAAAACCCAACAACGGATACCACCGGCAGCCATACCGGGTGGGGGCGGATTCGCAATTCCGATGAACAGGAACTAAATTCGGTCGGACTCCGTTACCCGGGACCTGAGTTCGGTTTCGGCGGGTTACCTCATTGCACGAGAAGGCAACGATGGCGGGGAAAAGAGAACCTAGCACGTCAGCCCACGTCTCATGGTACGACTGCCTCTGACATGCGTGCGGAGTACCCGCCTTGTTCATGCAGTACGGCTGTGAGATATGCGGCCTCACTGCGACGCTGGCTCCATGCCGGGATAGGGAGGGCTTTCGAGCAATCAGTTAAGCTCTTTCTGTATTAGTTAACGGTTAAGCGATATCTCTATTAAATAGTTCTCTTCTTTCCTTTCTAACTGTACTACTTGTGAGTAAGGGACTCTTTGAAGCAAGAAAACGGATACGCGTTAGCCTAGGAGCTCGGAGAAAGGTAGCTAGCTCAGTAGAATATATTAGATTAAGAGAAGAGGAGTGAAAGGCAGGCGAAGCCATAAGAGATAGGCAGGCAATCCGTCCACGAATACCGATTCCTTTAGAAATAGATCTTCCTATCCTGTATCAGTCTGGTAGCATTCCCTTCCTTTATCAAGGTCTATCACTAGGAAGAAAGGAAAGCAAGGACAGATAGGCTAGGATTAGATGTGGCTTCTAGACGAGGAGCTGAGGATAGAGGTAGAAAGTCTTCCCTTTATGACTTCCCTTGAGCTTTTCCTTCATGCACTGGGAGAGGCAAAAGGACTTCTCAAAGAAGAACTCACCCTATTCCTATCTAAGGAAGCGACTCCTGGCTTGAGGAAGGAAGGACTCTACCTATCTAGCTATCCATTTTAGAGCTGTAAATAAAATAGAAGAAAGCTACAATCTCATAAAGCTTGCAGGCAAGGAAAGGTATTCCCCTATCCTCCGCTCTTGGCTAGCATCCAGACTGCTTAGCTACATCCCTCAGGGTTAAACATCCAGAAAGTCACGCAGTTACATCGAGCTATCAAACAAGAAGCTTAGAAGTCCTTTTGCTTGTTTTTGTTTCTCTGTGCGAGAGGGGGGTTCGGGGATAAAAGACAGATAGTCCGGACAAGAAGGTTTGTAATTGCCTGAGGAAGAAGGGGAAGACAAGAATGGTTGTTCATTGTTCGCTTTAGGAAAGCATGCCAATCCGATATTCTTCTTTACTGGCCAGTTCGAGCATTCCCTCTGACCTGACTGCATTGAATCTCCTTTCCCGCCCAATCCGAACTGCATTGAATCTACTCGACGGTTCCGGAACGAGCAGTAAAGGCGGAGTTGAGCTATGCTAAGCAGTAAACGCAGAGTCCCGCGGAATAAGAGGAAAACTGTTCAGTTGTTCCTGCCGCTTCGATTTGACTGATCCTCCATCCCTAAAATAGTTGTATGTTCCTACGTCTCTTGTTCCAACGACTGACTCAACCTGAAAAGTCCCCGAATCCCCTCGAATCTAATAAATAGTAGTTTGTTAGTGAAGATGCGTTGTTCGGGTAGAGGAGCATGGATTGAATATCATAACCTCTCCAAACGGTTTGGAAGACTCCCTCCCTTCCCTGCCCCTACTATCATTTAGAGATGACGAATTGATCTCCTGGTCCTTTCGAACCAGATATTTCAAAACCTGGCCAGTACGGAATAGATCTTTGATGGTCCTAAAGTAGATCAGGAGGAAAAGACAGTCCTCTTTTCGTCCAACCTTGAATGAGTCCCCTCCGGAGAGAGATGCCCCCTCTTCTTTGCCCTGTATTGAATACCAGGGAGGATCACTCACCTGAATAAGCCTTCCCTCTGCTCCTGGTATTCAATATAGGGCGGGGTAGATGTCTAACCAGGAAGAGATATACATGGCAGCTAGCTGAGACCCCGAATGAATCTCCTGCGCCTGTAGATTCAAGATTGATTGTTCAACCTAGTTGCTCAACCTGGAGAGATTCGAATAGTATTGAATGGGGGGAGGAACCAGCTAATAGTCCTGGATGCCTTGCCTATCCTACAGAAGACTAATCCACATTAGCAGTGGGGTGGAAATGTTGAATTGTTAAGTGGTTTTATGAAACGATGCAAGAATTCGCCCCTATCACGTAAGGCTCGCCCTTATAGCTTATGGGGGCGCACACTCGCTGGAAGCAGACCCATTCGGGAACCAAGCAATGCCTGCCCTGCTAGCTGCCGCGATGAAGTGGGAACCCATTTGTGGGACCCGGGGGATAGAGTTTTTAGCCGATTTTAATATTAATTCAAGGGTGGAAAGTCTCGTTTTTACTTAAGAAAGATGGCGCCTCTAAAAGGATGTCTTCAATTTAATCAGCAGCCAAGGCCAAGACCAGAAGAGAGAGTCCTACCATCACGAGGGATTCGAGATAAAGAGATGGCAAGCCGGAAGGACGACGGGAGATGATCGTTCGGACAGGAGACGTGGAATAAAAACCTAGCTCCAAGAAGAAGGTACCGGGACCTCATTGAGCACAAGATTTGAGCGGTTAATGGAGAGCACCAAACTCATGCGTTGGCTTTGGGGTGAGGATCAAGGAGGCCGGATTTACCTTTATGAACTTCAGCGTGAAGTGGTCGGGTTCACTCCTCCTATTGCCTTTACCCAGCGGCAAGACGCTTAGTTTTGTCGGAAAGGGAATGCTTCTTCCCCTCTACTGTGCGGGTGCTAAGACTAGGCGAAGAATTAAATGAATCAGTTCGCTTGACCAACCCGAGCCTTCGAGCCTCTAGTTCTTCTGATTTTGCTAACATCCTTCGATGACAGGCCGACCGAAGGAAGACGCACCGGGATCCTACTTCTATCTCATCAGAAGCAGGCGCATAGGCTATAGAATATAGAATCCCACCTTCTACTCTATCAGCTACTGTGCCTAATTTTGAGCGGTCATAGGTTGCCAGTTTTCGGAGCTCACTTTGCAGGTCAGAACTATCGGAAGACGAAAGAGAACTTATTTAGACGAATATTGTGCCGGTGCCATTACCCCAACTAACCCTACATTAGCAGTTCGGGTGGAATCAGACATAAACCAAGTCCAAGAAGCTGGTAAGGAGATAAAGGGAGGCCTTGGGGAGAAGGTAGCGCACTAATTCTATCCTCCTTTCCTGCTACTAGGGAAGCGCGTGCTACTGCTACTACTTTTGCACCTGCTCCTCCTATTATAGTTGAATGAACTCCTACGCCCTTCAAGATAAGACCCACTCCTCTTTACCGCATTTTTTCCTTCTGCAAGAGCTACTGCAAGACTCATGTTCCCCCTCAATATATAGCCTCCAACTCCAACAGGAACTTCCGCATCTCTATTCGCATCTTCCTCATATGTAGTCTCTACGCTTGATAAAAAGCTTTGTTATCGCATCTGAAACGACAACAAGTGCGTGCGCGTGCATTTCCCTATCAAAGCCCTTGAACTAACCTTTTAGGCACGAAGGGCATTCTGAGGTTTTTATTCCAGGCACCCATATATTGATTTGTTGAAAACAGCTCCCCTTACTATAGATAGGCAACCGCGCCTATTTGTATTGCTACAATCATGCTTACCGATATGCAACTGACTGAACAGGACATATGGCCGGGCAGGACGGCTTTGCTTAAGACCGGAATGCTACCCCCGCTCGAACTCACTTTCAACGCTCGAACTCAAGAACTAAACTCAAGTCATTGCTCATTCCCGCTCATGCTTGCTATAACAATTCCCTTGCCTACTAGACTTGTCTAAAAGAAGAAAAGATGCACGAGCCACTCTTTCTCTTATATACGCTATAAGAAGATAGTGATTTGAATGCCTATCCCCTGCCTATGCGTTTGCCTGTACTACCTGCCCTTACCTGCCTGCCTTGAACTACTGCACCTGCGCATACCTTTTCTTGCTCCATCCAGAAGATAGCTTGAACTGGCATTGTGACTACAGATATATAGCCAATAGAAAGAAGTATTCCCAGGAGATAAATGGAATTTACAGGCTTTCTACCAATGACCGGAGACCAGAAAGGGGAATAGAGAGATAAGCCTTGAGCGGTCAGACCAATTACGATCGATTCGCTAAACATTCAAGATTCGAGATGAGCTGCTAAAAGAAGGAAGGGCGATAGAGAGAGGTGGAAGGAAGACAGCCTATAATGCATTACCAGAAGGAGAGCTACCAGCGCTAATAGCTAGAGGACCTAGAACTCCGTCAGCCTAATAAGGTAAGGGATTGCGCCATAACAGAGTGCTAGAGGGCCGGAGAGATATTGATTAATGAAATTCATAGGGATTGCGATTGCACTTCCGCACGAGCTTACAGCTGCCTCTCGGGTAAGAGGTGCTGCTTAAGTGAGTTGAGATCATTGAAAGAGTGCCCGAAAGGAAGGCAGACGCGCAGGTCAAGTCGGCCATCCAGACTCCACCCCAGCTTTCCGGAAGGGATGAAGGCGCGCATATGCCCCTATTAGTAAAGCGAGCCTCGTCAAAGTAGCAGATAAAGAATCTCAAGTTCTTCCGAAGAGGGTGCCTGACCACCAGAGAGTCGTCCGTGAGGACGGCAAGATACAGCTTATCCTCCAGGAATTTTTCAACGATATAAGGGAAAGGTCCTCTCGCGAATGAGCAAGCAGGGGGCGGCAAATAAAGAGGTAGCGAGACTGACCTATATTGCGTTCTCTTCTCGATCGCTAACTCCTTGGGCATCTCTCCCCTACTAAGTATAAGGCCTGTCCTCCGATAGGGCGTCGACCTCTTCATACTCGATTCATTACCCCTGCCGGAGTGTCTTCTGAAGTCAGTCTTCTAATTCATTTCATTGTCTCACAATCTCCGGGAAATCCGCTTGTCAGTAGCCCATTCCATCTGCCTCTACAGTACCCAGGGCAATCTTTCTAGAGAAAAAGCAGCTAAGCTAACTCATTTGTTCAATTGCAATGAAAGAAGGAATTGCTTAAGTCACTAAGGAATCAATTCTTAGAGCGGATAGAAGGCCTTTCCTTGTCTTTTGAAGTCAACTTGCTCCTTCCCCAAGGAGGTAACAATGAGACTCCTTTGAATCAATTGGGGAAAGAGGATCAATGCACGCATAAAAGACTCGTTACTACACACATACCCGGATTTCATCAAGCAAAGGTTAGCGCTGGCAGAAGGTCCTTACCTGACCTTAGGAACGGAATCCCTTTAGAGGCATCACAGTATCGACGTCCCAGGCTCAGACAGTCGAGCATTTCACAGAAAGAATCAAACGAGACCCGATCTCAACGTACATCTTAGCAACATCCTTTCATCGGCGTCTTTGGCTTCTTCCTTCACCGGGGGGGGTGAAGTAATCCACTTGTAATGACTGCGCGCTTCACCCTTTTTGAATGTCGGTCCAGTCAAGCAACCTGCCTTTTTGAGCTGTTAGTGCCTTTCATTGGACAAATCGAGTGCAAGAGAGAGTGTGAAGGCCTGATTCTCTTCCTTCCGAAAGTAAGTAATAAAAACCTTGAAAGAGAAGATCAAGAAGTGGGGCATCTCCTGGTTATGCCTGTTCATTCCCTTCCTTCTAGTGCGCCGGGATCTATAAGGAATTATTTAAGCCCGTCCCTCCATAAAAGAATACCGGTCCCGCCAGGAAGCCAAGCCCCAAGCGAAGATAGTAAAAATGAAGTTAAGAATGCTGCTTCTCTCAGGTCAGGAATGGCGGGATGGGAACCTAAAGAGATTCCATGCCAGAGAGAAGACTAGCTGTCCCGGGAAGGTGAGCCACTCGCTGAGCGAGAATGGTAGCTATTGATGAAGAGACATTGGGACTGAAAGCGGTAAGATATAGAAGGCTGTCATGGAGAGCTGGATAGCGAAGTAAGCAATCAAAGGGCTGCCAATTCACCCTACCTGTCGCGCTGCTGTTTATAGTCGCGACTGTTGTCATAGTCAACAAGGCGTACCTTTTGCATGATGCACATTTTTTCACTTTTCCAATACCGTTAGCTAATCTCTCTTCTGGCGTTGCAAAGGGAAAATTGTTCGCGATTCTTCATCCCCTAAGCAAAAGGTAACTGTTGTGAATGACCGATTTTTTCAATCTTTTCGATCTTGGTGTACATGAAAATGCCAATACAAACAGTTTCACTCGTAGACTGTGTTCAGAAACTACTACTGCTTGGTCTTCCTTACCTGCTTCTTCCTAACCGCTAGGAGAGTTAGGATTGGAGAGGTAAGAGCGGACATAAGCAGTGGAGTCAGGGAGAAAGAGAGACTGACACTATTTAAACGAAGTTAAGTTACCTTTGCTTTACTACTTTGAAGTGACTACTTTCTTTCACTTCTCTTATGTAAATAGTGCAAAAGGTTGAAGACGAATCATCGATAAGAGAAGTGAAAGAAAGTAGTCACTTCAAAGTAGTAAAGCAAAGGTAACTTAACTTCGTTTAAATAGTGTCAGTCTCTCTTTCTCCCTGACTCCACTGCTTATGTCCGCTCTTACCTCT
>Ga0068627_1000141_pt1 | contig 13323 bp, 10 predicted proteins | sample InSIn1gowninarea_FD_77430 | JGI IMG/M metagenome (GOLD analysis project Ga0068627, IMG submission 77430) | Clean room microbial communities from NASA Spacecraft Assembly Facility at Jet Propulsion Laboratory, Pasadena, California, USA -... ... | reverse complement strand
CTGCATCAAAGGAGTTAAAAAATTGTTACTGTTTCTTTAGGTAGCCAGCATAGAATAATAATTAAACTTTTATTGCGTCGCACTCTTGTACTATTGAAATAAGTTTGAGCCGGGTGAGAAGGAACAAGGTCAAAAGTTATAGAGTGAGGTAAGCTACAAGGGATATTAAAAATTCTTTAGAAATTTGTATAATCGTTGCGATGAGTAGTTTAGTTGGAGAAACGCATTCTTCATCTATTTAAATAAATAAGAAATAAATAAAAGTATAAGGAGTAGGTAATAGGCAGAACAATATTCCAACGTTTCCTTACACCTTATGTCGTTTTAATCATGGAATACAACTTTAGAGATATTGAAAAAAAATGGCAAAAGCAGTGGAAAGACAGCGATGCCTATAAAGTGAGCAACGATAACGATAAGCCAAAGTTTTATGTGTTGGATATGTTTCCTTATCCTAGTGGTGCAGGTTTGCATGTGGGGCATCCGTTGGGATACATAGCAAGTGATATATATGCACGTTTTAAAAGGCTGAAAGGATTTAATGTTTTACACCCAATGGGTTTTGACAGTTTTGGTTTGCCGGCAGAACAATATGCTCTTGAAACAGGTCAGCATCCTGCGGTAACTACTGAAAAAAATATTGCACGATACAAAGAGCAACTAGACAATATAGGTTTCTCTTATGACTGGAGCCGTGAGGTTAGAACCAGTGATCCGAAATATTACAAATGGACGCAATGGATATTCCTTCAGTTATTTGACAGCTGGTACAATAGAAAAGAGCTAAAAGCTGAGCGGATAAGACAATTAGTAAAGATTTTTGAAAGTGAAGGAAATTTAAATAATGAGTCTCCCGGCGACAGGAAGTTGAAGTTTTCCGCAGAAGAATGGAAGCGCTTTGATAACCCGAGACAACAGGAAGTACTGATGGATTACCGGCTTGCTTTTTCTGCCTTTGGCGAAGTAAACTGGTGTGAAGCATTGGGAACTGTACTTGCAAATGATGAAGTTGTAAACGGAGTAAGTGAGCGTGGGGGTCATCTTGTGGTTAAGAAAAAAATGCGTCAATGGTACTTACGCATTACAGAATATGCAGACCGTTTGTTGCAGGGGCTTGAGCAGGTAGATTTCAGTGAATCGATGAAAGAGATGCAGCGCAACTGGATAGGAAAGAGCCAGGGAGCGGAGATAACTTTTCGCCTCACCCCCGGGCCCTCTCCGCTAGGAGAGGGGGGTCAAGAGACTTCTTCAGACATGTCGGAGCATTTCTATAAATCAGGTGATCAAAAGATATGGAAAACTTTAAAGGAGTATGGAAGAGATAACAGGAAAAATGCTACTCAAGCTGAAGATTTATTGTGGCAAAATTTGCGAAATAATAAACTCGACATCGAAGTAAGAAGACAACACGCGATAAACGGTTTTATTGCTGACTTTGCTTTGATGGAGATTAAATTGGTAATTGAGATTGACGGCGATTATCATAACGAAAAACAGCAACAAGAATACGATGAAGCAAGAACAAAGTATTTAAAGGAGTTCGGCTTTGAAGTCCTTCGCTTTACAAATACAGAAGTGTTACAACAGACACAAAGTGTGGTTGAGACAATAAAAAAAGAGATTGAAACCCGGAGAAGTTCAAAGCGTGCCATTGCTGTTCCTCCTCTTCTCCAAGAGGAGAAGGGGTCGGGGGATGAGGCGACACTGGTCGTTTACACTACCCGACCAGACACAATTTTCGGCGTGGATTTCATGGTAATTGCCCCAGAACATTCTTTGGTTAAAGAAATTACAAGCGAGGCGCAAAAGCCTAAAATTGATAAATATCTCGACTACGTTAAAAGCCGAAGTGAAAGAGAAAGGCTTGCAGAAGTGAAATCAATAACAGGCGCTTTTACAGGAGCTTATGCTATCAATCCATTTAACGGCCGTAAAATTCCCATCTGGATTTCTGAATATGTGTTGGCAGGTTACGGCACGGGAGCTATTATGGCCGTTCCTTGTGGCGACCAGCGTGACTTTGCTTTTGCAAAGCATTTCAATATTCCCATCACCAACATTATTGGAGATGCTTATAATGACCAGGAGGCAAATCCAACGAAAGATGCTGTTTTACAAAATTCTGATTTCCTTGATGGAATGGTGATGAGAGACGCAATTAACGTGGTAATTGATAAGCTCGAAGAAATGGGTATTGGCAAAAGGCAGGTAAATTACCGGATGCGTGATGCCGGTTTTAGCCGCCAGCGTTATTGGGGCGAGCCATTTCCAATTGTGTATAAAGGAGGTGTTGCATTCGCTTTAGATGAAGGTCAATTACCGGTAGAACTTCCTTATGTAGATACTTACAGTGCCGGTCCTGAAGGTGAAGGTCCGTTAGCTAATCTAGCAGACTGGATAATAGCACCGGGTGGAGGAACTCGTGAAACCAATACAATGCCGGGCTATGCAGGTTCTTCGTGGTATTTTTTACGATATATGGATCCGCACAATGATCAGCTATTTGCCGACAGAAAAGCAACCGATTATTGGAACCAGGTTGATTTATATATCGGCGGAACAGAACATGCAGTTGGACATTTATTGTACAGCCGTTTATGGACAAAGGTGTTGTTTGACTTGGGCTATATAGGGTACGATGAACCGTATAAGAAGCTGGTGAACCAGGGAATGATACAGGGAAGTTCGAGGTTTGTGTATTCCTTTAGATGGTCTAATCTCAAAACGAACTATAATCATACAAAAGCTATAGAGTATTTCAGAACAGCGGGAAATATTGATATTCGGACTCAACAAATAGAGCAAGAGGTTGCACTTCAATTCGGGCTACTTACTGATAGCTTACCTAGAATTTTTATAAGCAAAAATATTGTTGATGAAGTGTTGCGTAGGGGTAACGAAGAAGTCGAATTTATTAGGACACTGAATAGTTTATTTCACAAAGAGTTAAGTAAGATTACTTCATTAATTTCAGTAATTGATTTTGAAATTGTGGGTTTTGATCCTGAGATAAAAGTAAATTCTCACCATGTTGATGTCAGTTATGTAGATGGTTTTGATTTGCATCTTGATGCTTTAAAGCAATCTAAGCCGGAATATAGAGATGCTCTGTTCATTACAGAAAATGGAAAGGTAATTTTTACAGCAGAAGATTTTGATGACATTAATGACAAATACATCTGCGGTGCAGAAGTAGAAAAAATGTCAAAAAGCAAATACAATGTTGTCAATCCTGACGAAATTGTAGAACGTTTTGGTGCAGATACTTTTCGTATGTATGAAATGTTTCTTGGTCCTGTTGAACAAAGCAAACCCTGGGATACAAAAGGCATTGAAGGGGTACACCGTTTTTTGCGCAAATTCTGGAGACTGTTTGCAGATGAACTAAAAGGACTGATTGTAACAAATGATGCGGCAACACCTGCTGAACTGAAAGTACTTCATAGAACCATTAAAAAAATTGAAGAAGATACAGAGCGTTTCAGCTTCAACACTGCTGTAAGTGCATTTATGGTTTGTGTAAATGAATTGAATGATCTGAAGTGCCATAAAAAAGATATTCTTCAATCATTAGTTATTCTACTTACTCCTTATGCTCCGCATATTTCAGAAGAGATCTGGCAATTATTAGGTAACGAAGGAAGTGTGCTTGATGCACCTTTCCCGAAATTTGAAGAAAAGTACCTTGTTGAAAGCAGTAAGGAATACCCCGTTAGTATCAACGGAAAAGTGAGAACGAACATAAATATTTCTCTTGATGCAGCCCATGCAGAAGTTGAACAAATTGTACTTGGTAATGAGATCGTTCAAAAATGGCTGGATGGTAAAGGCCCGAAGAAAATAATATTTGTAAAGGGCAAAATGATAAATGTGGTTATTTAATGTGTTTCTAAGTTTTTAAGAAAAATGTTGCTAACTCCTTTATACAATGTATTGCAGAAGAATAGCCCTACTTTTCACAAGGTAGTGCCCTTCAATCCATCAAAAGATCAGATACTTCTGCTTGACTTTACGGTAGCAAATACTTCCCTGACTGATGAAATATTAGCAAATACTGACGCTTTTGCTCAATACGTAGAACAGAAACTGGGAACAAAGTACACTTATGGAATAGGCGGTTATGCGGAACATCGAACAATCTACTCGCGAAGCGTTAGGTTTCATGGCGCGGAAGAGCCTCGCCGTCTTCACCTTGGCATTGATATTTGGGGTGCTGTCGGTACGCCCATTTTTGCGCCTTTAGGCGGCTATGTACACAGCTTTAGTTTTAATGATTTTTTTGGAGATTATGGAGCTACAATTATTCTTCATCACCAATTAGAAGGAATTGCTTTCAACACGCTTTATGGTCATTTAAGCCTGCGCGACATTGAAGGACTTCAGGAAGGACAGTACATTAACCGTGGTGTTGAATTTGCTCATTTTGGCCCACCAAAAGAAAACGGTTACTGGCCGGCACACCTGCATTTTCAGATAGTAAATGAGATGCATGAAAAAAAAGGAGATTATCCCGGTGTTTGCAAATACTCTCAAAAAGAAAAATACCTTGAAAATTGTCCTGACCCTGATTTGATTTTACAGATGATGCAGTATGCGTATAAGGTGTAAAAAGCTAAATAGAATTTCTGTTGATGAACGGAGCGTCGCAACGATGATGATCACAGATAAAATGTTGACTACAAAAAACATTTTGATGAAATCTCATTCATCATGCTTTCAATAATTTAAAAGCATGCATCCACTCATTTTTCAGGAAGCCGGGAATACACCATAGAATGCATAAAGGTTCAATTGCTCTTGCAGCTTCGACCGTGCCCATGTCTTCCACTTCCCAGCCAAAGTCTTCTAAAATGGCTGATACCTGTTCTTTTGCAGCCACGTTGTTTCCACAAATAAACATCGTCGGAATTTGTCCTTGCAAGTTTGGTTTATACATTAGTGCATTACCTACAGAGTTAAAAGCTTTTACAACATTAGCCCCTGGTAGCCACTGTTGAACCCTCTCCATTAAAGATTCGTTTATATCTGTAAAATATTTAAGTACTCCATTTGAAGGAGGTTCTGGTGCAATGGGATTTGTTGTATCTATTACAGTTTTACCTGAGAAATTTTCAGCTCCTGCCATCTTAATGGCGTCTTCAGTAACCGCTCCGCCTGTGGCAAGCACAATAATTTCTCCGAATTTTGCGGTTTCTTCAAACGTTCCTATGCTTGCAGACGGGTTTTGTTCCTTCCATTTTACAACCTCATCTTTTGAAGTATTGCGGGTTCCTAGCATAACAGCGTTTCGTTCGGTCAGAAATGCCTTTCCCAATACCTGGCCTACTATACCCGAGCCAATTATACCAATTTTCATTAGTTTCAGTTTAAGCGTGAGAGAATAAGTAGTTTTACACCCAAGATAATAATTACGATGGCTAATCCAAACTTAAATAGCGGTAAAGAAAATATATCAGCAGCAGAAGTGGAGTTTGAAAATAACATAAGGCCAAAGGAAATTGAAGACTTTGCCGGCCAGCCACAATTAATAGAAAACCTGAGCATATTCATAAAAGCCGCAAAATTGCGTGGTGAAGCACTTGATCATATTTTATTTCATGGTCCTCCCGGCTTAGGTAAAACTACCTTAAGTCGTATTGTGGCTAATGAACTAGGTGTAAACATAAAAGAAACGAGCGGACCAGTGATAGAGAAGCCCGGAGATCTTGCAGGATTGCTGACAAATCTTGAAGCAAATGATGTTCTGTTCATAGATGAAATACACAGGCTTAGTACAGTCGTAGAAGAATATCTGTATGCTGCTATGGAAGATTTCAGACTTGATATTATGATTGACTCTGGCCCTAATGCACGAAGCATTCAGATCAATTTAAACCCTTTTACATTGGTAGGTGCTACAACCCGGAGCGGCTTACTAACTGCGCCTTTGTTGTCAAGGTTTGGTATTAAATGCAGGTTGGAGTATTATAACGCTGATGTTTTAAAAAGAATTGTTGAGAGAAGTGCCGGTATTTTAAACACGGCGATTACAAGTGAGGCATCTTATGAAATTGCCCGCCGTAGCAGAGGGACTCCCCGTATTGCTAACGGCTTATTAAGAAGGGTGCGCGATTTTGCACAAGTGTTAAGCGATGGCAAAATTGAAATAGCCATTGCGCAACATGCTTTAAAAGCTTTAAACGTGGATGAACATGGTCTTGATGAAATGGACAACCGAATACTATTGGCAATCATTGAAAAATTTAAAGGCGGACCTGTCGGACTTACAACTATTGCTACAGCAGTAGGAGAAGAACCCGGAACACTCGAAGAAGTTTATGAGCCATTTCTGATACAGGAAGGATTTATGCAACGTACTCCAAGAGGCAGAGAAGTAACAATAAAGGCTTATGAGCATTTAGGCAAGAGGGTGCAAGGGCCAGGAGGGACATTGTTTTAGAAGTCGAAGAAATTAGAGAAATAAACAAAGGTTTTTTTTTACGATAACAGCAGTAAATGGGAGAGTTGTTATACTCTCCTCAAAAAACTTAGTCTGCCTAAAACATTGCCAAGCCTTGTATAAATAAATTTCCTTGCTTTTCTTACTAACAAGTATGTTACAAAATACCCTGTAAAAACTCCGAGAACAATACCTGTTAGTAATCCATATAATACAACCTGGCCACCTGTAAGACCGGTATGAGCCAAAGAGTTTATAATGGCTAATAAAATAATAGAAGCAAGGCTTACTATTACAGAAAGAGCAACTGTTATTATTCTTTTAATAAGGAACATTTTTAGAATTTAATAATTATAGTCAATTTAAGGACCATAATTGAAAAACAAAAAAGCCCATGACATTCTTTCATGGGCTTTCAACTATTTTAACAACTGCTATTAAGGAGCTACAAGCCGGAAACCGTTTCCATGAATGTTTACGATTTCTATGTTATTATCGTCTTTAAGATATTTACGAAGTTTTGCAATGTATACATCCATGCTTCGACCGTTGAAGTAAGTGTCACTGCCCCAAATTTTCTTTAGAGCCTGTTCACGTGGCAGCAAATCATTCTTATGTTCTGCAAGCATTTTAAGTAGCTCATTTTCTTTTGGCGATAACGTTTGCATTATGCCCGCATGGCTAAGTTCTCTTAACTTGGGATTAAAGTGGTAGCTACCAAGATCGAACTCAATGTTTTCGTTTATACGGTTTTCTTCTTCATTTCTTTTTAAAATTGCTTTTATTTTCAGCAACAACACTTCACTGTCAAAAGGTTTGGTTATATAATCATCTGCTCCAAGTTTATAACCTGCAATTATGTCTTCCTTCATTGTTTTTGCACTTAAAAAGAATAAGGGCATATCGGGGTCAACGTCACGTATTTCTTCAGCTAGCGTAAATCCATCCATATTAGGCATCATTACATCCAGCAGGCATATATCAAATTTCTCACGTTGAAATGCAGCTAAGCCCAGGCGTCCGTCTCTCTCAAGTATCACATCATAATCATTAAGCTCAAGGTAATTTTTAAGAACCATACCCAAATTGGTATCGTCTTCACAAAGTAGTATTTTGTATTTTCTGCCTTCCATGATATCGTTTTTTATTTTTATTTTAAGATAAAGCTATGAGTGAAAGCAATACAACTGATTGATAACTATTTTTTTATATAAAAATTACAATCTCTGCTTTATACTATTTTGCCACAAAACTTTTTATTTTAACGCCTATACTTCCAACCTGCCTAAAAGTTCTTATATAACAAACTAATCTTAATTGTTTTGTGTAAAAATTATGCCATGTAACTGAGTAATTTCTGTTAGTAATGATTGCAAAACATCCTTTTAGGCGAATTAGTATAGAGTTGTTTAATTTTGCTGTCTCATTTATATCAGAATATGTTACTTACCCCCGATAATAAGCTGAAGAAGTTAATAGTAATTGGTGACAGAGTATTAATCAGGCTATCTAAGTCAGATGAAAGAACACAAACCGGGCTTTATCTTCCTCCCGGAGTGCAGGAAAAGGAAAAAGTGCAGCAAGGATATGTTATTAAAACCGGTCCCGGCTATGCTATTCCTTTACCGGTAGAAAGTGAGCCGTGGAAAGGAGAAGAAGAGCAGGTTAAATATGTTCCTTTACAGGTGCGGGAGGGCGACCTGGCAATATTTCTTTTAAGCGGAGCAACAGAAATTTTGTACCAGGGCGAGAAATATTACATAGTTCCTCAAGGTGCAATTCTTATGCTCGAACGGGACGATGAATTGTAATTAAACCTTTTATACTCACCTAAAAACAACCTGAGAAAGCCTCATTTCAAACAACATTGTTGTTCTTCGTAATATTTTTATTTTATCATTAGATCTGATTAGTCCTTAAATTAGGTCTTCTATGCACAACTGAAATTGAAAATATGAAAGATGACTCTAGTATAGCAACTTCCATTGCACCTTGGTTATCAGTTAAAAACAGTGTGAGAGCCGTTGATTTTTATAAGTCTGCTTTTGGAGCAATTGAGGTTTATCGTCTTGAAGTGCCCGGCAGCGGCCTGGTAGCAAGACTTTCTGTTGATGGTGCAGAGTTTTGGGTAAGTGGAGAATCTTCAGAGGATGGAAATTTAAGGGCCGAATCTTTAGGAGGTGGTTCAGTTCGAATGATCTTAACAGTACCAGATCCTGATACCCTTTTCAATAGAGCGCTGAAAGCAGGAGCATCACAAGTATTTGCAATAAGCGAGGAACATGGGTGGAGATTAGGACGCCTGGTTGATCCTTTTGGTCTCCATTGGGAGATTGGTCATCCTCTTATTAACTAAGCTGTCCTTAGTATTGCTTACTCAGTTTGTGATGATGTTTAAAAAACCTTTTTCAGCAAAAAGATCCTATATTTCTTCAAGCGCCTATTCTTAATAAAACCTTTATTAAATTTTACAGATATTAACTTCGTAAAAAACACCTATGGCAGATAAGCAAAAGTTTGTTGACGAAATAAAAGCAGGGTATACGTTTAAAGGCGAAAGCATAAAGATTGGTGCTGCAATGCTTGATGGTGAAGTAGCCGAAGGGGTAGATATTTATCTTCCATTAAAAACAATGAACCGCCATGGGTTAATATCGGGTGCTACCGGTACTGGTAAAACGAAGACTTTGCAAATGATAAGTGAGGCTTTGAGTGATGCAAGTGTTCCTGTTTTGCTTATGGATATCAAAGGTGATTTAAGTGGCATAGCAGTGCCTGGAAAAACTGATGAACATATTACGGATCGTTGTGAGAAAATGGGTATTACTTACACTCCTTCGGGATTTCCTGTTGAAATGCTCACTTTGAGTAATCAAAAAGGCGTTCGATTAAGAGCAACTGTAAGTGAATTTGGACCGGTGTTACTTTCAAAAATTTTAGGGTTAAACGATACACAGGCAGGATTGGTTGCAATGATTTTTAAGTATTGCGATGATAACAAACTACCCCTGCTTGACCTGAAAGATTTTATAAAAGTTCTGCAGTTCATTGGCAATGAGGGCAAGGCTGAAATTGAGAAAAACTATGGCAAAATTGCAACAACTACTACAGGAACTATTCTTAGAAAAGTAGTGGAACTGCAGCAACAAGGAGCAGATGTTTTCTTTGGAGAAAAAAGTTTTGAAGTAGAAGATCTGATGAGAATAAGTGATGATGGACGAGGAATGATAAATGTGTTGCGGGTTACAGATCTGCAGGACAGACCAAAATTATTTTCAACATTTATGCTTCAGATGCTGGCAGAGTTATATTCTATATGTCCGGAAGAAGGTGACCTGGATAAACCCAAGCTTGTCTTGTTTATTGACGAAGCTCATCTGATTTTTCAGGAAGCAAGTAGTGCTTTGCTGCAACAGATAGAAACTGTTGTAAAGCTTATAAGGTCTAAGGGGATAGGAATTTTCTTCGTAACACAAAACCCGGTGGATGTACCTGCCGATATACTTGGCCAGTTAGGCATGAAAGTGCAGCATGCATTAAGAGCTTTTACTGCAGCAGACAGAAAGGTGATAAAGCAAACAGCGGAAAATTACCCTGAAACAGAGTTTTATAAAACAGACGAACTTATTACGCAAATGGGTATCGGTGAAGCATTGGTAACTATGCTGAATGAGAAAGGTATACCTACTCCGCTCGTTAATGTAATGCTTGCCCCTCCTCGTAGTAGAATGGATGTGCTTTCAGAAGGTGAAATGGATAATATAGTTGGTGAAAGTAAGCTTGCAGCAAAATATAACAGGGCAGTAGATAGTGAAAGTGCTTATGAGATACTAACAGAGAAACTACAGGAAGCCACTGAAAAAACACAGGAACAGGAAGCAGAAAAAAAGGCCGTAAAAGAAGGAAAGAGAAGTACCAAAAAAGAAGAAAGTTTTTTTGATAATCCAATAGTAAAAAGTGCCGGAAGAACAGCTGCAAATATGATTACAAGAAGTTTACTGGGCGCTTTAGGTTTAGGTGGCAGAAGCAGAAGAAGCAAAAGCTGGTTTTAGGATATGGAATAAAATTATCAATCTCTTTTTATCATGGTTTCTTCATTTCTAAAAAACCTTTTTCATTTACAGAAACTTTTCCTTCTGCCTGTAGATAATCCAGTACTTTCCATATTTTATCTTTTTTAAATCCATTTAGTTGGTTAAAAAGAGTTTGAATTTCTGATGCATTTCCATTTATATGACATAAAATTCTGTCGCTTATTTTTGAAAATTCTTCTGTTGAAAGTTGTGTATTTTTTTGTTGTAGGCAATTATCACAAACACCGCATGGCTGCATAGCTAAGTCACCGAAGTAATTACCAATGTACTTACTTCGGCACACCTTATCAAGTGTTATAAACTTTTCCATTGCATCAATTCTTATCTGGTATTGGTGCTTACGTTTTAAATATTCGTCGCGGTGGAAGTTGAGATATTGGGCAGGAGCACGATTTAGAAGGAAATATATTTGAGGAGTTTCTTTTTGTGGATTATAATCAATTATTCCAAATGCCTGCAATTCTTTCAACTGTCCTGTAAGTTCTTCCGTTGATAGTTTGCTTAAACGGCTTATTAATTTTTCGTTTACAGAAACTTCATTATCAAAAATTCCTTCATAACTGCGAAGTAAATATTTAATAAGATTTTCCAGGTGAGGATGAGCAGTTTCAAATTCGTTTAATTCATCTTTACTGCAGGTAAACCTAATTTTAGTTGGAAGAAAAATCTGTTCGTTAAAGGTTAAAATGCCTTCCTGCTCTAAGGCTTTTATGGCATTTATGACCAAAAATATATCCAGCTTGAAATTGAGAACAAACTCATTAATATTAAACTCGTAGTACTGACCTTCTCCACTACCTACAGGTATTTGCAGATGATTTGCCAAGGCCTGATATACTTTTTTGATATCATTTATAGATGGGAATTTAATATCGGGCAGCCTTTTTAATTCTTCAAACTCGATTTGAGTATATAGTAAAACAGCAAAAGCTCTTTTACCATCTCGACCTGCCCTGCCTGCTTCCTGGTAATAATTTTCGAGGTTGTCGGGGATATCCATGTGAACCACCACTCTTACATCAGGCTTATCTATGCCCATTCCAAAAGCATTGGTACAAACGATTACCCGTATTTTATTTTGTATCCAATCTTCCTGCTTTTGGTTTCTCTGGTCTTGTAAAAGTCCTGCATGGTAAAAATCTGCAGAAATATTATTTAATTTAAGAAGGCTTGCAATTTCTTTTGTCCGTTTTCTGTTACGGCAATAGATAATAGCAGTTCCCGGTACTTTTTTTAAGATTTCAAGCAGTTTATTAAACTTGCTGTCTGCTTTAAAAATGCTAAACGAAAGATTAGGCTTCTCAAATGATTGCAGGAATATTTTGCGTTCGTTAAATAAAAGCTTTTCGCAAATATCTTCCTGCACAATTGGTGTAGCTGATGCGGTTAACGCTAATACCGGTACTTTCGGAAATTCACTTCGAATGCTTGCTATCCTTAAATATGGGGGGCGAAAATCATAACCCCATTGAGAAATGCAGTGAGCCTCATCAACTGCAATAAGGTTTAAATTGAAAGCGGGTAAGTATTCTTTAAAAAGAGCAGTTTCTAATCTTTCAGGAGAAACATATAAAAATTTATATGGACCGAAAGCTGCATTTTGTAAAGTTTGCTTTACTTCAAAATGCGTCATACCACTATGAATGGAAAGAGCCATAATATTACGCCTCTTAAGGTTTTCCACCTGGTCCTTCATTAATGCAATAAGCGGACTAATTACAAGACACAATCCATCTTTAGCCAAAGCAGGAATTTGAAAGCAGACAGATTTTCCTCCACCGGTTGGTAATAGTGCCAATACATCTTTACCTTCCATTACAGAACTTATAATATCTTCCTGCAGTGGACGAAAAGAATCGTGACCCCAATATTGTTTAAGTATTTCTTGTGGTAAAGGCAAGGAGGTAAGTTAAATAATTATTTAGAGTAAAGAATATCTTTTAAATCTTATAAAAAGAAGAAGTTGTAGACAGCTTCTATAATTAAATAATCTTTTTCCACCTTAGCCATAAAGAGTTTGCTGCCAGAACAACATCACTCAAACCCATTACCAATGCACCCGCAGTAGGAGTTAGCAGGCCAACTGCAGCTATAGGAATAGCAATAATATTATACAGAAAAGCCCAAAAGAGATTGCCTTTGATAGTACCGTATGTATGCTTACCTAATTGCATTGCCATTGGTAGTTTTTTAAGACCACTATCCATTAAAACAACTGAAGCGCTTTGTATTGCCAGTTGAGATGCTTTACTCAACGAAATACTAATTGTTGCCTTTGCAAGTGCAGGCGCATCATTTATACCGTCACCCACCATAGCGGTAAGTCGTTCACTCACCAATTGTTGTATTTTCTCCAGTTTTTGCTTAGGCGTTTGTTCGGCAATTACTTCATCTATTCGCAGTTGGTTAGCTATCTGTTTGCTTTTTAAGAAAGCATCGCCACTTAATAAAATTGTTTTAATGCCTTTCTTTTTGCAGAAGTCAATTACCTCTTGTGCTTCAGGGCGCAATTCATCTGCTATATCAATCCATCCGATTATTTGGTCGTTTTTCGTTACGTACAAATAATGCGCTTCGTCTTTGATATTTTCAGCAATCTTTGCTGAGCCTACTAAATAGACGTTTCCTTCTTTGTCTTCACCCTTCATCCCAATACCTTTAATTTCTTCAGATTTTTTCCATCTTACCGTGCTGCTTACCTTCCATGCTTCTGCAATGCTTTTAGCTATAGGATGGTTTGATAATTTTTCAAGAGAAAAAACAATTCTCTTAAATTCATCATCTGCTATG
>Ga0068627_1000140_pt1 | contig 13347 bp, 12 predicted proteins | sample InSIn1gowninarea_FD_77430 | JGI IMG/M metagenome (GOLD analysis project Ga0068627, IMG submission 77430) | Clean room microbial communities from NASA Spacecraft Assembly Facility at Jet Propulsion Laboratory, Pasadena, California, USA -... ... | reverse complement strand
TGGAATAGAAGATTGGGACATCTAATCTTTTCTCAAATAAGAAAAGCATGCAGATTCTAGGCTGTTTGTGATCTTCCAGATATCAGCATTCCTAAAAATACAATATGCAAACCTTGTCAATTCCGTAAGCAAACCAAATCTCACTTCATTGAAAAATAATGGTTAGCTAGTAAGCCTCTTGAACTTTTTCATACTAATTTATGTGGACTATCAAGGAAAAAGTCACCTCGTGGAGAAGAATACTTTATTTTGTTCACTGATGATTTTTCTAGAATGTTTTGGATAGGTCTTCTAAAGCATAAAGATGAAGCATTTGAAAAGTTCCAAGCCTTCAAAGATTTGGTTGAAATTGACTTAGATCAAAAAATCAAATGCCTCAGATTTGATCGAGGAGGGGAATTTACCTCGGATGAATTCTTTGACTTTTGTGAACAACATGGAATAAAAGGACAATTCTCCACTACAAGGACTCCTTAACAAAATGGAGTGGTAGAAAGAATGAATAGAACTATTCAACAAATGGCTTGAGCTATGCTAGATGAATTTGGAACTCCTACAACCTTCTAGGGTGAAGCTGCATTCACCACCATAACTATTCTCAACCAAGCAAATGTTCAGGTAAATAGCACTCAAACTACACATGAACTTTGGTATGGTAAGAATCATACTATAAAATACTTTAAAGTTTTTGGAAGCAAATGTTAGATCAAAAGGACTGATGAAAACTTGGTAAGTTTGAGCCCAGAGCAGATGAAGGTATTCTTCTTGGTTACTCTTCCCGAAGTAAAGGATATAAATGTTATAATAAAAGACTTGGGAATATTGTTGAAAGTATTGATGTTGTAGTTGATGAAGCATGCAAATATCCAAAACAAACAAAATCAGAAGATTATGACAATGAAGAAGATGGGGAGTATGTTCCCACATCAAATCATGATGATATTGAAGAAGAAATCAATGAAGCACTAGAAGAAGAGATAACGGTAGAAGAAAAGACTCCGTCTAGGTATGTTCAGAAAAATCATCCAAAAACTCAAATTTTAGGGGGAAAAGAGGCAGGTGTATAGACAAGAAGAACTATTACAGAATCCTCAAACTATCTAGCATTACTATCCTCCACCAAACCTCAAAATGTAAATGAAGCATTCAAAGATGAACGTTGGGTTAAGGCCATGAATGAAGAACTTAAGAAAATTGAAAACAATAATACTTGGGAATTATTTCCTAAACCTCATGATAAAAATAATATAGGAACTAAATGGATATTCGAAAAAAAAACTGAATAAAAATGTAGAAGTCATTAGAAACAAGGCCAAACTTGTTTGTAAAGGGTATTCTCAACAAGAAGGTATAGCTTTTGAAGAAATTTTTTCACCTGTTGCTAGAATTGAAGTCATAAGGATGTTTCTTGCTCTTTCTAGCTTTCAGAAATTCAAAGTATACCAAATGGATGTAAAATTTTCTTTCCTTAATGGAGATTTAGAAGAAGAAGTTTATATTGAACAACTAGAAAGATTCATTCTTGGAAATGATGCAAAACTTGTATGTAGACTCAAAAAGGCTCTCTATGGTCTAAAACAGGCTCCAAGGGCTTGGTATTACGATCTGAACAAATATCTACATCAACAAGGTTTTTCAAAAGGTTCAACAAATAACAATCTATATACAAAGATTGAAACTGATAAATTGCTAATTATTGTTGTTATGTTGATGATATCGTTTTTGGTAGCAATGAAGAATCCATGAGTCAAAATTTTTCTTCAGTAATGCAACAAGAATTTGAAATGTCCTTGCTTGGTGAGCTCACCTATTTTCTTGGTCTACAAGTTCAACAAAATAAAGATGGTATTTTTCTTTCACAAACCAAATATCTCAAATAGATCTTGAAAAAGTACGAAATGGAAGATTCTAAACTTGTATGTACCCTAATGGTAACAAGATGCAGTCTCAGCTCAAATGATGAATCAGTAGCAGTACATCAACCAAATTATAGATCCATGATTGGTAGTCTGCTTTATCTAACATGTACCTGCCTTGACATCATGCATGCAGTAGAAATAGTTGGAAGATTCCAAGAAAATCCAAAGGAATCACACCTTCAGGTAGTCAAAAGGATTTTCAAATATCTTCAAGGAACACAGAACTTTGGTTTATGGTATCTTAGAGATATAGATCTTACTCTTCATGCATATACAGATGCAGATTGGGTGGGAAGTGTTGATGACAAAAAAAGCACTAGTGGTGGTTCATTCTATATCGGTTCCATGTTAGTGTCTTGGTTCAACAAAAAACAAAGTTCAATTGTGTTATCTACAGCTGAAGAAGAATATGTGGGCGCTGCATCTTGCTGCACACAAATACTTTGGATGATGCAAACATTGCAAGACATTCAGATCACATGCGCTCCACCCATCTCCATTCTATGTGATAACACAAGTGCCATCAATATTTCAAAGAATCCAGGCATGCACGCCAATACCAAGCACATACCCATCAAATACCATTTTCTACGTGAACAAGTGCTTGAACAAAAGGTCAAATTGGAATATGTTCCCTCCAAAGAATAGGTTGTTGATATATTCACTAAACCACTGCTTAGAGAGACATTTGAATATCTCAAACAAAAGCTAGGAGTAGTTGTTGCATCATCCTGCTGTTAAATCAAACTTTTCAGAGAAAGGTGATTATATCCGTGTTTCCTAAAGTGTAGTCACGTACACACATAGTTTTCTATGGGTCAAGGAGCGTATATGTTTTTCAGGCAAGAGAAATAGTGGGGCAGGCTCTGATATGGGTTCTCTGACTAATATTAATGATATGCTTTGTTCATTAATTTTATCTGACTAACAAAGATGCCTTGATCCTGGACCTGTTAATAGTGCACAGATAGCACAAGTTTAGGGGGAGCATTAGCCTTCACATACATTCAACATTGTTGGCATTATGGTTGCTGAGTCCAGCTTCAAATATTTATACCATTTGCTGCTTAAGTAATGTAAAAGTCTAGGGTTTGAGATGTCTTCTCATACATTTGAATGGGTCCCCTTGGACAAATGATGTAATTTATATCCTCACTTTACATGGGATGGATGATGTAATATTTCTTGTTTTTTTCATGTATAAACAATTGGTATATCCCCACTGGGTTGGGTGGATGAATCAAATTTGGTATATCCCCACTTGGTTGGGAGATGGATGTATGTATGAGTCATTTGTGATGGGAAGGTCATCCTCACATAAGTTCAGTTATAGAGTCATGTTACTCTTTTAGAAAATATTTTTGCAGACTTTTCTTGTGCTCAAGGGGAGCATGGACTCAATCATGGAAGCTCAATCAGTACATTTCAGCATATCAGAGAATTCAACATGTACTCAGGGGGAGCATGATCATCATAATGTATGTCAAAGGGGGAGCATGACCCTTTTCCCTTGATGTAAAAGGGGGAGAGTGACTTGGTGTTGTTGCTGCCATCAAATCCAAAGGGGGGAGATTGTTGGCATTATGATACAGGTGTTGTCCTTAATGGAAACTCACTCAGATGAAAGATCATAGTACAACAGGTTAACAACAAAGAATTACATATCAGACTACAAAGAATGAAGAAAGAAAGGTATACACAGGGTCACCTTGACCAAACTGCGTATACATGCAGGTTCACTAAACACAAGTAGTGTATATGTACACACACACTTTCACATAAATAAAAGCGCGCATATGTTGGAAAATGAAGTTTTTGGTTCGAGGTATTTGGTCCATGGTATTTTGATCCATGGTATTGGTCCAAGGTATTTGGCCCGAGGTATAGACCCTAGGTATTTTGTCCAAGGTATTGGTCCTAAGTGGTTTTGATCCATGGTATTGAGAAAGGACTAAAGCTATATAAGGAGGAGAAGATCATTAGGCCAAGGTGTGCAAGTATCGAATATCTGATGATGTGTGAGATCTAAGATGTAGGTTATTGGCTTATGGTGCATTGCTTGATTTGAACCAAGGATGAACCTTAGTAGTTGATTAAGGATAAGATCTAATGATGGATCGAGATCTTAAGCCTTGAAATGAATTATCATTATGTGGTTTTGATCATGTATATTCTAGCTCTGAATATTGACACATGTATTATTCTGTAAATTTTATGATCCGGGTATAACTGAAGTCTGGAATAGCTGCAAAATTATGAATTAATATTTACAGATGTATATGCTGGTTGGATTTGATAAAAGTGCATACACACACTAGTTTGACACAGGGAAGTAGCATATACTTTATCAAGAATGTTTTAGTTGTTTTTGTTTGCTGTTGCAAAGTTCTAGGTTCTGTTTAGGGTTTTGGTGATAGTTTTCAGAATGATTAGATTTAGGTTATGATGATTGAGTTTGAGTGATTGGTTGATATATCCGATGATTGTATTGCAACTATGATGTTGTTGATGGGAACTGTTATCACCCCAAGAAACTCACCGAGGTTGTATATCAGTGATGCTAAGGAACATTAAAATTTCAACAATTGTGTTGGATTGAATGATGGATAAATGAAGATATGCTGCACATTTAAGCCAGATAACCACTCCTACTATGATTATCCCCAGACCTGGGTGAAGACCCCCAAACTACAAGGCTTTTAACCACCAACTACTCACAGTTTAAGGTAAAGGTGATGATGTAGAAGACTGATTGCACCAACAGATGCACAGGACTCTGTGATGGCCAGCTGCAACCAATTATAAGGTCTGTAACACTATTATTCAATACACAGAGAGGATGACAACTCTGTGGTATTAAAACAACAACAATCTGTAAGCAATTTTAATGAACCACTAAATTATAACACAGAGGTGGGATGACAACCTCTCTAATGCCAAACATTTACAGTACATCAAACAAATGCAAAGTAGACATAGCCTGCAAGAAGAAGTGAAAGGTGAGCAGGTAACAAGAAAAGAAGCTTGTATTAGTTGGAAATCAAGACCAGAAGCTGCAAGTCTCATAGTATTTACAGTCTCTAGAAGTTAAAGGCTACAACAAGCTCTCATTCATAAAAAAACTCATCAATCTGATTACATCTCTGTTCTGTGTATATATGGTGTTTCATTACAAAATATCTCTACTACCCATGCGTGGAGGAGCCCATAAATGGTCACCAACCGCAATACATTTAAAAATGGGCTTTTGATACAAATCTGATTGTGTTTATAGATGGATTTGACCATTTCTGGTGCCCTGCAGTCCTCATTGGGCAGGCGGAGTGTGATATGGACATAGTCCATGACTGATAAATGCTGATCTATTTGAGGCAAGTCTTCTTTCCTACTTGGCCATACTGTGAATTGAAAGCAGCTGCCTGTTGCGCTGTACTGCTCCATGCTTGCTTTAACAGCTCCACGCCACTGAGAAATACCGCCCACCTTGCCATTTTTAAACATGAACGGTCAATAAATGCATAACTTCTCTATCGGGTCACCTTTTGGGTCGCAATGAATATCGTAGCCGGCCAATCCTTGCTTTTCTTTATATTTGAAAATACATGCAAAAACACTGCAAAATCATGAAAAATGCCTCCTCCGGGACTTCAAATATTAAATAATTTTGTTCCGGAAACCCATCGGGTCTAGGTTTCATTGCATAGCGCACCTATATGAAAATATTGAGCACCCTTGGTTTCCCCGATTGTGATATGGGCCGATGCGATATGGGGCGATGCCTCTGATCCCTTGCTTTTCCTTATACTTGGAAATACATGAAAACATTGGAAAAAACATGAAAAATGCCTCCGATGGACCTGAAAAGATATATATTTTACTTCCCGGACCCCTTCGGGTCCGGGCTTCATCACTATCTGCACCCGCCAAGGCTTCCTTTGTATTTCCTTATATTTCGTTATATAACGAAAATGTGCCAAAAGCCATTGAAAACGGCCTTAGCGCGGACCTGAAAATTTATCAGAAATCATTCATAATGCCATTGGGTCGGATGCATGTATTATTTAAAAGCATCGCCCCTTTGAAAATGCTAATAGCGATATTGCTGCGGACCCGACAATTTATCAGAAATAATTTATAACGCCATCGGGTCCGGCTCATCGGGTCGCAAACATATCATATGTGAAGGCCCTGCCCCTTTGGCTATCCTGATAGTGATATTGCGACATGATCTCGACCATTGATCCGGATACGCGATCGACTGTCCTCATGAAATCGCCGATCACCATTTCCATCGCCCCTTTTAAAAGCGCCGATACCGCCGATCCCTTTGTCGATTGCGACCCGCCGATGCAATATCGGCGATCGCTCATCAGTGATGCATTGTGCCCCGACCCTTGGTGAAGCGCCGATGCCTTATGCCGATGCGATATCCGCCAATGATATCTGGACCGTTGATCGGTTAGATCAAACGGCTGCTGTTCATTTGGACCTTTAAGCCTGCAATTTGGGTTTTTCAATGGTTTTGGAGTGTTTTAGGCCTCCCGCTAGTGTATTTCTGCCTTCCCAAGGGCTTTTCTTTTGCAACCATTTCGATCCGTGGAAGGCCTTTGATCAAAATTTGAAGATTTCAACAGCAACAATGGATCCTTTGGCATGAATTTAGGTGTGTTTGCAGATTTTGAGAGCGTTTAGAATCCATTTTTTATCCTTTTGTATAGCAGAGCTAACACTGGCTCGTTTTGGGGATGAGATCCTCCCTGTGAGGTCTCAAGAACCTACAGATCAATGCCTTTTCAACAGCAACAAATTAGCCAAAATTCCTAGTGTTCCATTGGGCATGGAGTCTACTACAGCTACACTAAAAACTGATAAAAGCACAATATTTACAGCTTTAAGGCCAAAGACCTTAAATCACATAGTTTTTCAAAAATCGCCCATTAACTGGGCCATTAAAAGCTGTCTCTCCTCCCATACTTTTCAGTATGAAGGTATTGTTCCCTTGAATTTGTGAAACAATGAAAGGGCCTATCCAGAGAGCATCGAATTTCCCATGATTGCCTTTCTTTTCTTTAAATGCATCCCATTTCAGAACCAAATCCCCAACCTGAAAATTATTCCTTTTTGCCTTCTTGTCAAAGGCTTCCTTGACCTTTTTCTGATGTGCTGTAGCTTTTTCAACCAACTGCTTTCTGATCTGATACAACTTTGTTAAATCAGTGATTCTGTTCGCCAAATCATCTTCTTCATCCTGCGCTGTTTGGAGAAACTTTTCCACAGGGATGGTAAGTTGAATTGGAAAAATAACATCAGTGCCATACACCAGCTTGAAAGGAGAATTGCCTGTATATTTCTTGATGGTAACCCCGTCCGCCCAAAGTGCATACTTGAGCTTGGCATCCCAATTCTTCTTATTATCCTCTAACAGCTTCTTAATTATCCTGATCAGACTTTTATTAGAGGATTCTGCCAGATCATTCCCTTGGGGGTAATAGGAGGTGGAATGAACAAGTTTGATGCCCATTGAATCACACATTTCCACCAACTCTTTTTCCCTGAAGGTTGCTGCATTATCTATTATAAGCTTATGTGGGAAACCAAATCTGTTGAAAATGTTATCTGATAAGAATTTCATGACCACATTAAGATCAACCTTCCTTGTTGGGATTGCTTCAATCCATTTTGTAAAATAATCAATGACAACTAATATCCACCTGTGATGGCCACTGGAGTGCGGGTTGATTTCACCAATGAAATCCAAGCCCCACTGCTGAAAAGGTCCCTTTGCAATTATTGGTTTTAGGGGCAGAGATTTTAACTGCTGCTTACCTTCAAATCTTTGGCACCTGTCACAAGATTTAACAAAAGAAAATGCATCAGAAAATAAAGAGTGCCAATAGTACCCAGCTCTGAGAATCTTATGGGCTGTAGTTCTCCAATAATGATGTCCTCCACATATGTTGTTATGGAATTGCTGCATAACCTCTATTGACTGTTCTTTGTCCAGGCATCTTAAAAGCACTCCAGATGGATCCCTCCAGTAGAGTAAGCTATCATTGATGCAATATTTCGTTGCCTTGAGCTTTAAGGTTGTTGCTTGACTTTGAGAAAATTATGAAGGGACATCTAGCTTTAGAAGGAAATTAATTATTGCAGCATACCAGCTACATGAAACTAGATTCTCGGCCACTGATTGTTCTCTCTGTGATTCAGCTGTTTGATCTTCCTCTGTTTGACCATTTTCTGCCATAGTGAACAAGAAATCAATGTCCAAAGACCTGCAATTTTCTTTAGCCAATATCTTGGCAAGCCCCTGCCCTCTTACCAGCTTGGTGGGCTTCAGCTCTATGTTGAATTCTATCATTTTTGCAATCCATTTTTCTCTTTTACCATCGACATCAGGCTGCGTTAAGATATCCTTTATTGCAGCAGAAGGCACGTATGCAACTATTTTGGAATGCAAGATGTATACTCGGAAAGCTTTCAAAGATTTGACAAGAGCATAAGCTTGCTTTTCAATAATATTATACCTTAGCTCAACATCTCTCAAATTCTTGCTGAAAAAGGCCACTAGATGCTCTTGACCTGCTTCATCTTGCTGCAACAGAACAGCTGCGATGGTATCCCTAGAGGAAAATGAAAACAAGTGAAACTCCTTGCTATAGTCAGGCTTATTAAAGTAGGAGCTTCCATAATAGCCTTCTTAACAAAATCAAAAGACTTTCTTGCTGCATCGGTCCACTTTATCTCTGCTCCCTTTTGAACATGGAGGTTATGTGCTTAACTAGCTCTGCGAAATTCGGAATGAACCTCCTTACAAAGTTGATTTTGCCCAGAAATACTCTATATATTTCTTTGATCTTGGGAGAGTCAAAACCTAAATTTCTTTGACTCTTTCTAGGTCAATTTGAACACCTGCGACAGACACTACATGTCCCAATAGCTTGCCTTCTTCCAAAGTGAATTGGGATTTTTTGGGATTGACTGAAATCCCAAACCTCCTGCACTTCAAAAACACCCTTTTCAAATGTTGTAAATGATCATGATGGCTGCTGGAATAGATTGTTATGTCATCAAGGTAGATTAGCACAAATTTATCCTTCTCTCCCACAAAAGCAATATCCATAACTCACTGAAAGGTGGCTCCAGCATTCATAAGCCCAAACGGCATTTTGGCATACATGAACATGCCCCAAGAGGTGGTAAATGCAGTCTTCTCTTGATCATCTGGGTGCACAGTGATTTGATTAAAGCCTGAAAATCCGTCTATAAAAGACATTACTCTAGCACCTAAGACTTGTTGCAACAAATGCTCCATTTTTGGCAGAGGATAATTATCCTTTTTGGAACATTTATTTAGATTCCTGAAATCAACACACAATCTGATTTCTCCATTCTTCTTCCTCACAACAACCAGATTGGCCACCCATTTGGAATATCTGAGAGGCACTATAATCTTAGCAGCCAGTAATTTTTTAATTTCTTTCTCAACCAGAGGAAGGAGCATAGGATTCATTGGTCTCAGCTTCTGTTTGAAAGGAATGGTGTCTTTCTCAAGTGGAATTTTATGCTGAATTATATTCTTGTCATATGTCTTTAGATCAATGTACTCCCAAGCGAACACATCAGCAATTTTCCTCATTAAATTGCAGTATTCGGCATTCTGATAAGTAGATAGATTAGTAAACAGATTTATAAATTTGGGCTGACTTGGGCTTCCTATATCATGCTTACAAACTGCAGATTGATCTACCTTTTAGGCAGCTTTGTAAGGCACATCATTGTGATCAAACAATCTCTCAAGAGGAATTAGGCCCTTAGGAATGTGGTTGCTAAGAAGCTGGACTATGCTATTCTTGCCAATCTTATTTCTAAGCTGGGACTTGGGCTCTTCTAACAAAGCATCATTATTTTGGTCAATTTTCATTTCAGAGAACTCATCAATAACTTGAAGGAACCTATTTAACTCAACATCGTCATCAAAAACCTTCCAATGATGGACATTATCAGGCAAGGAGGGTCTATACTTCATTTGTACCTCATAAACTAGTTTGGGAGGCGATGGAGGGATGAACAAACTAGCTGAATAGAAAGGGAGTCGGCAAGCTGATTTTGGGTTCTAGGAATGTATGAAATGTAGAAAAAATCAAAGAACTCTTTGACTCTCCATACCTCATTTCTCTATGCTCTCAGCCTCGGATGCTTTGCTTGAAATGTTTTATTTACTTGCTGAATTATCAGATTAGCATCTCCAAACACCTTCAGATTTTTTATTCCTCTATCTTTGGCTGCATGAAGGCCCAACAACAGTGCTTCATATTCTGCTATGTTGTTTGTCACCTGAAAAACTAACTTTAGAGACAATTGAACTGTTTCTTATCGTGGAGACACTAGCACCACCCCTGCTCCTGTAGTCTCCTTGGTACATGCTCCATCAAAGAACATATCCCACATTTGACTTCCTATATCATGCTCGGCCTGAGATATTGGTTTCCTGATCTACAATGCGACCTTATGAGATTCTTCTATTTGGAGAATGCATGCTCCAAAATCAGTGTCCACTGCATATATGGGATGATTTGTAGGATTTTTCTCATCACTAATGATATATGCCAACTGTGCTTCTCTATATAACCTCCTGCTTTCTCCTCCAAACACTGGGACAGTTGCATAAGATAGATCATTCTGTAATGTCCCTCCTAGTCTCTTAATCCACCCTCTAGACAACAACATACCAAACTTAGGAGGGACATTGGCCACCACTATATCCATCATCATACTCTTCATGGGCAGCTGGGTCAAGGTAATGGCCAGATCCTTAATTAATCCAAGGCATTTTACCTTCCTTGAATCAAAAGAGAACAAATCATGATAGGGTCTAGTGATATCAAGGCCTAACTCTTCCATGACAGTTTTAGGCATTAGGTTTTGGCTGGCCCCTGTGTCTAGTAGGAAAATGTGGAGGATTTTATCATGGATAGTCAATGAAACATAGAAAGATGGAGAACTATTATCAACAGGTTAAATCATGGGGCTAAGCACAATAGCATGCTTGTCATCTTGCAAATTGATAGAGTCAATGGAGGTTTGTTTAGACTCTAGTTCAAGGGCTTCAAGGATGGGTTTTCTAAACAATTCACTCTTCATCAACTCAGCTAGAGGTACGACTATTTTCAATTTTTGAACTTCTGACTCGAAACTGAAAGAAGAGAATGGTTTATTAGCAGCTTTTACCTCTTGAACAGGGGCTTTGAGGATGACAGGATCAGCTGTTGGTCTTCTTTGCCTGGTATAGTGTGGTGCTGTTTAGGCAGCAGCTTCTTGTGCGACATTTTCTTTGGCATTCTTTGCATTGGATCTTACATTATATTTAAGCTGCTTCTCACCAGACTGCAGAATAGCACCACTGTCCCACTTCTGACTGTTTTTCTCTTGCAGTAATGACTCTTGATATTATACCAATGTTAAAAACGCAGCGCTGCCCTTATATTCCATGCAGTGAATTTCATCCTCCTCTTCTTCAAATTGTTCCCCCTCCATGACTACATTTTGAAAGAGAGCCTTGACTTTATGATCTTCTTTTGCTTCTTCATCCCTTTGCATAATTTGTAGCTGATCATGTACTTTTCTGAATGGGTTTGGATTTCTTGGAGAAAATGTGCTTTGCTGCCTTGTTTTGCCTGAAGTCTGCTCAACCTTTAGCTTAGAGATTTCAACAGCCAATGAATCTATAATCTTATTCATTTTTTCTAACTTAGGCTCTGAAGTTGAAGTAGGGGAAGAGGAAGTCTCACCTCTCAGCCTTCTTCTATCAACTTGACTCTTCAACTTCTCTGCTGCCATAATATTGGATTCCACCTCCAGAGTTGCCTCTTGCATATCACCCAGAGTAGCACATCGTCTTTCCCTCAATAATAAGCAGAAATCAGGGTCAAAAGCATTGGCATATGTGAGTTTGGTGGTGTTGGGGGTAGGCTTTACCTCAGCTAGTACTTTGCTATACATTTTATTAAATCTTTTATTGAAGTCAGGCAAAGACTCACCCTTTTCTCTTTTCAAGTTTCCAAACTCAGTATGATAATACAACAAGTCCTTCTTATCTCCCCATTGCTTCAAAAATGCATCATCTAATGCTTCAATGTCTGTTATAGATCCCTGGGGTAATGCTCTAAACCACTTCCTAGCCTCTCCATCAAGGCTCTGGACAAAAACTCTCATCCATACATCATTCTCACTTATATCTAAATTATCAGCATAACTGTAAAAGGCTTCAAGATGTTCTTCTGCTGTCACTCCCTCTGTTCCAGTAAATTTAGGCATATATTTTTTATATTCTCCCACAGGCATAGGATTTAGAGGCACAGGCAATACCAAATTTCCATATCTAGCAGCAGCAATCCTCTCAATCGTAGTGAGTGCTTGCTGTCCTGCCATATTTGGAATATGTGGAGGAATACTAATAGATGGAGTAGTAGGAAATAATGCAATGGATGGCAGAGATATTGGGATATTTTGGACAGTATGGGAAGCTTTCTTTCTACTGAGATTCAAAGGGGAACTGACTGCACAAGGGGCTGAACTAATCTCTGAAGGAATTTCTTTGTTAACAGTGCTGGGTTCTAAGACTTCAAACTGTGACTCTCCAACTATGCATTCATCTTTCAGAGATAAATCAGAGTTTTTAGGCTTACCTGATCCTGATGCCCCTTTCTGTGATGATCTCTTCGATTTAACAATTCTCTCAGGATCATGCAACGGTTCAGCTGGAGATTTCTGAGGATTTCTTCGATTATGCCTCACAAATTGAGCCAGAACTTCAATGTGGAGTCGCCAAAGGATGGTCTTCCACCAATGGAGTCGCCAGACAGATGATTACAACCAACGTTTGTGTTCAAACCTTGTCTGTCATCAAAGATTGAAACTATGTCATTTTCCCAGGGAAGCTTGAGCTCCAATTCTCCTCTCCCCGGCAACAGCGCCAATTAATGTTATCACCCCAAGAAACTCACCTAGGTTGTATATCAATGATGCTCAGGAACATTAAAATTTCAACAATTGTCTTGGATTGAATGATGGATAAATGAAGATATGCTGCACATTTAAGCCAGATAACCACTCCTACTATGATTATCCTCAGACATGGGTGAAGACCCCCAAAATACAACCCTTTTAACCACCAACTACTCACAGTTTAAGGTAAAAGTGATGATGTAGAAGACTGATTGCACCAGTAGATGCACAGGACCCTATGATGGCCATCTGCAACTAGTTATAAGGTCTGTAACACTATCATTCAATACACAGAGAGGATGATAGCTCTGTGGTATTAAAACAACATCAATCTGCAAACAATTTTAATGAACCACTAGATTATAACACAGAGGTGGGATCCAATATTATGGCAGCAGAGAAGTTGAAGAGTCAAGTTGAT
>Ga0068627_1000138_pt1 | contig 13402 bp, 14 predicted proteins | sample InSIn1gowninarea_FD_77430 | JGI IMG/M metagenome (GOLD analysis project Ga0068627, IMG submission 77430) | Clean room microbial communities from NASA Spacecraft Assembly Facility at Jet Propulsion Laboratory, Pasadena, California, USA -... ... | reverse complement strand
TTTGTGAGGGATATGATAGAAGACAAAAAGGTGTTTCTAGTAAAGGTGGACACTTTGAAGAATACTGCAGATTCATTGACAAAATATGTGAGCTGCCAGAAGTTCTCTTGGTGTAGAGAAACAATGGGTGTTGTAGGGCTGGATAAGCTCTCTTGTGGCCCCCTCTGGAAAGGAAATAACAAGTGGGAGAATGTTGGGTTGTGTTATATTATTTCCACGACTAGCCCATGTAGCTAACCGGGGTGTCATAGGGGGGGATGGAGCCCCCCCTTCATTGCGCCGATTGCATAACACAAGGGTCACAGGGGGTTTTAGGTGTGAAAGTAACCCCACTCTATGGGGTTCGGGGTAGCACCCCAAAATTTTTTGGTTTTGGACCCTACGTTAAGTTGGGTAGACCTACCTATGGTTTTGTGCATGATTTTCGAACATGGTTTTGGATGTGATGGTTTTCGGTCCATGGTTTTCAACGCGATGGATTTTGGTCCATGGTATTGGATGCTACGACATGAATAAATATGTATTATAACATTGAAAGGAACATAATGAAAAATCAAGCTGGTAGTCTTGGTTTTGGCATCCAGGGGAAAATATTTGTGTATATGTGTTTTATGCTCTCGCATTGTTTATTTTATGTGTTTTAGAATTCGTATGCGGGTAATTTTTGTATGGGGTTAAAAACTATAGGTGGATACCATAGGAAAGATATTGAGCATGTCTCTTAACAGTCTCTGCATACATGTGATCTCTGTAACAATCACTTTCTCAACATACATTCAATAATGCAGTCACTGTATTAACATTGGTGTGAGGAGAAGGGTCTTAATAATACACTCTTGGAATACAGGGCATCATTGTGATGAATATCCAATAGTGACACTGTCTTAGCATGCATTCTAGACGAAAGTAATCATGATCTTAGCCATGATATTTAAGGTCATGAGCTCAATAAATACCTTGGAAAAGTAGTAGTAATGACCTTGATATTGCAGCAGTAGTGAAGATCTTAGTGGTGCAATAGTGATGGCCTTGGTGTAGTAGCAGTAATGAAGATCTTAGTGGTGTAGTAATGATGGCCTCAATGGTGTAGAAAAGATGATGATCTCAGCAGTGACAAAGAATAAGACTGGTGTGTTGGTCTTGGAGTGGCTAAATAAGTCAAGGGTCATGGTCTCAGTGTTAGTTAATTGGATTCTCTATAAGAAAAATTTTCTATGGGTTTTCCTCTCAAAGAGTGATAGGTTTTGGCCCTGGTAGAAAGCCAATATCTTTTGTGCTTGTCTCTTTTGATTTGGTAGCTATTTGATGAACTAAGAAGACACACTCTAATAATAACAAGTGAATATTGTGCTAATAAGAAAAAGTTAAAAACACCTCACAAATAGTTATCATGATAAGAAGAATCTCATTAAATTATTCTCCCCTAGATTCTTCAACAGAAGATAGGTTTGGCTTAACCAATCTATGGTCGAGTGCAACATGGTAGTCCCATCCCTGATTGGTTTCTAAATTCAGTAATGAGAAATTCGTTCCCTTGGTTTATGATGTGTAAATGTACTGCCTTATATATGGATTCTATGCTTGATGTATTCATGGTATTTTTGTTGTTATTATTTTGGTTATGCATATGTTTTTATAATAGTAGCTATGTATGGATCTCATCATGTTTCTACTTGTAAACGAATGAACAACGCATCTATGACCTAATAAATGATTATGTATCAAATGATATAAGGGAAAAATGCTTCATAATGATTCTGAGATAACTATGATACCCCTATGCTTAAATATATTATTTACACCTTTAGATTATATATTCATGTCATGTTTGATGAAATGTTTGTCATGGCTAGTAGAGGTCTAGTTAAGGGCTTGTTGAAGTGTTTTGCATTTGCATCATTGTTTCCTTATTATCTTTCTGTTTTGAAGGTGTCATTTAATTATCGGTAGTGACCTATGCTTTGGGCCTGAAAAAGTGGTTCAAATCCCAGGGATACTGGCATAACACTAAAGGAAATGGTCCCTAGACTCTAGCATGCCTTGTCATGAGAGCGTCTAGAGGTAAAGTAGCCTAAAAACTCAGTCAAACCCAGGGGTTGGTTAGTAGAAGGGTTGGGATGGTTCTTAAGGGTCCTATAGCTAATTTGGAAGGTATGTATGATGTGTTTTAGTTGAATCCATTTCCTTAAGGCCACCTAGGAGGTTGAATCCCATTATTGTAGCCTCTCATCACATGTTTACCTTGATGTACCAGTTTCTTAGGTAGATGTGGGAGAAGGGTGTTACACTAGCATTATCCCTTGCAGGGTGGCTAGTTCCCTCCATGCACCATGAAGACTATATCGACCTCGCAAACCAATTACATGAACCGAGGACTAGGGAACCCTTTTTACCCTTTTCCTACACCTCAACAACCCAAACCCCCACCTTAGCTAAACAAAGGGGTTACTTTTGTGCAACCTTCCTTCCTTCAATAGTATTAGGCATTTGAAATCCTCGACATTGCTAACTCTCCAAATACCAACAAGAAGAAAGGAAAGAGAAAAAAGGGGAACCTAGGTAAGGGGAAATAACTAACCTTCGCATGCACTGACTAGGAGAAATCCCCTCAATCAGAACCAAACTCAAAATCAGGCTACCAACAACCCACAAAAGAAAAACAATAATTCTAGTCTTAGGACAACCATGCATGCACTATTTTTGGGGAATATGAGAATTACGCCCAACATTTTCCTCACCCCCCAAGTTTTAACTAGACAAGAGAGGCCAAGGGGCAGGGCAAACTGAACCAAAAACCTATAGTAAGACATAATCATTTCCCCCACTTGGGCATTGTGCCCACAGAACACGAGGCACCCCTACCTTTACCAAAATCCAACTAGGTGAAGTTATAATGACCTAACCAAGTGGTACATTACATCGACATATCAATTGTTCTCTTGCAAACACAAAAAAATGATAATTGGGCCCCTCAAGAAGCCAATCCTTCCTTATCATCAAACACTACTACTATGCCACCTTTGACATTATCATGACCCCCTATTGAACCCATTATGAAAATGATCAAAGGGCCATTATGCCGTACTACCTATAACTCAAAGGAAACCAATATATATAACATATTTGATGACCTATGACAGTCTCCTTCAACCATGTCAATGTTCAAGGTATTACAAACCTGTCCAAATCAATGGAAAGCCCTACTTTTCACATTAGGAACAATCGACCACTCTGATTTGTGATTGATGGATTTTGATTTGGACAACACTACACCATGACTCCCATGTATAGTTTCTTTTCATATCCTAGTCACCATTGATAACATCACCATCCATCGATGAATTGTAGATAAGGGGGCATCCACTTGTATTATTTCAAAGTCAGTTCGGCATAAACTAAGGTCCCTTGAACTGACTGCATCCCATATTAAGTTAAGGGCTTATGATGGATGACCCTCCTCACCCATCAAACTTTTCCACAATGATCCAGGTGGATTTTGGTGGCCACCCACCTATCCCATTTGGACCCCCACAACTCTCTCTTTCAGTTTTTCAGTTTCCTTAATTATAGCGCAATTTACTATTTTTAGCAGTTTTTCGGGTCCTAAACTTACATAGCCATTTTTAGGCCCTAAACGACGTTTTTTGGGAAATCTACCACGAACAATTTTTTTGATAAAAATCATATTTTTCATCATATTCCTCAGAGAGATATTTCCAACGGGCTATCATGCGCGTCAAACGGAGATAATACGACCAATTCGCAACCCCGGGAAGTTGGTTGTCCAACTCACCCCAAAAAGTGGCCCACAATTTGGCGTTTCATCTTCTAGGGTTATGTTTTGGAATGTGAAGGGTTTTCCATTGTTTCTCAATAATAAATAGGCCTTTGAGCCTCATTGTAAACATAGTTTGGAATAGTTCAGAGGCATGTAGCTGACACATCTCTTCTCAGAGATAAGCTACCATCACCCTAGCTGGGTTATTTCTATTTGTAAGCATATTTTAGTATTCTCCATTAATGAAATGAAGTACTATTCTGCTGCATCTCTTTTTTTATGGTTATCGCACCTCTATATATATGGTCATCTCTGTAATCTATTGCGTTCCTACTTAAATCTAGATCAGTGGTATCAGAGCGGTCTTATTACACTAAAAATTGTCACCATGACTATCTGCAGTAGTATGACTCCATCAACAGTCATACTATCCTCCTATGCAAGCCTTGTACCTCTGCTCATCATGTCAAATTCCAAAAATAAAGAGAAAGTCCTTGTAAATTCAAATATCTCTGGGTACGCAGGTTCTCTAAGGCTTACCTGCGGGTACGCATCCCAATTTCATAAAAGCTGCGTACATGTACGCTCTGTAATAAAAGATAGGGTGCGTACCCCTGTAAGGCGCAAGTTCTACTCCAAAAAAGTTACTTGTGGTTACTTCTAGAACATTCTAGAGGTCGGTTTGACATGTATTAAGCGCCTCCAGATGGTTCATGTATCCCTAAGATAGAGGAGTTTATCCCATGAAGAGGGGAGCCCTCCCATGGAAGAAGGTACTTATCCCATCCATGGTGGAGCTGAATAACTTCCTCTACAACATTATAAATAGAGGCATTGGGCTAGAGGGAGGGGAGGTTGAAAGCTAATGATTCATAAGGGTAAATGCTGTTGAAATTAAGAACTTCCTTTAGAAGCTTGTGAGGAGAGATTCCCATCCTTTCTTGTTTCCCTTGGAAGTGGGTGAGCTGATCAGATTAAGGAGGATTCTTGCTGGACCCTGGAAGGAACCTGCTTAACACCAAGGCTCAGGTTGTAATGGTTTCTTGTTATGTTTAATACAAATTAGTCCATTCTTCTCAATAGCTTGTTGTTTATGAGTTATTTCATGTGTTCCTTGGTCTACATGTTGAATATATTTTATTATATAAGAAATACAAGTGCTATTTAATTGTTTTCTTGTTAGTGGTTGCAAGATTCGAAGTGAAGGAGGAGCTCATCCGGATCGACGAGATTGGACTACTACGACAGCGTTGGAACAAGGTAGGCTCTAAACACTTGTATTCTTATGTCTTAAAAGTTATATTTAGAGAAGGATTGCTCTCGTTTGTGTTGTTTGTCATCGGATGCTTGTTAGTATCTGGGGAGGTCTACTTTGTCCGCATTGTGGACTAATCCCGTGTGAAAAAAATGGCGACTCCACTAGGGAGACTCCATGAGTGTGCTTGAATTCTTTTTGATTGCTTGATTTGATCTGTGAAAGCATTTTTTCTTTCTGGTTTCTGGTTTTCTATCTGTGTGTCTGGGTCAGCTAGCTTAGGATTTAATTAGTTTTTATTTTTCTTCACTTTTACAGTAGTACGCAGTCTAGGTTATATATACAGTGCGTACAAGTACGCACTGTATCTGTGTGCACAGTGCGTGCCCGCACCTTGCAAACAAGCTACCTGCGTACTCCTGTTAAGTTTTGAAAAATTCCTTTTTGCTTTTTGCCTTTTGATGTTTTATTTTTTACTGGTTTTTTCTGCCCAGATCCATAGCTTGACTGTCAGAGATTCTCCCCTGAATTGATTTTGTTGGCATTGAGTGTTTTAGTGGAATCCATAGAGATTTTTCCTTTAGATTGGTTTTGTTTTTGGTCTTGTAGTTAACTTTGGCGTTAGAAGCTGTAAAAGCCTTAGATCTCTTTGGTTTTTCCATCCTTCTTCGAAGTTGGACCAGTCTGCAAATCATTCTTTTGTGAGAAGACCTACCTTTGAGTCTTTTCCTTGCAAATTTCGAAAAGTTTGTCATTAAAAACTTTGTTTTCCATTTTTACAAAAGGATGAAAAATTTTGAGTTTTGTCGTTGGTTAGTTTGTGATTCTGCATAAATTGACCCTTGGTTGTTTGTTAACCAAGTAAAACATCCTAGAATCACCTTTGTCGAGTTTTTTTCCTCACTTTAGGTAAATTGTTTTTATATTTGCTTTTAGATTACAATTGCGTTGTTTTTCATTGATTTGTTAAGATTGCTTTTGATTACAATAGATTTACTTGCTTTATTAAATTAGGAAATATAAAAAAAAACTCTTTTGGAAAAAGGTTTGCTTTAAAGTAGTTTTTGGAATTTTTGGAAGAAAAGGTAATTTTTGTGAAGTAATTAGAGGATATGAGCATGTGTAGAAAAAGATAAAAGAATTGTTTCTTTGACTCCCTTTCTCGAGAAAGTTGTCTTTAAAAAAAAAAAAAAAAATTGCATTCTCTCAACTTTCTTAGTTAGGAAATTCATTGAAAAGTAAAAATATAGTCTAAATCATCCTAGGTGCATTTTTTTAGTGATTTGAGTCGAGTCTACACACCATTCGGTTTCATCTCCATCACCTTTTGACTTTAAGAAACAACCATAAAATAAACGCTTAAAGTAAAATCAACGTAGTAACTTTTATTTTCTAGGGCTCTGAAACACCAACATTAGATCAGGCTAGTGTCTTGGAGTAGGAGAGTAATTAACTCTCCAAGACAGTAAAACCAAACAGTAGCTCATCTTGTGGTAGGCTTAAATCCAATTATTTCAATTACGCTCTGGGAAAGCTCCGCTTAACGGAGAAGCACGAGATCGTGTCCGAACCTTTGAGGGGATCAATCCCCCTTCATTGGGAACGACGCCAGATACGCACGTACTACAAACGGTAAACCTCACATTATTACGAGGAGCCTGGGGTCACTTGTCAGTAAACCTCACATCTTTACGAGGAGCTGATAAGGGGATTGAGCTTGATACTCTGCCCTTGCGTGCTATCGGATCTTAGACTGTTCCCCCAGGTGTAGTTGTTGCTGTTGGTAACCTTAGTGACCATTATCTTTAGGGTTCTACCCGAGGTGACAGTGGAGGGAAGATCCTACTGTACCTGAGACAGACGTCGGCTAGACTCACTCGGATTTTCTGGGGGGTTCACTTCACTCGAGACGGTTAACAGTGGAGGAACTTGTTCCAGTCTATTCGTTAAGCAGGTTGCCGGGATAACTGTTTCACCCGCCACCTCTGTACTGAATTCTACGACATTGGATTTCATCACCAACTAGTGTTTTCAGTCCAAAGGATTACTGTTTGTGCATGGTTTGACCCCTAGATTCTTTAGGCGTGTGATTCATCTTTGTTTGGTTTTTAGAGACTTTAGGTGGTTTTCTTGAGATTTTACTTTGTTTGCGTGTGTAGTAGTTTAAAATTTGTAACTGTGGCTGAATTACCGGAACAGTCCCCTACCAGTCGGGGAAAGTCTCCTGAAGTTGTAACCGTGGCCGATTTGTTGAGGAGGTCTCGTCGACTTCGAGGCCAACCTCCCGAAGAGGTTCCGAGTCGTTACGAAGGATTAAAAGTTCTTGTAACTCCTAGTGGCAGTAAGTTTGGTTCACCTGAAGAAGGAGAATCTTCATTGGTAGTTCATCCGGATTACCAAGGTCTAGAAACAAGATATAACCCGGAAGCCATCGCGGTTTCTGAGCTTACTGGTAGTTTTTCATCTACTAGTGATTTAGGCGAAGAACCTGCGATATCTGAACCTGTTACTCCAACTTCTAGTGGTCCGGATTCACCGAGAGTAAAAAAAGTCATCACCGAAAATCTTCCTTCTGGTTTGGTAGCTATTGAAGAACTTGCTCCAGTAGAGGAAGAGGTAGGCGTCTTTGTTCCCAAAGGTCAACCTGTTATTGATCTAAGAGAGCGTGAATCTATATTTTACAGTCCTCCTAGAAGTACTACTTGGTATCGTTCGTTAACTAATTTTTTAGACAACTAAGGGTTTTGTTTTTCTCCACCTCGTACTCCTTATCCGTCTGGAGGTTTTTATACTCCTGTAAATATGTCGGGTCAGTCATCCACTGAAGCTTTTATGTATGGCGGTCCTTCTATTCCCTCTGGGTATCGGTCACTTGCTGGTACTTTTGCGGGAGCATCTCCTCAACCCATTGAACATGGGTTATCAACTGGAAATAATGGTAATAGACTGTTGGGCATAGGAGACATTTACATGATGTTAGGTTCCGTTCCCGGTTCTTCACCTCAAGTCGGCCAATTATCGCCTCGGGGGCAACCTCAATATGCACCCCAGGCTCAACCTTAGTACCAATCAATACCCCAGGGTCAACCCCAGGTGCAGTATGCGCCTCAGGGTCAACCCCAAGTGCAGTATGTACCTCAAGGTTCACCCCAGGTACAGTACGTGCCTCAAGGCTATCAACCCCAAGGTCAGTACTCAAGTCAAGGTTATCAGCCATCTCAAGGTCCATTTTATGTTCCAAGTATGGGAACTTTTCCTTTCAATTATCAACCCTATCCTCAACTTGGTTACGGATCTCAATATCCTCAACCTTATATGGGTCAATACCCCGAAATGAACATGGTGTGGGATCCATCACAAGGTCAACAGGTAATGCAGCCAAGTATACAGATGTCATCTCAAACTAGACAACCCTTAGTTTCTGGATCAACCCTGCAACCAGTTCAGTCTAATATTCAAACTTCTGTATCTTCGATAGTTTCTCAGTCACCCATTGCACCTAGTACTCCATCTCAAACGACTGTTGTAACTACCGCAACATCTATTCAATCTACCGCACCTACTTCTGGAGTATCGATAGCTCCGGTTTCTACTGTCTCTGCAACCACCCCTTAGACATCTTTACCTTTGTCTGGATCTACTATCCAAACTACGGTTCAGATGCCTGTAGGGCAACCTGGTTCAAGTACGGTTGTCACTAGTCAACCACAATTCACTTATCCACCGTACCAGGGATAGTATCCAACTGGTCCTGCTATCCAACAACCAGTTTCCCAGTATCAACCGGATCCTGGATATACTTATCAACAACCACAGCAACCCCAGTATGGTACGGTTAATCCTGGTTTCCCGGGAGGATACAATATCCTGAATGTGAATCCAATTCCTAGTTATCCGGGGTATCCTCCTCCTGGGACTGGTCTTGTGACCTCGAGTTTCAGAGATCCTAATCGGCAATTACCGTTTATCGCAACTTTGGATTTACCAGACTTGTCATGCCTTACGAATGATCCGATTAAATATCTTCCATATTGGCCGTCAATGCCGAATAAGTTGCCCAGTGATATACCTAAATTCGAGGGTAAATCTGGCGAAGATCTGTCAAATCACGTAATGACTTACCACCTCTGGTGTGTGTCAAATTCTATCTCAGATGATTCTATCCATTTACGTCTTTTTCAGCGTACGCTCATAGGTCTTGCGGCCAAGTGGTACATTGAGTTACCGCGGGCCTCTTTTTACAATTTTAGTCAGTTAGCTACCTCCTTCCTAACTCATTTTCAGTTACCATTCAGATACGACAATGGTATCGAGTTATTAACTTCGCTAAAACAATCGACGTCTACATATATTTCTGACCATATCCATGAATGGAGACGTCGAAGGAGATTAGTAAAAGTTTTTATCCCGGACCAGATCTTAGCTGAATGGCTTGTAAAATCATTATTACCAAAGACTACTGAAGATGTAGCTAAGGCCGGAGTAGTTACTGAGGAGCAAGTAATTGCTCAGGCTCAGTACCTAGACATGGTTTACACTTAGTCGGGTACGTTGCACGAAAAAATCCTTGATCTCTCGAAAACAAATCAAATCGCCGCCCCTCCTTCGGGATCTCATGCTGCTGATGGCATGATCGGTACGGTCAATACTAAAAGTAAGAAGAAATCTTCAAAGAATTCTTCTCCTATCATAACCTTACCGGATTCCCCAACAGGAGAATCTTCTCGGAAGTTTCTGCCGACATTCACGCTGTCGAGTCATCTCCGGCTAAATCTAGAAACGGTGGAAAGAAGAAGGGTAAAAAGAAGAATAAGGCAGAAAAGGCTCCAAAAGAGAAAATAGAAAAGTCGGAAACCAGCGACGAAAAGCGCAAACTTCGCTATCCCTGTCTAATTTACGAAGAAGAACATTTTACAAGGGATTGGCCCCATCGGGCTGAGGTAGTGAAGATTGTCAAAGGTTCTGCAACTCCTGTTGTTTTAAAGGATCCATTTCCAAAGCAGGATACTAAATTAATAGGTTCTTCCTCGAGTGCCGGAGAAGAACCCATTTTGATTGTTGGAACATCTCATGTGCGGATTGCGACTCGATCGCATGATTACGGTAGTAAAGGTCCCATTGATGGTAGAGAAGCGGAATCTTCTAATTCTACTCCATCAACCTCAGCTCCCGGTTCCGATCCACTACAGATCGAGAAACCTAACCCTGACTTAGTAATCAAACCGCCCGCCAAGGGTATACTTCGAAAGTCTGCTTTCAATCCACATGCGAGAGCGGCCCAGAATTATAACATTGTTGAGGATTTAGCTGTATCTCCCTCAGCAATGTCGGCTTTGGAAGTGCTGCAATCATGTCCAACGCAGCGCAGACTACTTTTGTCAGCTATCAGAGCTATTGATGCTCAGGATCCGAACCTGATAATCTTCGACTTAGAAAATAGTACAGCACGATTGCCTCATCAAATGGCTTTCCAGATACCAGTGATAGTCAAAAACAGACCCATTCATCGGACTGTGATTGATGAAGGCACATCCACGTGTATTATGTCGATTCAATGTTGGAGATCACTTGGCTCTCCTTCATTAAACCAATCCCCAACCATCCTTAAGGCCTTTGATGGTCGTGGGTTCCATCCGTTTGGCATTCTACAGGAATTGCCTATCGAGGTTGAAGGAAAAACCATTAGTCTAGATGTGGAGGTGGTTGATGCCCCTCTGGACTACAACCTTCTTTTGGGTCGTAGTTGGTCCTACACCATGACGGCAGTCGTGTCATCGGTTTTCCGTGTTATCAAGTTTCCACATAATGGCAAGATCGCGACGATAGACCAGCTGGCTTATTTTTCGTCAGACCCAGCCTCTTCAGAAACAATTTAGCACGTTGGTAAAACAACTATCCCCTACCAGGATGTTGGGGTAGGATTAGTTCTGCCGGTTTACTGGGAACTTTTCCTTTTCCTCCTATCAACGCAGATCCTTCATTCGCATCTATTCATATGATTACTTCAGACATTATTACTTACGACGATCCTTGGATTGTCCCATCCACAATTGAAATTGACTCATATGGTACTTCTATGCCTTTGAGTCCGTATGAACTTGCTTATGAAGCTGTGCAGTTTTTTACTAACTTGCATTCAACCGAAATTGACCAAATGAATGTGGTCGGTGAAGAATCCCTTTTCGCATCAACCTCAGAGTTAATAACGTTTCCCGAAATTGTGTCATCTGACGAACAACTTCGTGAGATCCTAAGTGTAGACGATCTACCATGGGAAGACCTTCATCACAGATCTTCGTTCTTACCTGAGGATGGTAGTTTAGAAAATGAATTCTCATCCATTTTTACCGCTGAATATGTCAAAGAAGCTCACGATCCAATAAAACATCCTGATTCAGAGCAGAACTTGGGGAACATATCACGAACTATTCCCATTGACATTTCAGTCAAGCCTGGAGTTCTTGAGAACATTCATATAGGCGCCTCGTGTTCAGAGGAAGAAATTCGAACATATAAGGCTCTATTCCAAGAATTCCACGACGTGTTTGCCTGGTCGTATGAAGAGATGCCAGGAATCGATCCCTCAATTGTTGTCCATGAAATCAAGACTTACCCGGACGCTAAACCCGTTTGGCAACGTCTGCGTCAGATACACCCACGAAAAGCGGCTGCAATAAAAACTGAAGTTGAAAAACTGTTGAAAGTAGGTTTCATTTATCCAATCCCGCTAACGGATTGGGTATCGAATATTGTTCCAGTGAACAAAAAACAGGGAACGATAAGAATCTGTATCGACTATAGGGATATAAATCGAGCTTGTCCCAAAGACAACTATCCTACACCCTATATCTATCAAATAATTGATGATTGTGCCGGCAGTGAAATATTTTCCTTCATGGACGGTTTTTCCGGCTACAATGAAATCAATATTCTGCCTGCCGACCAACCAAAAACAGCGTTCATTTGTCCTTGGGGAACATTTGCATACTGAAAACTACCTTTTGGACTTAAGAATGTTGGAGCCACTTTTCAAAGGGCCATGTCTTACGCGTTTCATGACATCAAACACATTTTGCAGCCATATCTCGATGATCTCCCTGCTCATTCTTCACGTCGAGCTGATCACCTTGTACATCTACGAGCAATTTTTATGAGGTGTAGGCATTATCGAATACGGTTGAATCCACACAAATGTGTCTTCTGTATTGAAGTGGGATGATTGCTAGGTTTTGTCGTGTCAAGGATCGGAATTCGCGTTGATCCCTCGAAAGTCGAGGCTATCATCAAATTGCCTCCTCCTTCGAGTCTTCGCCAACTCCAAAGTTTGCAAGGGAAAGAAAACTTTTTACGTCGGTTCATACCTAACTACGCCGAGGTTACGAAAGGTTTCACCAGATTGTTGAAACAAAATGTTCCTTTCCATTGGGATGAGATAGCTCAGAAATCTTTTGATGCTCTTAAGCACGCGTTAACCCATGCACCGTTGCTGCATCCTCCCAACTACAACCGAGATTACTTTTTGTACCTCGCCGCCTCCCATTCCACCATTGGAATGGTCTTAGTTTAGGAAGATGAACGCGAAATGGAACATGTGATATATTATCTCAGTCAGACTTTAAATCCCACTGAGCTAAAATATTCACATGTGGAGAAGTTGGCACTGGCAGCCATTCAAGCTGTCCAATGATTTCGTCACTACATCTTACTCCGCAAAACTACAGTCATTTCCGATTGCAACCCTATGATTTACATTTTGAAAAAACAACTGCTAGGGGGCAAGTACTCCAAATGGATTGTTATCCTGCAGGAGTTCGACTTGGTGTTTGAAAAATCCAAGTCTAAGAAATCTTTATTTTTTGCTGAGTTGATGTGTGAATTCCCGCGTGTTGACACAGAAATAGTGGCAGAGGAGCCAATTGCGGATGTCTCTTTGTTTCTTATTAGCACTTTAGATCCGTGGTATGAGGATATCATCACTTATCTCCAGACACAATCCTTTCGGCCTGAAGTTTCACGGTCAGAACGTCGAAAAATTCGTTTCCAATCCCAACAATATAAAATCATCGGGGATACTCTTTATCGTCGTGGGGCGGATTCGGTTTTTCGCCATTGCCTTATACATGAGGAAGCCGAGAGGGTTCTAAATGACTGTCACTCTGGAGCATGTGGTGGTCATATGTCTGGGTATGCCACTGCCCAAAAGATATTGCGCGCTAGCTATTTCTGGTCGTCTTTGTTTAAAGACTGTATTACCACGGTCAGAAAATGCCACAACTGTCAGGTGTTTGATCGTAAGATGCGCGCACCACCTGCTCCTCTCCACCCAATAATTGCCGTCGGCCCGTTCGCTAAATGGGGTATCGACTTTA
>Ga0068627_1000135_pt1 | contig 13462 bp, 12 predicted proteins | sample InSIn1gowninarea_FD_77430 | JGI IMG/M metagenome (GOLD analysis project Ga0068627, IMG submission 77430) | Clean room microbial communities from NASA Spacecraft Assembly Facility at Jet Propulsion Laboratory, Pasadena, California, USA -... ... | reverse complement strand
GAGAACCAATTTTGAAGCGGTAAAGTCAGAAATCGCTAAAATACCAAGCGTTAAAAACGTATCGGTTACATCGAGGGTGCCGGGTGAATGGAAATCAATCCAGACAATCAAGATGAAAAACATGGGAAGCACTGGTGAGCCGAACGTTTTTTACTTGATTGGTGCCGACAAAGACTTTTTGAAAACCTACGAAATAAAATTATTACAGGGTAGAAATTTTGATACGCCAGCTGACTCGGCTGCTGTTATCATCAATGAAACAGCAGCTAGGATGCTGGGAATTACGGAGGTGTCGAACCAGACAGTCGAGATACCCGCTCGCTCATGGAACGGTGACGGAACATTTGTGCCTGTGAATGATGACAATACTTCATTTAAACCGGCAGTGATTGGCATCGTAAAAGATTTCCATTTTCAATCGTTGCGGAACAAGATAGAACCCCTGGTGCTGGCCTACAATCAAAATCCCATTATGCCGATTGATTATTACACCACACGAATCGCCGCAACAGGCATCAAGGGCACATTAGACAAACTAAAAAAAGTGATGGTTGACAATGATAAAGACGATCCTTTCGAATACCATTTTTTGGACGACCAGCTTGCCTTGTTTTATATCGAAGACGACCGCCGTCAAACAATTCTGATTTGGGCAGCACTGGCAGCCATTTTTATTGCTTGCCTGGGTCTTTTTGGGTTGGCCACGTATTCTGCCGAACAACGGATCAAAGAAATAGGTGTTCGCAAGGTATTGGGTGCAACGGTATTCAATCTCGCTTCTTTGTTATCAAAAGATTTTCTAAAACTAGTTTTAATAGCTAATGGTATTGCCTTTCCGTTAGCCTGGTTGGCCGCCAACAGATGGCTGCAGGAATATGCGTATCACATTAATGTGCAATGGTGGGTTTTTGCTGTAGCCGGTATATCCGCTTGTTTGATTGCGTTGCTTACCGTTTCCTACCAAGCCATGAAAGCAGCAATGACCAATCCCGTGAAGAGTTTGAGAACAGAATAATAGTAAAATGGCTTGTTTCCTATGGCAGTCTCAACAGAAATGTCTGACACCATAAATTGTTATTAAGTATGGCAGATAACGTTAAAGCATTACCGAAGGTGTGGCGATAGTGATCCCACAGCTTAAATTTATCCAATAATTTAATAAAGACTATCAGTTCAGCCTTTGATCTTCTGCCACACTTTTGGGAATGCTACTGTTGTGCGTTTATGCCGATTTAACGCAGTCTAGTTTCTACAATTCTATTGACAATAAATTCTGCATCATCACTTATACCGGGAATAACGGCAGATTTTCTTCTACGTAACCAAGGCAGTCCGATAAAGTACAGCCCTTCAACTCCTGAAATCCCATTGCGATGCTTTGGGATTTTATCTTCCGTAAGAATAGGAAGTTCAATGTAGTTGAAGTTGCCCCTGAATCCTGTAGTCCAAATGATCGACTTAATATTATTATCGAAAAGATTAAGTTTGGTGGTATGAGACGCGCACGATGCATTTTCATCAGGAATATCATCCGGATCAACCTCAGGAAGTGGTGCCGATAAATTTTTTTTTTGAATGTAATCGTCGATAAGCTTTTTAATTTCCCTGGAAAATTCATCAGCATATCTGACATGCGAGGGTGCGTTGGCCTGGAAAAAAATATTGTCCGCGTCCGCATTCGCCGCCTTTCCGAGTATCATAACTCCGCTCCTCGCCAACGATTGTAAGCTTGATGTTTTCCCCCGTTCTCCGGCTCCCGACACCTGAGGAGGTTTTATTTTTAATAAGGAAGGATCAGTTACATCATCAGTGAAAACGTCATAAAAACCTAATTCGAAGAGCCAATCAAAGATATCTCTGCCCCTGTATCTTCTTGGAATTCTACCAACCTTTCCAGAAGAAAGAAACACTCTTTTATTTGCTCTTACTAAATCTTCTGCTACTTGAGTTCCTGATTGCGCACTGCCTACTACAAGCACATTGCCCTCAGGTAGTTGACCTGGATTTTTGTAGTTACTTGTGTGTAGTTGTAAAATACGTTTTGATATGTTTTCAGCGAAGGCAGGAATAAGAATTCCATTCTGTCCTCCTGAAGCTATTACAATTTGCCTGCTCAAATATGTCCTTTCATTACCCTCTTCGCAGACGTTAACAACAAAAATATTTTGCCTTTCATCTTTTTTCACTTCCAAAACCTTACAGTATTCTCTCACGGGAAGCTCCAATTGGTTTTTATAGCTTTCAAGTGACATGGCAAATTCATTTGCAAAAGCAAAAGCATCGGGATCATTGAAGTAAACCTGCTGTTCGGGAAGTAAATTTAATTTGTTTGCCGAGTTCATTTTAAAGGAATCCCAACGCTGCGAACGCCAAGTTTCACCAATTCTTCCCTGTTCAAAAACAATATGCTTGATTTCATTTCTGGTCAAATAATAGCTAATGCAAAGCCCTGCATGTCCCGATCCGACGACAATTACCTCGATTATTAAATCATTCATTGACAGAAATATTTGAATTCAATATTATTAATTCCTATCGGTTAGGGTTTGAAATAAACTCAACATAACACACAACGTAAAAGTGTTTATGAAGTTGTGGCAATTGAAATAAGTCAGTTTCAATTAATCACAAAAGCAAAATACCGATTTTAAGTTTAATGCTCATTCGTCCAGCCATAATTTTATAAACACACTGTTAGCGGTTCGTGCTTCTGTTACACATGAAAAGGCAATGATTATCCGTTAACTTTTTTCCTTGAAAACGTTCCAGGTTTTAAAGCTTTGATAAACTCCCTTATTGCTTTCTCCTCGCCTTTGGTTAATGAACGACCATCACCAATAAAATCCACATTAAGTTCATTTTAAAAATTCATACAAACATTTGTAAAATTCCTCCGGCTGTTCCAGAAAGGGGAAATGCGCGCTTTTCTCTATCCAGCAAATCAAACTCCGTTTGTTCAGTTCCTTAGTGGTAAAGGCAGGAAAAGCACCTACCGGGTCTTTCGTTCGGAAATGACCAGAAGCGGCATTTTAAAGTTCGCAACATCTTTTCTTACATTGTAGTTTTTGCGCATGTCTCTCATCATCAGGTCTCCCATTTTCTGGTTGCGATCTGTTTTACCAAGAATTTGAATAATGCTGTCTGCTTTATAGGCGTCGTATAAGCTTAACCTCCAAGTCAATTCTACTGAAGTTCTTTGCGTCTTTTCGGGAGCTAAACCTATATTAATAGAGTCTCATAGGGCCTTCATAAGGTCTCTTTGGGCAATAGATGTTCTTGCTGCTCTGTTATCACTCGCAACATCCGAGTCAAGGCTTAATGGGCCCGGCCAACCAAGACTAACTTGTCGATATGGCCGCCATACTTACCCGCGTAATACATAGCAAACATTGCTCCCCAAGAATGACCTATAATTGTCAGTTTATTTATCCCTAATTTTTTTCTCCAAAGTATTAATGTCGGTTACCACTTGCTCTAAGTTCATGGTAGTGCTATCCATTGGATAAGTGATAGATTTTCCCGTTCCTCGCTGCTCGAACAAGATGCACATATACTGTTTGCTTAAAGTTTTAGCAACTTCCAATAAACTGCTTGCGGAATTGCCAGGCCCGCCACTTAATTACAAGACGGGCTTGCCGACGCCGTGAATGCTATAATACAAAATTGTATTTGCTAATCTGATTGAGTCAAATTGTCCATGGGCAGTTGTAAACAAGCACAATAACCAACTTATGATGGAGAGCTTTTTCATCGGGTTCGTGCTTTAAATTTTACCGGGCTTCAATTAAATGTATCCTGTTGCCCTCAGGGTCTCTTATCATAGTTGTTTTTGCGCCGGAGGGCATTCTGTCTCTAGATGGTTCTTTGTACTTGCCTGTTTTGTAATCGCTGCTTTCCCTCATAAGCCGATTAATAAAATCCTCAAGAGAAACGACGTTAAAGCCTAAGTGAAAATTATTGCTAAAAGGAATAGTATCAGGAACATTTTGACTTATATGTAGTTCAATGTTGTTCGCCAATCTTATCCATTTTGTTCGAGTGGCTCCCGAAGGTGGGAAAGGAAATCGTATTGTGTCTGCATCAAATACTTTTTTATAAAAAGCTACAGTAGTGTCCACATTATGAACATAATATTGTATATGATTATATGAAGCAATTGGCTTTTGAGCTTGCACATAAAACGTGGTTACAATAAAAAGCAAAAGGGTGGATTTCTTTTTCATACTTCTATTTTTAACTCGTTCTAAGTTGATACGCTGTCTATAGACCTTTGAAACAGCATGACCGCTAACGTAAAAGCATTTAGGCTGTGGCGGTGTAAAAAAGACTGTCGAGTGGATAAAGACATACAGCCAAATGTAAAAGCGAAAGATCATCTACATCCTGTCCCCGCCGTAGCTTGAAATGCAACTGTTGGCAGCTGTATTTTTTACTTTATCCTGTTATACTTTCTCAATAAGTCAATTACTAAGTTATGAGGAAGTCCATGGGCCTTATTGCCATTTATGCCTTCCATTGTCTCTGCTGCAATCATTGCATTAATAATGGATTCTTCAACAGCTTGAACAGTAGCATCAAATAGTGGGTTCATTAAATCATTTGGCAATTCGTCAACTTTTGTGAAATCTTGTCTCTAAAAAGCTGATGGGTTAGCAGTAGAAAAAGCAATAAATATATCACCTGAACCGTTTTCGCCGCGTCCGCCAACGATGCCTACACCAACAGGAACTCTGGCGGCAATTCTTTTTAACTGGTGGGGCAATAATGGCGCATCGGTTGCCACCGCAACAATGATAGAACCGTCTCCCTCGTGATTATAGGATGGCGGTGCTTTAAGCTCAAAATTTAAAGTATCTTTTAACTCCTTACCAACAGGTACACCAGCAATCGTAAGGTTTCTTTTAGCCCCAAAGTTCGATTGCACAAACACGCCGACAGTATATGTCGAATCTTTAATTTTCACAATTCTTGAAGCTGTCCCAGTTCCACCTTTGAATCCTAAACACATCATTCCGGTCCCTCCCCCAACGTTGCCTTCTTTTATATAACCGGTTTTTGCACTATCCAATGCCTCATAAGCATTTTCTTCTTTTACATGAAAACCATAAATATCATTTAGAAAACCATCGTACGTTTCTGCGACAACAGGATAAGTATACCAGAAATTTTCTTTATACCACCCCGTTTTTACAAACCATTTTAACGCTGCATCTCTGACAACGCCAACACTGTTAGTGTTAGTTATCATGATAGGTGTTTCCAAAAAACCTGATTCTGTTATCCAGGTTGTACCAGTCATTTCACCATTGCCATTTAATGTATACCAATTTGCAAAAACAGGATTATTATTTCTGCCTCTTGGTAAAATTGCCGTAACTCCCGTCCTTACTGGACCTTTTCCTCTAACGTTTTTACCTTGCCCTGAAATAATGGTACTATAACCAACTTCTACACCTTTCACATCTGTTATTGCATTAAACTTGCCAGTAATCCCGTTAAAAGGAATCCCAATATCTCGTGCTCTTGGTTTCTGTCCAAAGATGGACGATTGAATAAGTAAGAGTAAACAGAGCGATTTCAAATATCCCATTATTGTCGATTGTTAATTGGTAAGCATAATATAGCAGCCAACGTGAAAGGGCTTATGCAGTGCTGGACTCTGTGTTATTTAAGCTTGCAAACAACTTCTGTTCGACATACATTTAAAGTTTAGAAAATGTTCTTTCGCCAGCATTGCATGAACACACTGTTGTGCGTTAGCTTTAACCCAAACAAACTAATCCAATTAAAATGTTTGTTCCCGGATCTGTAATACAAACAAAAAAATTTACAGCCGCGACAACTGTGGCAGTTAAAAACTAAGTAGTGCCGGTTCACTCATTTCTACCGTTAACAACAATACTTTTTTAATTTCTGCTAGGCCCATGCCTCGTCGAAATAATACAGATCTGCAGGAGACTCCTGAAAAGAGTCCAGTTTGCCTTCTTTGATCCTGTAAATATGTGCAGTATCATACTTGTATATCCTGCCATTTCGCTCAAATTCATGACTCACTAATACTACGCCACGTTCGTCATTCGCAATAACACCATTAACGGTTTCACGAAATGTTCCATTGGTTAATTCCATAACACTGCTGACCCACGGCGAAGCGAACTGATCCCTTGGGTACTCTCCAGATATTTTGCCCTTTCCAGGTACACGAAAAGTGATATTCTCAGTACAATATTTTAGATACCCTGGTAGATCACCTTTTGCAAATGCGGCATAGGCTGATTGAAGTGTTTCTTCATTTGAATGTGCCATATTTATTGCATATTGAGTTGGAGTTCACATTAAGATAAGAAATAACTTGTGTTATTCTAAGTTTATTTTCGTCTTGTCAAGTTTAATAGATTTTGTCAAACAAGTAGCCTTGAAAATGTGACGCACAACGTAAAAGTGTTTATGAAGTTGTGGAATTTGAAAAACGTCAGTTTCAATTAACCAGATAAGCAAAATAGTGATTTAAAGTTGAATGCTTAACGTTCAGCCACAATTTTATAAACACAACTGTTGCCAGCAGTTTCGTCATCTTTTTACTTAGATTTTTTTCTGTATTTGCCAATAATGTCCAAATGGATCTTTAAACATTCCCTGTCTGTAACCATAATCGTGATCAGTGACGGGACTTATTTCCACTGCCCCTGCCGAAAGAGCACGTTCAAAGACTTCATGAACATTGTCTACAAATAAGCCAATAACTGTCGTTACACCTTTTGCACTTAAAGGCTCAAGCGCATCAAACCAACGCATAGTCTCGTGCAAGTGAAAAATAGCACCGCCGACTTCCAACTCTGCAACATGAATACTGCCATCCTCGTTTCGTAAAACAAAATGCTCTGTCGCACCAAACTTGCTATAGAAGTCAATGTTGATAGTGCCATTGGGAATGTGTAATTCGGGAGCAAAATGAGGTTTACCCTGTGTTTCCATTTGGTGTCCTTTTATTTATTACTGTGTGCTTATAGGATAAACATTTAAATCTGAGTAAATTACCTGCTTATGTCTTTGCAAACTTCGAAATCGTACGGTCTCTTTACATTGCTGGCAACGTAAGGGGATTGCAGAAGGTGGGGAAATAGATCTGCAGCTTTAAATTTTATAATTGTTCCCTCAGCGGTATTCGGTTCAGCCTTTGTTCTCCAGCCCCACTTTTTGCAATGCACTGTTGTGCGTTCGTGCTTTCTCTCACATTTTTATAACTGTTTATGCTCTGCAAGCCATGCATTTACTTTCTCTTCCAATAAGGCAAGGGGAATACTGCCACTGCTAAGCACAACATCATGAAAGTCTCTTATATTAAAATTCGCTCCAAATGCTTTTTGCGCAGTTTTTTTCAACTCCGATATTTTCAATTGCCCGATTTTATAACTAACAGCCTGGCCTGGAAAAGCTATGTACCGGTCTACTTCTACCTGAATATCTTTTAAAGGTTTGGGAGAGTTTTTAGTGAAATAATTGCTTGCCTCCTCCCTGCTCCAACCATTGAAATGAATACCCGTATCAATCACTAAGCGTATTGCTCTCCAAAGTTCATAGGTTAGTTGCCCGTACTTTGAGTAAATATCCTGATATAAGCCAAGTTGTTCGCCAAGGCTTTCTGCATAAAGTCCCCATCCTTCCGTAAAAGCTGTTACTGACAGAAACTTGAGAAAGTCAGGTTGGGTCAATTCACCTTCCAGGGCTATTTGTAAATGATGTCCTGGCACGGCTTCATGTAATGTCAATGCTTCCATTTCCCATTTCGGTCTGCTTTTTAAATCATAGGTGTTGGCATAAAAGAAGCCGGGTCTAGCTTGCTGTTGAGAACCCGGCATAAAGTACGCTGTTGGCTGGGAAGGAGCAGCATAATCCGGAACAGGTTTCACGCCATATGGAAGTCGGGGTAGTTTGCCAAAAAGTTTCACCAGGTCTGGATCTATGCGTTTACTAATATCGCGGTACCCCTGCAATAGATCTGTTGCAGACACATAGTAGAAACGGGAGTCGGTCCGTAAAAACTCATTGAACTCCTTTTCCGAACCTTTGAAGCCGGATTTCTCACGAATGCTCGCCATTTCACCCAATATGCGTTTTACTTCAGCAAGTCCCAATTTGTGAACTTGTTCAGCCGTTAGATTGGTGCTGGTATAAGAGCGAACTAAAAATTGATACATCTCTTTTCCCTGAGGCAAGCTGCTTAATGAAACGTTATCCCTGCACTTTGGGTAATAGTCATTTTGAAGATAATTAAGCAGTTTTTGATACGCGGGATTAATCTGATGTGCAATGATATCTTTTGCTTTCTGCTGAAAGCTTGCTTTGGTCATTGAATCGGAAGAAAAGCGAAGGTTTGCAAAGTTGTTATAGAAAGGACTTTGAGTGATGATGTCCTTAATTATTCCTTTGATTTGATCAAATACCGGCGCAATAGTAATTTTAGCCGGCACGATGCCTTTGCTTGTACCTTCATGTAGAAGAGAAAGAACTTGTACGATTACTTGATCAATGCCTGCCATCATCCTTAAAACATTTTCCGCATCCTTTGCTGAATTTATTGGTAATCCATTTATGACACTAACAATGGTCTTGTGTAATCCATTCATTTGGTCAATAGGCAGTAGGTAAAGATTGTACCCAATTCGCTACACACTTTCACTGGCTGAGTTTTCAATGAGACTAACATACAAGGCATCTGTTTTAGAAATGCCGGTCTTATTTATTTTTTTAATAGCGGCGAGTATTTGTTGATACCAAGCTTTGTTCCTGCCGGATGCTTGTGAACTGATATCTGTCCACCTTCCATCATAGGCCTTAAAACCATAGGCAAAGCTCGCTGTGGTCGGTTTCATTTCTTTGAGCATATCCCCGTACAGCTGTACAAGGCTATCTACTTGCTCCTTTGGATTGTCGGTCTCCCGGCTAAACTGCGCAAGGCGTCTGTCAATAAAGCTGCTCTGAGCAAAAGAACCACAAGCGATTAAGAGCATCATAATCGTTCCTAAGTATTTTCTCATATTGATTTGGTTTCCCGGTTTAGCATGACGCACAACGTACTGGTATTTCTGGAGTAGCGGAAATGCGTGTTCCAGTGGTCCAATTTATTACTAAAGTTGCATCGACTGGTTCGGTTCCAAACTTACCGTGCGCCGCTATTGCAGAAATACAATGTTAGCAGCATACCAAAGATATTATAGAAGTTGTTCAAGTCTGCTGGCCGTCTCACGTATCCCTTGATAAAAGTACTGGCCCGCTATGCTTTCCTTTTTTATTCTTTCCAACACACCTTTAAACCGCTCAGCATTTTGCTTGTTAATTGGTAAAAGCCAAAGTGTTGCATGAAATTTAAAGTTAAGATAATTCCGGTCTTCTGTTTTCGCAGGTTGAATTAGCCTTTTGGCCGCATATTGAAAATCATGGTCGACATTTCCAGTGTCGTCTACTTCAACGATATCTCCCGGATAAAATTGAAATAAGACGCCAGGATCAGAATCGGAATCTGAATACTCTTCATCGTTTAATATTCTATAGCTTCGATCACCAACCTTTTCAGCGTTGACGGGTACCGAAGTATTACCGCCGTCAATCATGCGTACATATATTTTCTCCATGGTTGAAGTGGGTATGGTTGCTACTAACGTCAACCGTTCTGTGAACGTTGGATATTTGAAAGACCGAAGCTTCATTTACAGCGAGCTGCTGATTCTCCAGTCACTTATTCCGATTCTCTTCAGCTTTTTCCCAAGTCCCGATCAGGTTCTTTATGCCTATGTGTCTATAAAACCGGTAGTAATTAAATGACATTGCATGCAAAAAAACGATTCAATTGGCCTCATTGCTTTTCCGGTTAAAACGATTTAGTGTGGTTGCTGCTAACGTAAAAGTGTTTGCGATGTGGCGGTAATAGAATTACCGCCACTATGGCTAAAGATATTAATTCTGATTGAAAAGGTGGTCTTGAGCCGCCTTCCGTCCGCCGACATATTGCATAACACAACTGTTGGCTGCTGTAAAAATAATTTTTGGGTTTTGTTCACTGTCCATTTTTCGAGCGCTCCGTCAAAAAATGCTTCTACCGCTATTAGTTCTACATCAACACGAACTTTGAATTACGAACCGTCGCTTTTTGTGACAAGCATAAAAGGACAATAAGTCGCACCAACCTCGTAAACCATGTAAATACGTTTTACTTCCGGATAAAACGCAAATACGGACGCATTTTTTGTTTTATCTCTTTGGTCGATCCAATGTTTCGGTAGTCGTCTGTCCGTGTAAAAATTTCCAGCAATGTTGATCCCCCTATAAAGTCAATTACTCGAAGCCGTTTGGATTCGTCGACTTACCGCTATAATTTAAGTTCTGAAAATAATTTTTTACACCTAAGCAATTAACCATGATACAATTATTAACTAAACTGCCCTCAGCACTTTCACCTTCGCCGCTCAATCATTCTATCAGTAAACGAAGGCTCATATCTAACTCTCGGTTTGTTCTTTTGCTCGCAGGCCTTGCCTTAATACTTAACAGTTGTCAAAAGGACAATCATAAAAAAACAGTTCCTTTTAAAGGCCAATTTACTGCATCTTCAACTAAAGATGGAACGGCAGGTACGGGTGAGGGAACCCCTATAGGAAAATTTACATATTCTTCGCAGGACAACCTGGAAAAATTTCCCTACATTACCTGTACTACAATTATTAAAGCTGCAAACGGAGACCAGATTTTTGGTACCCAAACTGGCCTTGCCCAAGTTAGCAACGATTTGGCCATTGTAGATTTTGACAATACCATTACAGGAGGTACCGGGACGTTCGCAAAGGCGACGGGTAAGTTGAAAATCCATACTAGCGTAAACACGGCCAATGGTACATCAAGTGCCACGATCGAGGGAACGATTAGCTATTAGGAAAAAAACGGAACGAAAAGCTCTCCTAGCATTCTGGTTTATTTATGAAAAGCTTTGTGTTCTGCTCGTTGTTTGTGTCCAACGTCCGGACGGGTGAGGATAAAATCAGCTGGTTTTAGTGATCCGTTTTGCTGCCATTTACCTAGTCAACTTCAACTGCATCCTTTAAGAGATTTGCCGTTTAGGGTCTATTTTATTGGGTTTGGATAGCAGAAAGGAAAGCGTACCTAACAGCCTATTAAGATAAAGGAAAATGTTGATAGCTTTTGCCCCAGCAACTTCATTTTTGAACTCTGAATAAAACTTATAAATCTTTTAGTCTTTGTCCAAAAGATTAGTTTCTGAATTTATCTATGTCCGTTTTTTTACAGTATCGCCGGTCTCGGTCCGATTGCAAGCCACCACGAGAATAAGGGCAAACAGCAAAGTTTTTGTAAATGTCAATTTTCAGTTGGTCAATTTTCAAGCGTTTTTCATTGTCACCTTGCAGATTTAGGATGTAAGAATTTATAGCAGCCAACGTAAAAGCATTGCAGAAGGTGGGGGTAATAGTCTTCCGAAAGCTTAAATTTAAAGAAAAAATCCAATTATGAGATTTGGTTGAGCCTTTGTTCTCAAGCCCCACTTTTTGCAATGCAATGTTGGCAGCAGACAGTCGGGGTAGTCGACCAGAAATATTCTTTGAAGTCCGTGCAGCCCGATCTGTAGTTACACTTACCCGGCGCCCAAGTATGACTAAGTATGGATTAAAAGCCCACCGCGGTCATTAACTATCTTCTTTAGGGCTACTTTCAGGTTAGCTAACTCCTTTTTAGACGGTTTGATTTCTATGTCAAATACATCCTTTTCCCGATACATAAGAAACCTCGTCGGATATAACTCGATTTTAAAATTATTTAGTTCTCCGGATTCCGTTTCATCACTTGATTCAAAATAGTAGTAATCCTTTTCAAATTCATCTTCCGGATAGGTTCTTTGAAGTAAAATATATCGACCGATTAATTCCGCGATTTGGCTTTGTGACATTTTCGCCACCTTGCGGATATTCTCCTCGTTATAGTCATCTCGATTTTCAGATAGCGAGATAGTACAACCAAAATCCTCGTCATTAATTGATATATCCTGGCAAGTGAATTTCATCTTGATCGTTAAGGGTTTTGATTGTTTGCTGCCAACGTAGAAGCGTTTGCGATGGGCCGGCAGTAATGTTACTCTGCTTGGTTAAAGATATAATGTTCCTTTGAAATCTGCTTTTGAGCCTCTTTCCGTTCGCCGGACTATTGCGAACACTACTGTTGTGGGCAGTTCATCTATTTCCGCAACCCCTTTCTCCTTTCTGCAACGCCCAAGATATATTCTTCCAGTAGCGGTTTTACATCTTCGAATATCGACACGCCATCTTTTACAAATACTGGTTTTCCAAAAATACCTCTTAACAAGCTAATTAACTTCCCGTTTCGACGTTTTAATATTAAAGTTTGACTCACTGAAAATTTCCCGTTGAAGTCTAAAGCAAACTCAATTAATTTTTGCTGGCAGTAGAGAGTATTTTCGATCAATTGTTCTGTTGATATCGGGTTAAAGATCGCTTTAAATGTTATGCCAAATGAGCTATACGTGCTCGTATTTTGCTCTGGCAAGGGCAAAAGTGGATGACCTTTTTGAAATTCCTTTCCAAATAGGCTTTCAGAATCTTTCTCAAACCAAAAGCCTCGTGCAATTACCTCAACAAATTCATCATGAAACTGGAATAGATAATGACTAAAGTCAGTAAGCATCTCCGTGACGTCACCGCCAAATTCATAAGAATCACCGTAATTCGCATTCTCATAATCAAACCGGCCTTTTAGCCATGCTGAGTTTTGTATTTGATAAACCCATGGAAAATCTTGATCCTCGTTTTGATCTGCTTCTACAAACGGCAAACTTTCACCTCTACAAACTTTTATAGCATCCAAGTTATCAAAGGTTATTCTTCCATATTGGTTGTCATCTGTCTCAAAATAAATTCCTGATAGTTTATCTCGGTAATAAACGTCCGGGCCTAAAACGTAGTCCGCTCGAACTGGTATTATGATCCCTGTAGCTACTTCCATTAAAGAGAGATTTTTATTAGCAAGGAATTACCCACAACGTAAAAGCATTTAAGCTGAGGCGGCCTTGAAATTTCCGCTGTCTCGCTAAAGATATGCAGCAGATTGAAAAATAAAAGATGATTTACTTCCTGTCGCCGTCATAGCTTGAATGCTACTGTTAGCGGTAGTTACTCAGTTTTCTCCATACCCCAAATTAGCTTTGAAGACTCTAATGAAATTTCCACCAAGAATTTTTTGAATGTCCCGCTTACCATAACCTCGTTCTACTAACCCTTTTGTTATATTGGGAAACTTAGAAACATCATCTAAATCTTTCGGGGGAAACTGAATGCCATCAAAGTCAGACCCTAATCCCACATAGTCAACACCAACTAATTTGACAATATAATCAATATGGTCAAGCACTTTAGAAATGGAAGTCTTTACATTATTCCGTTCT
>Ga0068627_1000129_pt1 | contig 13638 bp, 14 predicted proteins | sample InSIn1gowninarea_FD_77430 | JGI IMG/M metagenome (GOLD analysis project Ga0068627, IMG submission 77430) | Clean room microbial communities from NASA Spacecraft Assembly Facility at Jet Propulsion Laboratory, Pasadena, California, USA -... ... | reverse complement strand
ATGTATTTCCCTTGGGATCTTATGATGTGTTAATTGGGATGGATTGGCTAGAATACCATTGGTCTTTGGTAATGCAACTTGTCATAGGGGAATAAAGAAGAGTCACAACTAAAGTAGAAGACTATCTGGTTGAAATCGTGGGAAAACAAATTAAAGTGACTCTAAATGTATTTCCCTTGGGATCTTATGATGTGTTTATTGGGATGGATTGGCTAGAATACCATTGGTATTTGGTAAAATGCAGATACAAGACCATTATTTTCTTCACCAAGGAATGCGTCAGACATGAGGTTCGGGGTATAAAAAAGAACATTAAGTTATAACCCATGATAGCTACCCAGTTGTGGCAAGTGTATCTAGAAGGTCTGTCATATTTATGTAGTACAAGTTGGCTACAACAATTCTAAAGATAAATTGAGCACATTGGAAAACATACCAGTGATTCAGTAATTCGCTAATGTTTTCTAGAAGAGATTCTCGAATTATCTCCGAAAAGAGATATTGATTTTATGATAGAATTAATTTTGGGTGCCACTCCGGTTTCAAAAGCTCCATATCGAATGAGTATATTGGAATCAGCCTAACTCAAAATGAAATTGCAGGATACATTCACCCAAGTGTGTCACCTTGGGGAGCTTCAGTGTTGTTTGTAAGGAAAAAGGATGGTACCCTGAGGTTATGTATTGATTATCAACAGTTGAACAAATTAAATGTTAAGAACAGGTACCCGTTACCTAGAATCGATGATTTGTTCGACCAAGTAAAGGGAGCCATTATATTTTCTAAAATTGATTTGCGATTGGGATATCATCAAGGAAGGATCAAGATGAGGATATTTTCAAAACGACATTCTGAACCCGTTATGGTCACTGTGAATTTGTCGTTCTGTCGTTCAGACTTACCAATGCCCCCGCAACTTTTATGAGCTTAATGCATGGAATCTTTCATCCTTACCTAGATAAATTTGTTTTGATTTTTACTGATGACATATTAATTTATTCCAAGAGTATAAAGGAAAACAAGGAGCATTTACGGATAGTGTTGCAAACATTAAGGGAAAATAAACTTTATGCTAAATATAGTAAATGCGATTTTACAAAGACCATATCCAATATCTGGGACATGTCCTTTCTGTAGAAGGCATAACAGTGGATCCTAAAAAGATCAACACTATTATGCAATGGCTTGTTCCTAATAATGTAGTAGACATTCAGTCGTTCATAGGACTAGCCGTTTATTATTGACATTTTATTTAATGTTTTTCTCGAATTACTTATCCCATAATCTCCTTACAAAAGAAGGGGAAGGCATTTGGGTGGTCAACAGACTGTCAAGCTAGCATTGACTGTTTAAAACAATTATTAACGAACACCCCAATACCAAAAGTTGTCAATCTTGAGAAAGAATTTACGGTGTGTATCGATGCATGTAAATAGGAGGTCGGAGGGATGTTGATGTAAGAAGGTAAGGTTGTTGCATATGAATCTTGAAAATTAAAGGATTACGAGAAAATATATCTTGCATATGATTTGGACCTAACTGTGGTGGTTCATGATCTTAATTTTTGGCGACATTACTTACTGGGGAAAAGGTTTATGTTATTGACTGACCATAGTAGTTTAACAAGTTTTTTTAAACAACCTAGCTTGAATACACGACAAGCTAGGTGGATGACCTTTTTAAGTGAATTTGATTTTGACATCAAACACCTGAAAGGCAGGGAAAATTGCGTTGTTGATGCTTTAAGTAGGAAACTGCACTGTGTGTGTGATATTTTTTATAGTCAAGTACAGACCATTTTTTTTGATTAGATAAGAGAAGTTGCCCATGAGGACCTAGAGTATGAGTTCTTATGGCAAGAAGCAGAACAAAAGAAAAAAGTTGGGACAACAACTGATAACAACATAGATGGAAACAACTTATTGAATTATAATGGAATGTTTTATGTACCCAATCAAATGGAAATTAAACAAATAATACTAGATGAGTTTCATCGAACCCCTTATGCAACCCATCCTGGGTATCAGAAATTGTTTTTTGCATTAAGAAAATGGTACTTTTGGCTTGGTATGAGAAAAGATATTGACCAATACCTGTCGAAATGCCTTGAATGTCAGCAAGTTAAAGCTGAACATCAACATTCAGCGGGACCACTCCATCCATTACCCATTCCAGAGTGGAAATGGCATACTATTACAATTGATTTTATAGTCAGCATACCCAAATCTAAGAAACAAAATGACTTCATCATGGTAGTTGTGGATAAACTAAGTAAGACCACCCACTTTGTTCGTGTGAAATCTACTTAGCAAAGTGTACAAATTGTTGATATTTTCATGATGGAAATATTCAGATTACATGGCATGCCAAGAGTAATAATCTCATATCGAGACGTGAAGTTTACATCTGCATTTGGAAAGGCTTGTTTACTGGTCTGGATACTCAAATCTTGTTTAGCACAACATATTGTAGAAATTCCCACTGTAGATCAACAGATTATGCAATATACTAAAGAAAAATACAAGATATACTTCTACAACAAACTTGCAGAAGCTTAATGGATTTTGAGCAAGATCAAATAGAACACATATAAATAAGAATGAGAAAGCAATCACACATGAACACAGAAGAATACTCTGGGGAAAGCCTCAACCGAAAACCCCGATATATGTATTATCATACAAGTAGAAATATCTCAGGACTACACAAAGCTTTAGCTCTCAAGCTATCCAACTCTCAGTACAATCCCTCACTGTTGCTCATAGATAGAATAGACAACACATATGACTTCCTTCAGTCCTCCAAGCCTCCTATTTCCTTGTGTAATTTCTCCTCGGTCCTCACGCTACCACCAGTGTGTAATAATCCCTCACACACTACTCTGACCTCTAAAATAACTGCACAAACCTGAAGGAGATAATTCCTTCTGCATGGATGATTTTCCTATATAGGAAAAATCCTCCAACTAATAGTATATTGTCCCATCCTCTGATTTCAACTGGGTCTCTGACTGAACTGACATGCATGAGTTATTTATGAGATAATACTCAGTTATCTGGAGAGCAACAGTTACATGCATGAAAGCATTAACTAACTGAACTCACAATTAATTCCACAAACTTTTGGAACTAATCTAACTGGACTTAACTTAGATAACTGAGCTAACTAATTACAACTCATCCTTATCTCTTTAACTGAGGGATAAATTCCTCAATCAATGGAGAAACTATTGCATGCCTTCACATAGACTTCATGTTTGATTTTCTACAATTAATTAACTCAATATGAATTAATTAATTATTTTACAAAAAGCTCCTAAGATCAAAATCAAATTTTACTTCTCAATTTTAGTTCAGGGACTAACTAAAATTGGAATCCATCCCGAAATGCTATTTATAGAAATGCTAGTTTTAGCACTTCTATTTTTCATTCCTTGTTGCTATGTCCAACACTGGTACTCGAACTGCTATTTATAGTAATGCTATTTTTAGCATTTCTTGTTTCCATTTTCAACACATACCATCTGCAAACCGATGGTCAAATAGAACACATGAATCAAGTGCTTGAGTACATGTTATCGATGTATGTAATGCAACAACCAACTAAATGGGAGGAGTACCTCCACCTGGTTGAGTTTGTTTACAATAATAGTTATCACGAGTCCCTGAAAATGAGCCCCTTTGATGTACTATATGGAAAAAAGTGTAGGAAACCTGCTAATTGGAGCAGCCCAGGGGATAAATTAATTTCGGGACCCTACATGCTAATACAGATGGAGCAAACTATAAAAAAAGTCTATTAGAACCTAAAAGTTGATCAATATCGACAAAAAACATATGATGATAAAAGAATAACTTTCAAAGAGTTTCAAGTTGGGGACCATGTATACGTGTGGATCAAAATAATGAAAAACACCTTGAAATGGGGAAGTTGTGCAAAACTAGCACCCTGTTTTTGTGGACCCTTCCAAATTTTAGAAAGAATAAGATCAGTTTCATATCAACGACATTGCCCAGTCACATGAAAGTCCACAATGTATTTCATGTATCTTTTAAAAAAAAATACATATATGACTCCAGACACGTTATTAACTAGAAGGGCATAAAAATAACATAAAATTGTTATTTTATGTATGCATATGTGATTTTAGTTTTAAAGGAGATATAAACTTATGGTGGATCATGTGATGATTAGGTCAAACCGAACAAAGAAGTTCTAGTAGAACCCCTGTGTATTCTCAAGGAGTGAGAAAAAACGTTATAAAAGCGATCCATTACCTAGGTTAAAGTGCAATGGAAGCACTTTAGTCCAGAAGAGGCCACTTGGGAAGATGAGAATTTCATGCAACAAGCGTATCCAAGTCTATTTCAAAGACAAGAATAGAACACCAGGGACAGTGTTCCGCACTAGGAGGAGAAGATGTAACACCCTCAGAATTGGAATTATTTTTTATAATTATTGTTATTTACTTTTGGTGTTAACTTGAGAAAATACTCTCCAAATTATATTTGATAACAAAGCGTTGTTTTTTGTTTAATAAATAAAATAAATAAATAAAAACTTGTTGAGAAGATGGCCTACAGATGAGGACTGAATAACTAAATTTGATAACTACCATACAGTTGGGCAGTTATCCCCTTTCATTGTTGACCCTGGAGATAAAAAATTTGAGAGGGAAAATAAGGGGTTAGCCACCAGGAGGAAGCAGAAATGCCTTATGAAAGAGAGATTGAAAGTAAATATTGTCGGGAGTGTTGTCTTGAGCTGGCTAGGAACCATGGAAACTCTCTAATCAGATCAAGAATCTGATACTCCAGACTGGGCTAAGAGGGCCTTGAGATCTGTGAATAACCTATAAAGATGCAGGAGACTACTTGTGTGCAAGTGGAATCTAGGGGGGAATCTAAATGAGATTTCTAGTTCCATTGGAAGGGAGCAATAATCCATCCCGAATTTGTCTTCTTGACTAGTGGTGAACAATACAGATAAGTAACCACAATTTAATGGTAGTATTTTTTAATAACTTATTAATGTTGTGGGATTTGACTAGATAAGGTCATTGGAATCATAAGTTATTTTGTAACAAAAAAGGTAAGGATTTGTTGGCTGAAGTACAAAACTTGTAAGAAGCTTACAGTAAGAATAAGAGTATTGAGGGGTCGATACCCTTAATGAAATTGCTGAAAATCTATCTGAGAATTCAGATATGCAAAATAATAGAGTACATAATCTCGGAGCCTATAGACAAGCATTGAACTTGACAGTCCGACCTTAACCGAAAGCATAACTTGAATACCACTAGCATAAATATTGAGTATGCACATAACAATTAACACTAGCAATAAGTTAGCTACTATTTACATTCCATACACTGGAAAAGTTAATGAATAAAACGAGGATTTTGGGCATAGTCTTAATTGTATACACAACAAATGGTTAAGAACAATATTTCTAATACACAACCAGAGCACAAATATACAAAAAAATTGTAAATACGAAACCAATTCTAGATGAAGATAATTAATTCATATCCATAGACAAACCACCGAAGACCAGTATAACGTGCTCATAGTAAGTAAAGAATGAGAATACATTTCGGACCTCTCAAGCTTAAAAATAAGTCATCGTAACTCAATATTTAATTGAAATAAAACTTGTTTCTATACAGTCGAGAATTGGAAAGAAGTGCCAATCGAAGTAACAAAGCTTATCATTCAATCATAGCTTTTGAAATTTCTGCCTTGATGCCAAGGGTAAAACCCAATTTCTATTCAAACAAACAACAAGCATGCGATACAGAAACGTAACCACATTAAGCCCAAAAGGGTCGACCAAGCATAAGTAACGCAAACAATTTATACAAAAATTAACAAAACAAATAATATCCATTGCAATCTAATGTAGGCCATGGCCTTAACCTGTAGAAATCATTATTTGGTTGAGTGATACAAAGAAAATAAATATGGTAACAGTTCGGTGTAAATCTCCCATACCCAAATGGAATGGGGAAAAACCCCTTAATGGTTTCTCAGATAAAACTCATCAAAGAACATGAAAACTTTATCAATATTTAGAGGAGCTTAGGGCATCTTCTGGCCAACCTGTATTTTAAGGGTATGAGTGTCAGACGATAACCTTGGAATTGGAATCCCAGGAAGTCGCATTGAAACATTACTCCTTTTCCTGCAGGAGAAACAATAACCCAGTTAGGGTTATTAACAAATGAAAAACAAAATTAATTTGGAATGCTGAAATGGACGAAGGAAGGGTCTAATACCTATCACATAGGGAAAGGTTTCATTTGTTGGGTCTGGATACTTCAGAAGAATACCATGAACTAGGCAAGTGTGATGAGGAAACCATGTAAATACCAAACTTGTGAAGGAAGGGACACGAAATCTTCGCGATTTGTTCCTGGAAAGGAAAAGTGAAGAGGTGGTGGCCATTCATGGTCTTGTAGTAGTGAAATCAGTAAAACCAGGGGATTGGAGCCACACAACAGAAGAAACCACAATAAAACATTGTATATTCTCAAGATCTTAGACATCAAGAAGAGGCAAATTTTACCAAAGAAGGGTATTGCAACATCCAAATGCTTGTTTTCCATAGGGAACTGAAACTAGAGTGAAGGCGGAGCTATTCTTCCAGCTGAAGCATTGAACCAAATGATCACTGACTGTGGCTACCTAGTGGGTAGTTACCCTAAATCCGTTCAAAACAATCTAGGTCGTGTGATAACTTCTCTTCACATCAACGACAACAATGATAACATGTGGATGGAGGTAGTCATGTACACCTAGAGGATGGTGTCTCAGGTTCGAGAACCATCTAAAGCCAGGGATTAAAGTTTAGGGGCTAATATATTAATATGTATATGAAATGCATTTATTTTACCATTAACATAAGATGTGTTGGAACTCTCAATTAAAAGAAACACTACCATATAAGGTTAAGAGTAAACATGTGTGATTCAATTAATCAAATGTAATTATGCCTAAAATGATGTAGAGTAATGTTTAATTCGTATAAAGGTGGAAGGAAATAAATCTTTTTTCTTAGGCTAATGAACTCATGTGTTACAAATGTTCATTTAAATTAATTTCTTTCCCATGGAAAAATCGTAATTTTATTCATATTGAGTAAAATTACATATTGTAGATGTTGAAACAGCATATGTTTTTTCAAAACTTGTCCTGCTGGAGACAGGATCTAAAATAATTTACTGTCTATCTATGCTTTCCTACCTTTCTTTTTTTCCACTTTCCGCCAACCTTCATTGTTGGGCGTGGCTGTTACAATAGACATTTGTGCTTCATTTGTGGCAGTCGGGATTTCTTTTTCAGAATCTGAGCTTTTTGTAGAGTTTGCTTGCTTGCTACCTCCAATTTCTTGCCCTGGGATGCATTTCTCACTTTGCTACTATGGATTGGTTGTCTTTAGAACTATTGCAGATTCAATCTGATTTTCATCATTCTGTGGATTGTGTGGAATGCTTTTTTCGCTGAGTTCTAGGTTATTTCCTGTATACTCTACTTCTTGAAATATGTTGGTAGTTTCTATGTTTTTTCCTCTTCCATTTCATCTGTCCATGTGGCTAAAAACTGCCATCCTTTCAGCTTTGGTGGTTGTCTTCTTTTCCTATCTTTTTTGTTTTATGGGCACGCACTTTGTAGATGACCAGTTTGACGACATATGCGGCATCTGAAGGCAGTGTTTTCATAATCTAGTGGCTGGGCCCATTGCTTTTCGTTGTGGAGTAAGAATATGTGGCCTAGTAATCCTTGACTGAGATCAACCTCCACACAAATCCTAGCAAATGTATAGATATCCTTGGAAAGGCGCTCATTGTATAGCTTTACCCACACAAGCATTTTGGAAACCACCATGGTGTTTGGGTCAAATTCCAGAAACCAAGATGTCATAAAAAGGCCAACATTACCCCAAAACCATGGTCCCTCGTTCATTGCATATTCCTTGTCATTTACTGTGTCGAATTTGACAATAAAAAACCCTTTTGAACAGAGGTGGATATCGCAATTTTCTATCCATATGGAGTAAATCCATTGACGAAGGGCTTCTGGTTTGGGCCAAAAACCATTAAACCTGCATATCACTGCTTTAGATAAATAGTCGGCATGTATTTCGTTTACCTCATGTATAGCAATTGTTAATGCAGGGTTCTGAGTTGTCTGCTTGATGATGTAGGCACCAAGGATTGTAGCTTGCTATTATGTTTGCGCTTGAGATTCCATCTTCCCTTTTACTGCATCTTTGAAGAAAACAAGTCCTTTTGAGCTTGTGCCAAAACAACATCCGCAGAGTCTTGTGCTAAGGCAGATGGTTGACTCATTGCCTATGTCGTATTCTTTTAGTTTTCACTCCTCCTCCAATACTTTTCCTGTGTAGATCAGGAGTTGTTTGCAGGGTGGGATTCCTATCCTATCTTGTATCCTCTGTTTGAGTGTTTTTATCTCCTCCCATCTCCCTATCTTGATGTATATTGTGTTCCCTTCCATAGATCTGATAAAGAGGGTACTTTTTTTACCTTCGTTCATTTCAGAAGTAAATACTTCAAGATCCAAAGTTGGGGTGTTTGCCTGTTCTTGCACAATCATCGCAGCGCTCTGTTGCCGGATCTGATCTACGATCTAGGGCTGTGATCCAGGGCGTAGAGGAGACTTTCTGTGAGCAGGCCTCCAGATTTGGGTTTGGTATGGGTTGTTATGTTTGTTGAGCGCCAGATCTATTGGATCAGTGGTAGCTATGAGGTTAATACACCATTTCGGATCCCTTGCAATTTCAGGAAGCACCTGATCTAGGGTATGGTATCGGATCCCCCATAAATTGTTCAGCTCTAGCGCCCTGAGGTCGTTCACATAACAGGTTCTGCCCTTAAGGGCTGCATCAATCTGTTTTGGGCCATCAGTTGTGTGGTCATCCTTTGATGCGTTATGTTTGTGTACAACTCCCGATCCAAATCCGGGCATGTCCTCTAGCATGCGTGGGGTAGTTCGGGATCAAAACCAACAGGATGGGGAGACTAATTCCTCTACAGATCTGATGGCGAGATAGGCTGTAGGATAGAAGTTGGGCTCTATTGGCTCTTTTTGCATATTTTGAGTGGAGGTGTTCTGGTCGAGCACTGCAGCAGCTATGTTTGCCAATGTATTTGTTCCCTCTTCAATGATCTCAGAAACACTTCTCCGCCTCCCAAATATGATATGCCATACGAGTACAGCATGGCCTGATATAAGATTTTGAATAAAGTGCATGAAAGGCCAGACTACCAAATCCAGTGCTGGGCTGCTAGTTCTAGCACTATGGAAGCCAGATCTAGCATTCTGAGCGCAAAAATCCCTTGATCTTGGGACTGATACTGTGTAAAAACGATGGCTGCAAAAACCCTTACCATCTTTGTCAGGCCGCTCAAGTCGCCATCTTTGCATCCCATCGCCACCTCTTGAGTTGCTATTCCGCCTTCTGCCTGCCCCAATGGGTTCTTTGTGCTCAGGGGTATGAAAAGATTCATAGATCGCCAGAGGATTCAGGCCATGGGCCATTCTACATGAGGCTCGAGCATCATGCGGCCATTGAATTCGCTTCTGCTTGATGGATCCCTTCCCTTGTGATCTGTGAGCAGGCCTATTGACACGCAGGTGATCCTCGGTGCTTCCATCGCAATCCCATTTTCATATCGCCGCTGCAGTCCCTCACACACCTAAAGAGTGATTTATCGTTCATTTAAATTAATTTATTTGGATAAATATTTTATTTTTTTAAATATAGTTAAATAATTTTTATGTTTTTATGTTTTTTTTATATAAAAAATATCGATATTGCATTTCAAATTTTATATATTTATCATTTTTAATGCAACTTATTATTTAATAATAATAATAATAATAATAAATTAATTTTACTTTTACTTTAAACTTTTAAAACTAGTTTAAAAATATTTAACAATTCAAATTGAAATTGAATAAAACTATAATCAATTACATACATAAATAAAATAACTAAAAAAAATAGACTTTAAGTACGATCAAACTTGAAATTTCAATAAATCTTAGGCAACAAATTAGATTGGAAAATAAACCGGAAATTTGTCTAAAAATTCACAGTTAAATATTATTCTTATAATTAATATATAACAATTTAACCATAAGAGAATTTATAAATCCCAAGGCTACATTAAATTGAGCTTTATTATCACAATGTAGCATACTTTTTATGCAGATACCTCAAAATAAGGTTTATTAACATATGGTGTACAATTAATATATAACAATTTAACAATAAGAAAAGTTATAAATCCCAAGGCTACTTTAAATTGGGCTTTATTATTGCTATGTAGCATACTTTATATGTAGATACCTTAAACTAGGGTTTATGATTACTATGTAGTATACTTTATATATAGATAGTTTTGGAAGTTTCTAACTCTATAACCATTTAAATTAATTAAAATAGTTATCAATTATTTTTTACATAAAAGATAGGTACTAAGTAGCAATATTGCATATTACACTTGTTTGTTTAAACCTTTAAAATAATGCTATAAATAGATTAATAAATATCTTTGACGTTTATCTCTCCTCACTGGCCTAAATGAAAATTTTGGAAAGATGCAAATAACAAAGATTGAAAAGCCAATCCCAAATTCTTTTTTGATAAAAAGAAATATTCAAATTGAGAAACCTGTAAGAAATGTACAGAAGTTTCCTCTGCTATTTCCTAAAGAAAATATTTCATCATCAAGCATTGATGAATCAGAACATATTAACATTGCTTCCTTATTTAAGGAGCCAGAGGCAGAGGGAAAAGAGCAGAAAGATTCAGAAACTCAAATCCTCCCAATCTATGAACCTCTAGAACATAGATTTTCCAGATACTCTGCTCATGACATTGAAGGAAAAGGGAAAATGCCGGAAGCCCATACTTTCTTCCCTGATTCTCATAGGGAATGGAACATAGATAACATGAGTATTGGCCAGATTCACCAGATGATTGATATAATGTACACTGAATATAAGCTCATGTGTCTCAGAGGTAAGTCAGAAATTGATGCTTGCAGGATTATCATCCAGTGCTTTACAGGAACTCTCCTTAGATGGTGGGAGACTGAATCTTCTCCTAAACTCATTGAAACCATGGAAGCAGAAGTCCTTAAGGATGAAAAGGGAGATGTCATTCATAACTCAGATGGCACTGTTACAAGTAACATGATTGGTGCATTAACATCAATGATTCTGGAACATTGGTGTGGCACTGAGACGGAGATAGCGGATAAACATGAGGTCATCCTAATGAACCTCAAATGCCATAAGATGTCTCAATATGATGATTTTCACAGAGATTGGATGCAAAGACTCTATGAGGTAAAAGATTCCAAGAATTTGCTTTGGAAACAGGTACATCTTGCTGCTCTGCCCTCTAGATTTGTTGATTACATAAGAATGCAAGAAATTTTTCAGCTGCCCTTTGAATCTCATACATGAGGAGAAATCTATTCCCACATTACAAAAACATTGGTAAGCCTTTGTACCAATTCAAAGGTTAACAAATCTTTAGAAAAATTGTCCAGACCACCAGACAAAAAGTCTATTTGCAGCAAATATGGACTTACAGCAGATGACCCACTGGTCAAAAAGAGAAAGTCTAAGAAAAGGGAAAAGAGAGAATTCAAAGAGACTTTCTATAAAAACAAAAGAAATTATCCTCAGAGCAAAAGAAAGCATCTCATGAAGGATAGAAATCATAAAAATAAGAAGAAGGGTTATTACAGATATGTTCCAAAAACTCATTACTATAACCCCTCTGATATTCATCTGCATACAACCAAACAAGATAAATGGAACAAAGTCACTTGTTGTTTGTGTGGTCAGAATGGGCATACAGCCTCAAGATGTCCCCAAGGAGAAGAGTCAAAACTCAATAAAGGGAAAAAGACAGTTGTCTATGCTCAAAAAAATAAGCAAGTTAAAAGAGAGCATTCAGGACCAATATTTTGTCTTAGATGTAAATCCAAGACACATGTTACAGAAAGGTGTCCTAACCTTTCTATCAGAGATACAGCCCAACAACACCAACTAGAAGATTCCTCTCTTGATTCTTTCAGCACTTCATCAGAGGAAGAATTTCATGTTAATATGGGCCAATATTCTAAGACAGATTCATCTGAATGTTCATGCTCAGATCCAGAAGAATGTGCTTGTCATGTTTTTTATGATAATGATTCTGAGTTTTATACCAGCTCCAGTGAAGAAGAAGAAAAAGTTAAGCCTCCTAAAGAAAAAGTCCTGATGGCATCCACTGAGGAAGAAGCAGAACTGAAGATCCTATCCCATATCAGGGCAATGGAGGAAGGAGATATGAAAAATCGCTTGATAGAAGCATTCACTAACCAGCTCAAAACAAAAGCTTCAAAAGAATCAGGTAAGAAATCTCTATTCATAGATGCATCTTATGAAAGAAATACCAAATCTTTCCAAATGCATCATCAGAAGCCAGGGAAAGTAAGGTCCCTGATGCTTGGAGAAGTAAGTGGTGAAATCCATCACCTCAAAACTGAGATTTCTGCAATAAAAGCTCAAATTGCAGAAACACAAAAAGGGAAACAGATCAAAGAAGAAAAAGAAGAAGACTCCTGGAATCCCACAGCCTACCAGCAGGAAGTGCAAGTTGCTGAAGGACGACAAGATCCAAATTTTGGCTTCAAGGATATGAGACTGTTCACCATCACCTATCAGCAACATCATGTTAAGGTAAAAATCTATATCCAAGGGCAAGTTTTTTACTTGAATGCATTATTAGATTCCGGAGCAGATATCAATATCCTTAATATAAAAAATGTTCCAGCCAAGTACTGGGTTCCTGCTGAAAGAGAAGTTGTAGGCCTAGGCAATAAAAAACTCAAATATGAAATTCCTAGGGCTTCACTCTATTTTGACACCCACTGTGTATACATGAAGTTTGCCATTCAGCATTCCTGCAGGACACTATGAGTGGAATGTCATGCCATTTGGTCTTAAAAATGCCCCATCTAAATTCCAGAAAGTTATGGATGATATTTTTAAGCCATATTTTGATTGGCTTATTGTTTATATTGATGATGTTTTGATTTTTTCTAAGAACCTTGATGACCACTTCAAACATGTAAACATTTTCATGAAGTTGGTCCAGAAAAATGGCCTTGTACTCAGTAAAAAGAAGATAGAAGTATTTCAGACTTCTATAAAGTTCTTAGGCCATAAGATCTGCAATGGAAAAATCTCTCTGCAACAACATGCTATTGAGTTTGCAAACAAATTCCCAGATGTAATAAAAGACAAGAAACAATTGCAAAGGTTTCTTGGATGTTTAAACTATGTAAGCAGTTTTTATCAAGACTGTGCTCTCTCTCTCTCTCTCTCTCTCTCTCTCTCAAATTTTTTGTATAGCTCAATTGGTTCAAAGCTATCTTAAGAGAGTAGAGGTCTTGGGTTCAAATCTCCATTTTTTGGGCGGAATTTTCATTCCCGCACTTTCGCGCACTTTTCCGGCAACTTCAACAAATATTTTTCAAAAGGCCATAACTTCTTCATCCGGAAACCTTTTTCAGAGCCGTTTTTTTTAAAACAGCCTAATTTTTCGAGATCT
>Ga0068627_1000128_pt1 | contig 13647 bp, 15 predicted proteins | sample InSIn1gowninarea_FD_77430 | JGI IMG/M metagenome (GOLD analysis project Ga0068627, IMG submission 77430) | Clean room microbial communities from NASA Spacecraft Assembly Facility at Jet Propulsion Laboratory, Pasadena, California, USA -... ... | reverse complement strand
CCCCATCTACTTTTCTGGCTGTCTGCCATTTCTATGAAGATCTTTGGTTTCACTTCATTTGCCTACAAACTCCCATCTGTTCTTTTTTCGATTGCCGGCATTTACGCCACTACTAAACTTGCTCAGCCTCAAAACCCCCTGCTACAGGGGTACCGGTATTTGGACAAAGTTTTGGATCAAGTCCGTCAATATCAAAACTAAAATATACCTGTTGTGGAAGTTGATCAACTATTTCATCTACGATCGTTTTCCAGGTAACTCCTACATATTGCCTTTCTTTGATGTCTTTGTCAAAAAAAGTAGCTACTCTTTCAGGGTTATCTATGATGTACTGGTTCTCGTCCTCAGAATAGTCTCTGATACCTACCTGTACCAATTTTTTAAGCGAAGGGATCTCGTTTAAGGCATTGTACATTACGGAAGCATGACTGTATTTAAAGTCTTCGTAGCCAACACGAAGGTCGCAGTGCGCGTCGATCTGCAAAATCCCGAACTCACCATATTTCTCGCCGATCGCCTTTAGGAAACCCAGTGGTGTACTATGGTCACCGCCTATTAAACCTACCAGTTTATTGTCTTTAAGTAAGGCCGATGTCTGGTCATACACCCACTGATTTAGGTAAAGGCTGCCTTCATTTATTTCTTTAAGACTTTTGCACATGAACTTATTTGCCAGTACATCATCGCCTTTTGAGATATAATCAATGTATAATTCTGCTTCCTTTCTCAGGTAATCACTTTTTAGCAACACTTTGCGGTCGATCGGTTTCATGTAGAAACCGTGCTTCCAGCCCTCTTTAGTTTCAGGGTCAAACAAGTCTACCTGTAAACTGGCTTTAAAGATCTGGTCTGCTGCCCGCGACGTTCCTGCTCCAAAGCTTACCGTAACTTCCCATGGAACTGGTAATAAAACAACTTTTGCATCCTGTTCAGAAAAAGGCAATCCAAAAATATTGTTGTTAGGGTTGCCTACCTGGTTAGGATCAAAATATGATAGATCTGACATATAATTTTTTAAAAGCGCTGCAAGTTAGCCCATTTACAGCATCCGGTTCACTTGATTTACCTATGATTTTAAATCTTAACACAAACGCATAATCCTCGTTGCTATTGCTCGTTAAATCACTATCTGTGCCTGACTGAATTTTAATTAAGGCTTTTTTATTTATGGTATTGGGTTTTGGTATTTCAATTGAGCCCCGGTTGTGTCACTCACTTCTACGGTATCGTTTCATGGCAGCAACTCTCACATATCTTCCAATAACACATTTGCAGTTGTTTTTCGCGGAAAGACGCCAGGGAAATACACGCAAAGACGCCAAGAGAGTAAAACGATGTGCATGTGTGTCTTCTTTACATCGGAATTAGGGAATACATCAAGTTGTAAATGTGATGGCTTTTTTAAAAAAGTTCCACAATGGTTTGTAGTTGAACGGAGCGTCGCAACGATGCTACATAAAAGATTAAATGACAATTTCCCAATAAACCAACCAGCTTAATTAACCTGTACCAGTATCAATTGATCCAATGTACTTTGCCTTCTCGCTGGGTTGATAAAAGGAAGTGTTAGTTGTGATACATGAAAATCTCCCACTGTTTTGATCTCCTTCATCTGGATGCCACCGCCAATAAGTTCCTTAATTCTGCCATTGTCCGTAACCACGTAGAAAGTTTCTTTACGGTCTCTCATCTGTTGAAGCGTGGTTAAATCTCTTTCCGGAACGTCTGTCTGGCTGTAATAGTCAAACGAAAAGCACCTGTCAGAGACATAGTAATTGATTTTGGACTTATCTATTCTATTGGTATTTACATACTCAGCAAGTGTATTTCCTCCCTGATAAGCCAACATTTTAGGGTAGAAATTGAGGTTGATTAAAAGGTTGCAAAAACCCGCTACTACAAGCACGAGAATCAAAGGCTTAGTGATACTTGCAGGAAGTTTTACGACTGTGTAAGCAATTGCAACTACAGCAATGATTGCGGTAGTTATGGCGAGGATAGTGTCAACAGGAAAAGCCCAGCCATTAACAATGATAGTGGCCAGCAGGTAAATAACTGAGATGCCGGTAAGAACACCACCCATCCACCTGAACTTATTGTTGTTTATAGCGCTGACCATATTTTGTGCAGTAACGATTGCCAACATTGGAAAAAGTATGTTGAGGTAGTGCGGCAATTTGAACTTGGAAGCTGAGAAAATCAGGAAGAGAATAAGCGTAGAACAACTGAGTGCCGCCTGCACATCTGGAGTTTGCCTGAACCTGTTTTTAATAAGGGACGCCAGATCTTTGTACATACTGAAGTACGTGATAATGCTCCACGGTAAAAATGCCCAAAGTAAAGTGTGGAAGAAAAAGAAGTAATCAGGATTGTCAACCATATTGTTTTGACCGGAGAGCCTTTCGAAGCTTTGGGTCCACAACAGAAACTTCACACCTGATACGTTTTGAGCGCCTTTGACAATCTTCTCCGGATGTGCATCAAATTGCAGGTAGTAGCAATACAAGAAAGGAGAAAGAAAGATAAAAAACCAAATGATGCTGCTTAGCCATTTCCAACCAAAGATCTCTTGGCCTTGGCGTTGGTAAAGCAAATGAATAAAAACGCAACTTCCTGTAACCAGTACAGCCACCATGCCTTTTGTACCGACAGCAAGGGCGAGAAACAAAGAGCCGAGAATGATAGAAGTGTAATTTTTGGTATAACTATATTGAATGAATTTATAAATAGCCAATATGGTGGCACCGGTAAGAATCGCGTCGGTACGAACATCGTGACTTGAAAAAATGTAAGCCTGTGCATAACCAACCACGAGACCAGCGAGGAGACCAGCATGCTTGTTGTATAAGAGCGTTCCAAGTTTAGTAGTGGCGTAAATGCCGGCAATCGAAAAAAGAACAGATGGGAGTTTGTAGGCAAATGAAGTGAAACCAAAGATCTTCATAGAAATGGCAGACAGCCAGAAAAGTAGATGGGGCTTATCGAGGTAATCCTCACTCTTTCTTACGATATTGATAAAGTCGTTTTCTTTAGCCATTCTCATAGCTACAATCGCATATTCGCCTGCGTCATTATCCATGAGCGGAATAAACATACCCGCCAGTGTAAACGCAGCCAGTAAAGTATAGGCTGCAACTATATATTTTTTTTGGAAAATAAGTTCGTTTGTTGATGTCATGGAAAGGTTAGATTGTTTCTTCTATATGATATAGAGGTCTTTTTTTCGTTTCCTCAAATATTTTGTTTACGTAGGTACCGATGGTGCCTAAGGCGAGTAACTGGATGCCTCCCAAAAAGTAAATGGGCAAAGTGATCGAAGCCCATCCGGGCGCGTTTTTTCCTCTTAGCAGGACAATAAAGACCCAACCTATTGCTAGTAGACAACCAATAAAAACCAGAAATCCGGCAATCGTAATCAGCTTGAGCGGAAATGCAGAGAATGAAGTAACGCCATCAATTGCAAGACGAATCATTTTAGTGAGCGAATATTTAGTCTTGCCTTCTAAGCGGTCGAGCCGCCCGTAATGGATTATCTCGTGCTTAAACCCCATCAACGGGAAAATGCCGCGAAGAAAAATATGTGTCTCTCCAAATTTTAGGAGTTCCAACAGGACCTGGTTGTCTGCTAATCTGTAGTCTGCATGATTAAACACAACATTGATGTTCATCAGCTTCAATAATTTATAATAAAGTTCAGCCGTTCCCTTTTTAAAAGAAGAGTCTACAGAGCGATCTTCCCTTACACCATAAACAATCTTGTTGCCGTTGATATAGGATAAAACCATTTTTTCTATCACCTCAATATCGTCCTGTAAGTCAGCATCGAGCGAAATGCAGCAATCACAATGGTTGGTACAATAATGCAGTCCGGCAAGTAATGCTTTCTGATGTCCGGCATTGTTGCTAAGCTTAATGCCTTTTACCGAGTTGCCGGCGTTTCGTTGGATAATATTCCACGTCAGGTCTTTGCTGCCGTCGTCGATGAATAAAGCATAACTATCGGCACTGATTAATTCTTTGTCTATTAAAACTGCAATCCGCGATGCCAAAACTGAAATTGTGTTACTCAGACCTGCTGCCTCGTTATAACAAGGGACTACTAAAGCTAAACGCGGTCTGGTATTATGCACTTTCAATACTATTTAAGGTATCAGATACTCGTCTTTTGTACAAGGTGCCGGTACCGAATCCTACAAGCGTGCCTACCAGAGCGCCTGCTAATACATCAGTAGGGAAGTGGACGCCTACATATACCTGTGCATAGCAAATAGCAAATGCCCAAACAAAAAGCCAGACCCATTTCATCTCAAGGGTATGTGCAATTACGATGTACCAGAAAGTAGCAAGTCCAAAATGATTGGAGGCATGCGAAGACGGCATACCAAAGACCCCACCGCAACCCGCTATATTATTTAGGGTGAAGCCAAGGTTCATGTCGTGACATGGTCGAAGGCGGGCAATAAATGGTTTTAGAATACCTGCACTTAAAAAATCTGTAATTGCAAAAGTCAATAGTGACAATGAGACGATTGACAGTAGATATCGGCGGCAATTGGAATAAAAGAACAACAGGAAAAACAGATACAAAGGGATCCATGTAAGTGCTTCCCTTAGTAGAAGCATGATATTGTCGAGCCAGCTGAACGAAAGTTTTTTATTGATCAGGTAAAAGATTGTCCGGTCTGCTTCCAATATCCAACGGATCATAAGTGCTTATTAAATTATTGCCCAAAGATAAGCGCTGTACTTTTTTGTAAGCATACTTTATTAGAGCTGGGTTTCACTGCCAATAAAAGTAAACGACAGCTAGGTACTTGAAGAATAATTGTAATTTTGAAACTACAAACCTCGGCTATGAAATGCTTAATCCTGTTACTCATTGGCGGCTGCATTACTTTTGGATCGTTTGCTCAGCAAACCAATCCTTTTAAAAGCAAACCATGGGAAGAGTACAAGAAAAAGCGAAATCTATATCAAAGTCCTAACCCTACAGTAAAGCCTTTGACCCTAAGCGCCCCGATGCCAGATACTCCTCGTGAGGAATCCAATAGGAAAGGTGTATTGAAAATGCCTTTGAAGGGGAGGTATATGGGAAGTAATGGAAAAGGTGCTGATATTTACGCTATGACTCCTGATAATATGCCTTGCCTGGTTCCTCAGAGAAGTTTTAGATCAAATATGCCAATAGCAGAAAATAATCTACCAAATGCCTTTAAGTCACCATTGAAAGAAGCACCAACGCTACCATTACATAACGAGAACAAGGAATTCGACAAAGTGAACAAGTGACGGACGATGCAGTTGTATTTGAACACAGCCAGCATTGTATCTTTTACAATTATCAATCAAATTGTTTTTGTTTGATGACACGGTTTTAATTCTTCTGCTCCTTTCCATCCTACAGGTGTATCTTCGCGAACTATTTCGATTGCTTCCATTGTTATTATATCTTCCCTTGCATTCCCAAAAGCCCGTGTTGGCATAATTCTATTGAGTGTAATAAAAAAGGGAAGACAACCATTTGCAAACCCACTATTAATTGTTATGAGAAAAGGATTGTTTTTATTTATTGGAGCAACATTATTATGCCTGGTGTCTATGGCGCAGGCGACAGAAACCACACAAACTTCAGCTAAAGCTGTGTACGGAGAAGCTGGCGGACCTGGACTACTGTCAGTAAACTATGATATGCGTTTTGCAAAAAGACCAGACGGCTTCGGGTTCAGAGCCGGTTTTGGTGGTTTTTCTATCAAGAAAACAAGTATCGTATTTGTTCCTTTGGGACTTAACTATATAACCAGTAAGAATAACAGAGATTATTTTGAAGTAGGTGCGGGTGGTACAATCGTAAGTAATACAGTAGGAGATGGAGACGGACCATTTCAAAATAACTTTGGATGGTTGAGTTTGGGATATAGAAAGCAGCCTATCGAAGGTGGTTATTTCTTCAAAGCATCCCTTGTGCCTGTTTTTGGTAAAGGGTTCTTTTGGCCCTATTTTGTCGGTGTAGGTGCGGGTTATACTTTCTAGTAAAAAACTATTTCAGATTTTATGAGTGTGTAACATCAGTGCAGCAATGCTACTGGTGTTACACACTTTTTTTATGCAATTGCCCTTACATTTTTGTTGTACTTATTTCTGTACTCAATAGGGGATAGTCCGGTAATTCGTTTAAAGGTGATACGAAAAGCTTTTGGGTCATTGTATCCGATATTGTACATTACTTCATTCACATTTTCCCGCGAAGTTTCAAGGCTCATTTTAGCGGCTTCGATCTTTACCCGTTGTATATATTCTACGATGGTATTAGACGTTGCCTGTTTAAAACGACGCTCCAGGTTGCGTCGTCCGACAGATACATTTGTAGCAAGCTGATCTACCGTTATTTTATCCTTTACATTTTGCTCAATAAACTCCTGTACTTTTCTTATAGCGTCATCTTCGTGGTCTTTTTGTGCATTAAAGATCATAAAGGCTGACTGGCTATTTCTATCAATTTCTATTTGGAAAATCTTGGAACAAAGAATTGCCATTTCTCGTCCCGCGTATTTTTCTACCAGGTACAAAACAAGGTTAAGCGAAGAATAGGCGCCTCCGCTTGAGTAAATGCCTAACTCATCTGTAAGGATCTTATCAGTCACGAGGTTTACATCAGGAAACATAGCTCTGAAATCATTGGCAGCAAGCCAGTGTGTTGCACATTTCTTACCGGTTAGTAAGCCGGTTGAAGCAAGTAGAAATGAGCCTAAACAAAGGCTAGCTATTTCCGCACCTTGTTTATATTGTTTAATCAGCCAGGGAATAAATGCCTGGTTCATCGTTAGTGACTTCTTTACATCTCCTTGCAATGCAGGGATAATAATTAAATCGGTTGTGGTAATTTCTTCTATCACTGCATCCGCGTGTATTTTAAAAAATCCTTTCTTCATCTCGGGTTCATTATTTAACGCTACCAGTTGAATGGTAAATAGAGGTTCTTTTCCAGTTCTCACTAGGAAATTATTGATCTCTGTAAAGATCTGGTGGGTTCCCTCAATATTGGTAAGACTGCAATCGCCTTCGGGCACTAGTATACATAAATGTTTCATGCTATAAATGTAAGTAATAACACAGTCGCAATCAACCCCTTTTATTGCCGTAATTACACCCTTACAAGTTGCTTTAAAGAAACTAGGTTTGTGAAAAGAATGACTAAGAGAAGTTTCGATAATAATAAAAACGTCTATATGTTTCGCAGTATACAAGCCTTAAGCAGTTTCTCTGTCAACAATTTGGAAGCAGCCCAAAGATTTTATGAGGCGGTCCTTGGATTAGAAACGGTAATAAACGAGATGGGAATTTTAGAACTAATGATCGCTGGCGGTAACAAAATACTGGTTTATCCAAAGGCAAACCATCTGCCCGCAACTTTTACCATACTTAACTTTCCTGTTGACAATGTGGAAGGAACTGTTGATGAATTAACTGCTAAAGGCATTTCCTTTGAACAGTATTCGGAACCAATCCAAACCGATAAAAAGGGAATAATGAGGGGACCGGGGACACATCAAATAGCTTGGTTTAAAGATCCTGCCGGTAATATCTTATCAGTCGTTAGCACTATTTAATACTTGTAAGAGACCGAATATCAGTCTAATATCCTCTTTTTCATTAAATATTTTTTATCTTAAACTCCTTAATCATTAAAAACATGAAAATGCTCCTAAAAATTGTTCTTGGCCTGGTTGTCATTGTAGCGGTTGTGTTGGTAATTGCACTTTTTATAAAAAAAGAGTATACTATACAACGGGAAGTAACGATTAATAAACCAGCCGGAGCTGTTTTTGAGTATATCAGGCATTTAAAAAACCAGGACAATTTTAGCAAATGGGTAATGACTGATCCCGGGATGAAGAGAAACTTCACAGGCGTGGATGGGACGCCGGGATTTGTTTATGCATGGGACAGCCAAAATAAACAAGCAGGTAAAGGTGAACAGGAAATCATAAGTATTAAAGAAAACAAGGAACTAGATATTGAAATCAGGTTTGAAAAGCCTTTTAAAAATGTTGCACATACGCCTTTTACAACTGATGCCTTATCAGCTAATGAAACGAAAGTTACATGGAGCATGGTTGGACGTAATCCATATCCAATGAACATCATGAATCTATTTTTGGGCGGTATGTTAGGCAAGGATATGGAAACAAGTCTACTGACACTAAAAGGAATTTTGGAACGATCTCAAGCGGAAACAGCTCAAGCAAACGAAACAAATAATCAACTGAAACAACACAATTAAAACAAAGGAACAACAATGGCTACCAAAATTTTTGTAAACCTACCAGTAAAAGACCTGAACAAATCAATTGAATTTTTTACGCAGCTCGGGTATGCATTCAACCCTCAGTTCACTGACGCAAGCGGAACTTGCATGATTGTAAGTGAAGACATTTTTGTCATGTTACTAACTGAGGAGAAATTCAAGATGTTTACCAAGAAAGACCTTGTGGATGCTACTAAGGGTACAGAAGTGATTCTGTGCTTGTCAGCAGAAAGCCGCGAGCACGTTGACGAAATAGTAAATAAAGCAATAGCTGCCGGGGGATCTGCACCTAATGATAAGCAAGATTACGGCTTCATGTACGGTCACGGTTACCAGGACCTCGACGGACATTTATGGGAAGTGGTTTGGATGGATCCTGCTGGACCACCAACAGCTTCTGAATAGATTTTGTGAGGGCAGATTATCTCAATTGTTAGTGAAGCTCCCATATATTTAACTTGAACGCAAAGGCGCTAAGTACCGCAAAGAAGAATACGCAAAGAAGGGTTCGCAAAACTTTGCGTTTTCTTCTTTGCGCTTTCTGCGTTTAACCTGGTTTTATATCGGAACTATTGAGAAAAATTCAATCTTCTTACCCTTCGCGCTCCTTCCCGACTTACCGCCTTCGAGGCAAAGACTAATTTCGAACTCACAAAACTTACCCATTCTTTCTGGCAAAAACATGTACACCAAAACAAAGTAGCTCATTCGACTTATTACCTTTTCTGGAAAGCTTTTGTAATGTGTACAGAAGCGCATGAACAAATACTTTTTCAAAGAAATTTATCTTAACTCCCGCATATTCCCTTGCGACACGTTTTACCCTACGTACTTCCTGTGCAACAAATTCAAAGTAGTTGCCGTTCATTTGTTTGTCCAGCATAATGTATCCAAAGTTGCCTAGGTGATGGTCATAAAAGAACTGGTTGAAGCCAGAGGCGAAATGGTATGGAGCAAAATGGGTGAGGCTGGCAAATGGTGCGGTAATCAAAAGATAGCCGCCCGGTTTTAATAACCGGTTCAATTCTTTTAGTGCAGCGACAGCATCCGGAACATGTTCAAAAACTTCAGTGCACATGATAGCGTCAAAACTTGCATCAGGCCTCGGTATAGAAGTAATATCGGAAACGATATCTAATTTAGAGTTATCCCATGTTTCAGTTTGCAAACCTATCTTTCCGGTTCCCTCGTACTTGCCAAAATCCTGGGCGACATAATTAAGGTGTGAACAGAATTTTTTAAACTGGCATTCTCCTGCGCCTGCATCCAATATGGTTGATCCTGCCGGGATCTTTTTTAAAGTATTTTCTATCCATTGTACCCTCGTAGACTCGTTCGTAGTTCCTACTGTAAACATACCCGCTAAATGTTTTAAATTTTTTTGAACCAGAAGCACCCGCAACCATATTCCTGCTGCTTAACTAGTTCAGGATCTGCGTTTTCTATAAATCCTCCCGCATCAGGAACTAAAGAAAACTCAATTAATTGGAGTGGTGAAAAATATTTGACTATTTGATCAAAACTATAAATTCGGTGCGCATTAAATTCAATTCTTGCTCTTCCAACCGGCGTTACAAATAAAAGATTTCCTCCGGGCCTTACAATTCTTTTTAGTTCAGCAATTGCCTTCAAGTCTCCCTGCGGGTCCAGATCATCTCCATACCGTCCTAGCCCAATGTGCTCGATCGTATGCATGCAAGAGACTGAGGGCTCGGAATTACTTTCAAAGTCTAGTTTTTTTAAGTCAGCGAAGCCGGAGTGCCAGTTTGATAAGTGAAGCTCAGCAGGACGATAATCATAAAATCGAACAGGGATAAAGGCAGAAACAATTGACCCAAAGCTGATAATAGAGGAAAAGTCAACATGATAGGCAGGCTTTGTTTTTGCCAAAATTCGTGCTGCCCAGGCAGGATGATAGGTGTAGTGATGATCAAAAGGCGTCTTTGGTAGTTTATCTCCAAGGCAAGGATAAATGTCTTTTACAGGAATTGAAAATCTCCCGTCGTTGTTTTTTCGATAATTGCTTAATTCACCTGCGAACTCAAAAAACCTGATCACTTTCTTTGGGAACCTAATCAAGATATCTTTAGCTAACTGAACTGTATAATCCTTAAGGAACATCTTTGGCTGATAATTTTGCCCGAAATTAAAAGGAATTTATTTTTATTTAATTAATTAGGTTCTCTTCTAATTTAATTCTTTATTTGTTGTTTACGACAAATGTTCAAACTTCTACTTTTCTTTCTTCTGTTTTTAAGTTTCACTTTAAAAAGCCTTGGAAATTGTGGTTATCCTGTTGACTTCAATTTTACCCAGAGTAGTTGTAATGCGAATGAAGTTCGGTTTACAAATAATACTTTAAACGTCCGCCAGTTGGTTTGGTCTTTTGGGGACGGACAATCAAGTGCAAATACTATTGTTAGTCATGTATACAATACCTTAAGTGTTTTTTCTGTAAAGTTAGTGGTGGAGTTTTATGGGGGGTGCAAGGATAGTGTTGTTAAACTAATTCCTGTTCTTGCTGAATATGATAACGCACTTATTACCAATAGCGATACTTCGTTATGTGCAGGTAATTCTGTCTCATTAACCGCTCCTGTAGGAGGATTGACTTATTGTTGGTTTCCTTCAACCGGGCTAACTAGTTCGAATACGCTAAATCCAATAGCAAAACCGCTTACATCAACTACCTACTTTTTTACGTCACAATTGCAAAGTGCTAATCTTGTCGTTAATGGTGATTTTTCAGGGGGCAATACTGGCTTCACTTCTGACTATGTTTCAGCGTCCCGAAATACGAGGGAAGCAGAGTATTACATTGCTAACGATTCATATGCATGGAACAGGAATTTCAACAGTTGTGTTGAGCATACCACAGGAACTGGAAATATGATGATGGTTAATGGTTCCTCTGTTGCCGGTTCAAAAGTTTGGAATCAAAACATATCAATAACACCCAATACCAATTATGCATTTTCTGTATGGATTGAATCCCTGGCAGGGCTCAATCCCGCAAATCTTAAGTTTTCAATCAACGGAGTAGTTTTAGGTGATAATATTGCTGCTGGTAATGTAGCTTGTACCTGGAAGCAATTTTATACTACCTGGAACTCTGGAAACTTTACCACGGCAATAATCACCATTGTTAACAATAATACTATTAGCGACGGAAATGATTTTGCAATTGATGACATATCGTTTTCGAAGGTGTTTATGAAACGGGATTCCATACGCATTACCGTCGCTCCGCCTCCCATCATCAAATCGCGCCCTGATACTACTATTTGTGAGGGATCGTCGGTCGCATTAACAACGAATGGTGGGAATGTGTATAGCTGGACACCTTCAGCAGGGCTATCTGATCCAGGTGTTTCAAGTCCTGTGGCTACGCCATTAGCAACAACAGAATTTATTGTGGCAGGTTATTTACAACAAGGTTGTGTTGGAAGGGATACAGTAAAAGTAACTGTTTTATCAAAACCCTCTGTAACCCTGACAAACGATACCACCATTTGCTCTGGTATTCCATTACAACTTGCAGCAGGCGGAGGTGCTAGGTACCTATGGACACCAACAACTGGTTTAAGCTCAGCAAGTATAGCCAATCCTGTTGCTACTACAACAAATAATATTCTTTATAATGTTACCGTGGTCGGGACAAATGGATGTAGCAGTAAAGACTCAGTTAGGGTGGGGGTAGTGGCACGCCCCATTGTGAGCACTATAAAGGATACAACTGCATGTAATGGGTCACCCGTAACTTTCCAGTCTACTGTTACAGGTGCAACTGCATTTAATTGGAGCCCTTCTACAGGGTTGGCTAATGCAAATAGCACAAGCCCTGTCGCTACGCCTTCGACCACAACCCGTTACATTCTCACCGCATATAACAGCAACTGTTCAGTAAAAGATACTGTAGATCTAACAGTTCTTGAAAAGCCTGCCATAACACTGACCAATGATACCTCCTTTTGTTCAGGTAATACTTTGCAACTAAATGCTTCGGGAGGTGCTACCTATCAATGGGCACCTTCAAGTGGTTTAAGTGCCAGTAACATATCAAACCCAATCGCTTCCCCTGGCAGCTCAACCTGGTATTACGTAACGGCAACTGCAACTAACGGCTGTAGCAGCATTGACTCTGTCCGGCTTGGTGTTGCAGCAACTCCAACCGTCTCTACAATAAATAATACTTCCGTTTGCTCCGGAACCCCTGTTAATCTCGTTACCTCTTCACCCCACCGGTTAAAAATGGAAAACTCCAGTTCATTTACTACTCCCCATGATTTCACCCCAAAACAATCGTTCTTTCCATCATTATTAGGTGTGAAAGCATTGGGCAAATCGCTACCTCCGGTTATGGAACCGTAATTTACTACAACTTTAATGCTATCAGTATTTGAACATCCCTGCGCGTCTGTTACCTTAACCGTATAAAATTTTGTGGTAACGGGGGTAACAATAGGATTAGCAATATTTAAAGATGTCAGATCACTAGAAGGACTCCAGGTATACTTACTACCGCCAGACACCGTTAGCTGGGCTGTAGTCATTGAACAATCAATATCATTTGATTTTCTTAGCGTAATAGTAGGGAGTGGATTGACTACTATCGTTGAACGAAGAGTATCTGAGAGTTTGCATACTGAGTCAACTATTCTAACAGCATAGGTTACAGTAGATACCGGTTTTACAATAGTTGAGGCAGTGTTTGATGAGCCTATTGAGTTGTCAGGCAACCACTGATAAGTATCGCCACCTGAAGCAATTAGCCTTAAACTGTCTTTTTGGCAAACAGAAGCATTAGCGGGAACCAGGCTAAAAGCTGGAGCAGAACGAACGTCTACTCTTACGGAATCGGCTTTCATACAACCATTACTTCCTTTTACTACCACCTTGTAAACTGCACTGGCAACTGCATTAGCAACAGGGTTACTGATTTTGTCATTAGAAAGACTTGCTGTAGATGACCATATATATTCCGTGCCTCCACCTGCAAACAATTGCACTCGTCCCGCACCACAAATAGTGGTATCACGACTTTTTACAATAGTGGGTGCTGACAATACACTTAACTGGACAGTATCTTTTGCCACACAATTTTCTATTGATCTTGCTGTAACAATGTAATTTGTAGTAACAGTTGGCATAGCAATAGGACTGGCGATGGTAGAGTCTGTTAAGCCAATTCCAGGTGACCAATCATAAGCAACACCGGGAGAAGAAGAGGTAACGAGATTAACAGGGGTTCCGGAGCAAACGGAAGTATTATTTATTGTAGAGACGGTTGGAGTTGCTGCAACACCAAGCCGGACAGAGTCAATGCTGCTACAGCCGTTAGT
>Ga0068627_1000127_pt1 | contig 13650 bp, 13 predicted proteins | sample InSIn1gowninarea_FD_77430 | JGI IMG/M metagenome (GOLD analysis project Ga0068627, IMG submission 77430) | Clean room microbial communities from NASA Spacecraft Assembly Facility at Jet Propulsion Laboratory, Pasadena, California, USA -... ... | reverse complement strand
TTTCTCGATTTTTGTGTTCCCGGTACAGTTCATTTAAAAATCATAAAATCTATAACTGCACCAGCTTGGTAAATGTTACCTATATGCCAACGCCCTCCTATAAATAGGAAGGAGGCTGACAATAATATTTTTATATTAAACTCTACGTTTCTTTGGAGGACGACAACCGTTATGAGGTAATGGAGTAACGTCTTTGATCATGGTAATCTCTATACCACTGTTAGCCAGTGTGGGAATTAAAATAGAGGGTGCAGAGCATGAATTTGCAACTCTTAAAGGAGTTACAGAAGACGTAACTGAAATTGTTTTAAACCTTAAGCAAGTTAGGTTTAAGAAGAAAGTTGACAATGATGTTAACACAGAAAAAATTACTTTAAGCATTAAGAATCAAACAGAGTTTACAGCTGGAATGATTGGAGATGCTACACAGGCTTTTGAAGTGATGAACCCGCTGTTACTTATTTGTACAATGGATACCACATCTAAGCTTGATATTGAAATCACCATCGCAAAAGGTCGTGGTTATGTACCTGCAGAAGATAACAGGGTTAAAGATTCTGTTTTTGGTTACATACCTATTGATAGTATACATACGCCTATCAAGAACGTAAAGTATACTATTGAAAATACGCGTGTGGAACAAAGAACAGACTTCGAAAAACTTTTGATGGATGTATCAACCGATGGTACCATTCACCCTGAAGAAGCTGTTAAGCAGGCATCTCGCATTTTGATTCAGCACCTGATGATCATTACCGACGAAAACATTACTTTCGACAGCAAAGAAGAGAAGAAAGAAGACCTTGTAGATGAACAAACACTTCAACTACGTAAGGTTCTAAAAACTCCTTTGGAAGATCTTGACCTTTCAGTTCGTGCGTTTAACTGCTTAAAAGCTGCCAAAATTAACAGCTTAAGCGAGTTAGTGCAATATGAGCAGGAAGACCTGATGAAATTCAGAAATTTCGGTCAGAAGTCTTTGAGTGAAATTGAGCAGGTGCTTAACGAAAGAGGACTTGGTTTTGGAATGGATCTTGGAAAATTAGGCGTTGATAAAGACGACTATTAAGCCCTCACCCAGCCTCTCCCTTAAGGGAGAGGAGGAAGAAGGATAATCAATTTTTTTATAACGATTTCTTACTCCCATTAGGGAGAGGTAGTCAACCTTGTAATTCCTGACACGGTACAAGGACAAAAACAAACAAGTCATGCGTCACGGAGACAAAATCAACAACTTGGGTCGTACTGCAAGCCATCGCTCTGCATTACTTAGTAACCTGGCAAGCCAACTAATCGCTCACAAGCGTATAACTACAACATTAGCTAAAGCTAAAGCTTTAAGAACTTATGTTGAACCTCTTATTACAAAGGCGAAAGAAAACACTACTCACCAACGTCGTATTGTGTTTAGTTACCTTCAGGATAAAGAGGCTATCAAAGAATTATTTGATGTTGTTCGTTTGAAAGTAGAAGGTCGTCCTGGTGGATATACCCGCATCATTAAATTGGGAGCTCGTGTAGGTGATAATGCTGAATTAGCACTTATAGAACTTGTAGATTACAATGATGTGTACGGTAAAGGAACAACTACACAAACTGAAGCGGCAGGTAAAAGAACTCGTCGTGGTCGTAGAAGAGGTGGAGCTGAAACTACAGCAGCTACTGAAACTACTGCTACACCAGCTACAGAAGTTGCTTCTGCTACCGACCTTCCTCCTGCTACTGATATCAATGCAGATGAGGCAGTTATTAACAATAACACAGATGACAAGCCGGTTGCATAATGACACGGTTTACAAATAATAAAAAAGGCAAAGTTGTTACAGACTTTGCCTTTTTTATTATTTGTAAGTTTTAGCATATTATTTCTTGTGATAGCAATAATTTTGCGCACGAAAAACAAAGGGGGCATTCCAATTACCCCCACGATATTAGATAATAAAAATTATTACGAATAGGATAAGTAAGGAAGTCTTATCCTGCAAATTGCACTAAAACACCTATAATTATAAATGAGCAATCAACCAACCGCTATTTTACTTCTTGCAGATGGAACCGTATATTATGGAAAAGCCTTTGGAAAAAAAGGTACTACGACGGGGGAAATTTGTTTTAATACAGGAATGACGGGTTACCAGGAAGTTTTTACCGACCCTAGTTATTATGGTCAGATTGTTATTATGAATAATGTTCACGTAGGTAACTATGGTGTCAAAGATTCAGACGTTGAAAGTGACACAGTTAAAATACGTGGATTAATAGGCAGAAGCCTGGAAGAGTTATATAGCCGTAAACAGGCGCAAGGCTCGCTTGATGACTATTTAAAGGCGAATGATATTGTAAGTATTGAAGACGTTGATACACGTGCTCTTGTTGCGCATGTACGATCAAAAGGTGCCATGAATTGCATTATTTCCTCAGACGTTTTAGATGTGGAGGAGTTAAAAGCCAGGTTAGCTGAAGTGCCTAGCATGGACGGTTTAGAACTGGCATCTAAGGTAAGTACAAGGCAGGCATATGAGCAGGGTGATGCTGAATCACCTATAAAGATTGCTGTTTTGGATTACGGTGTAAAGCAAAACATCCTAACATGTATGACTAGTAGAGGAGCACATGTGAAGGTATTTCCTGCAACAGCTACTTTAAGCGAAATGAAAGAATTTAATCCTAATGGTTATTTCATTTCAAATGGTCCGGGCGATCCTGGTGCAATGGATTATGCTGTTAATACAGTTAAGGAAATTCTTGAAGAAAATAAGCCGATGTTTGGAATTTGTCTTGGTCACCAACTGCTGGCTTTGGCTAATGATATTCCTACCTATAAAATGCATCATGGTCATAGAGGACTTAACCACCCGGTTAAAAACATAATTTCGGGTAAATGTGAAATAACAACACAAAACCATGGTTTTGGAGTTGATTCTGAAGCCGTAAGGAATAACCCGAACATTGAAATTACCCACGTAAATCTTAACGATGAAAGTATAGAAGGTATAAGGGTAAAAGGTAAGCCTGCTTTTAGTGTTCAATACCACCCGGAAAGTTTTCCTGGACCTCACGATAGTAGGTACCTGTTCGACGAGTTTATTGAAATGATGAAATAGTCCATCCAAACCTCCCCTAAAGGGGAGGTTTAATACATAAGGTTGTGGAGGCATTTATAAAAGGTAGCCGGGCAGTAAGGTTTATATTTTTATCTTATCATTAATACACTTCTCATTTTTGGGGAAGTTTCTAAATTCCTCCTTTAGGGAGCTAGGCGTATGAAAATAGCTATCATTAACGGACCTAATTTAAACCTGCTGGGCAAACGTGAGCCCGAAGTATACGGACATCAAAGCTTTGATAATTATTTTGACGATTTAAGGGATAAGTTCAGGGAAGTTGAATTTGAATACTATCAAAGCAACGTAGAGGGGGAATTAATTAATAAATTACAGGAGGTAGGGTTTACTTATAATGGAATTATTATAAATCCTGGTGGATATACCCATACTTCAGTAGCTATTGGAGACGCCATTGCCGGAATTACTTGCCCCGTGGTTGAAGTTCACATTAGCAATGTAGCGGCGCGCGAAGATTTTCGTAAAATCAGCCATGTTTCGGCTAAATGTAAAGGTACTATTAGTGGCTTAGGCTTAAAAGGATACGAGTTAGCGGTATCTTATTTTAAAGATCAGGTCAAATAAAGGCTTCCGTCTTTCACTTTATATGTTACTATCGTTATTGCAGGCTTACATGTTATTTAACATGTATGCAAAGCCAAAATTGCTATTTCAATTTAATTTTGATTTCAAATTATTGATATGAAGTGGTGGTTGATCTTACCTGTATTTTTTCTTTCTTTAACGGCTCATGCACAGTTAAAAAGTTATAGGTTATCTGCTAATGGAGACACCATAAATAAAATTGATAATAACGATCTTAGACAGGGAAGGTGGGTAATAAAGGTTGAAAGTTTAAGAGGCGAGCCGGGATACGATTCCGAAGGAATTTATAAAGATGGAAAGAAAGAAGGTGTATGGAGATCGTATACTACTATGGGAGATTTGTTTGCAGTAGAAAGATTTAAGTGGGGTTTTAAAGACGGAAAAAGCCAGTACTACACTATTTCGGGTATAGAAAGGGAAGAAAGCTGGCGAGCTATTAATCCGGCAAACCCTTTTGATACAGTTGAAGTTTTTGATCCTATCGATCCTTATAAGGTAAAGTTGCAGGTTGTAAAGGTAGAAGGCAACTCAGTAAAGCATGGTACCTGGCGGTATTTTGACTTGAACACAGGACAAGTTGCAAGAACTGAAAACTGGTTTTTAGATAAACTTGATCAGCCAAAAATAGCAGCAGGAAATGAAAGCGGTTTAGATTCAGCAGGAACCAAGACTGCAAAAGCGCCCATTAAAACCAAACCAAAAGAGGTAGAAGCTTTCGAGAAAAAGATTGGTAAAAAGAAAATAAAAGTAATCGACGGACGGACTTATTAAGCGGTTTATTCTTAATAGGAGATATTGATAAAAACTAAAACCCCTGCTTTAGCAGGGGTTTTAGTTTTTATAGGTCTTAATCCAATGTCATTAACTTAAGAGTATGCTTAAGAAATAATATAGAGTTACGTCATTGCGAGGAACGAAGCAATCTGCTTTTTAATTTAGAGGCATTTTGAATATTATAAAGCAGATTGCTTCGTCGTACCTCCTCGCAATGACGCTTAAGTTAATGACATTGGGTCTTAATGCCAATTTTTCTATTTCGTATTTTGCGAATTAAAATACTGTCTGAAAAATAATAACTGATACTTTATTGCATTTCTGCAATAATCCCAATCATGCTTTCCCGGTCTTTCTGTATACTGGTGAGGAATTTTAAGTTGTAACATTTTTTGGTGAGTTCTTCTATTCATCTCAATAAGTCCATCCTCGGTGCCACAATCCATAATAATGGCAAGGGAATCTTTCGGATATTTTTCAACCACGTTAATCACCGACCAATCGCTATACATTTTCCTGTTAGCAAGTGTATCTCCAAGTCTCTTCTCTACGTCGTAGCCCCTTGTTATATTGCTTATATCCATCACCCCGCTTATGCTTCCGCAAGCACCAAAAATACCCGCATGTCTCAATCCAATAAACATTCCTCCATGGCCTCCCATGCTGAAACCTGTAACTGCCCTCGCTTTTCTGTCTCTAATGGTATGATAAACAGAATCTATATAAGCAGGAATTTCTATACCAATGTTTGTTTCGTAATGCATAGTTAAATCGACCGGGCTGTCAAAGTACCAACTGCTAAAAGCGCCATCAGGGCAAACGATCATCAGTTTATTTTCGTTAGCAAGAGTTTGGAGTTCGGGAACATTATTTGCCCAGTCGCTGTACTTGCCGCTATAACCGTGAAGCAGGTAAACAACAGGAAACCTGGTTGTTGAATTGCTATAATTAGAAGGAGTAACTACCACGCATTTCACATTTTTAAACATACTATTGCTATAAATGCTGATCGTGTCTATTGAAGCGTAAGCGGTGCCTGAAAATAGTATAGCCAGTATGACCAAAAGGTAAAATCTTTTCATATTTAAAACGCTTATTATTAAACTTTATACTCTAAAGTTATACCACGTGAAATAGAAAAGTGATCATTTTTAAAAATATCGTAAGTAGGGACGCTTATAATAAAGCAGGTAAAATCTTAGTTGTAGTAAGATAAAATATAACAGTACTTATTTTAGTTAATACTTTTTGTTACTGACTGCATTACAACTGGCAACATCGTTGTGTCACTCACTTGTACTGCAAACCATTTCTCATCCTTTTATAAATAGGATTAGTCAATAAAATACCTGCAAAATTTATTAGGCAAATTATAAAAGATGCAACACGGGCAACAAATAATGGAAAAAGCTTAATAGAAGTACAAAAGATGAACGTAATGCGACGCAACGGTGTATCAGCAAAGATTTGCTGCTGGTATCAAAAAAAGGCTTTTAAAACGGTTATAACAGATATAGTATTAATGTAAAACCTTGTAGTATTACGCCTTAGCTTTCATCCTCAAGCCCGGCTTTTATTTCTTCTGAAAGTGTAGCTAACACTTTATCTATACGGTTTCCATCCATATCAATTATTTCAAAATGGAAGCCTTCCCAATCCAAAGTATCGCCCGTTCTAGGAATTGACTGCAGATGATGTAAAATGAAACCTGCAAGCGTGTTATAATCCTGTTCGCCTTCATCCATAAAATCAGTCTTTTCAAAGCGACTTAGGAAATCGTAAAAAGGTAACTGTGCGTCAATCAGGTACGTGCCGTCTTCTCTTTCGGTTATTTCGTAATCATCTTCGTCTGTTGGACCAATATCGCCTACAATCGCTTCAAGAATGTCATTTAATGTCATCATTCCTTCAAGGCTTCCATACTCGTCTACAATAAAACAGCTGTTTGCCTGGAACTGCTTAAATTTCTCCAATACCTGGTAAACCGAGTTGTTTTCCGGCACATAAAGTCCGGGCTTCATCAGGTCTTTCAGCAACGTTTCGTCACTGGCGAGCAGTATATCTTTTATCGATACAATTCCCTTAATGTTATCAATAACACCCTCACAAACGGGGTAACTGGTATGCACTACCTCGCGCATTTTTTGCTTAATGTCTGCCACCTTACAGCTTAACTCCATCCATACAATATCGCTACGGTGGGTCATTAAAGAGGTAATGTTACGGTCGCCAAGATGAAAAACACGTTCAATAATTTCCTGCTCTTTTTCTTCTATAGCACCATTTTCCGTTCCTTCGTTAATTATAGCCTTTATTTCCTCTTCTGTTACCGCATTCTCAACTGTGCGAATTTTAAAAACTGTTACAATAAGCTGTGTGCTTTTTGTTAATAGCCAAATAAAAGGGTATGTAACAAAAGAAATAAATCGCATTGGCGTTGCCACAACTTTCGCAATTCCTTCAGGATTGGAAAGCCCCAGTCTTTTAGGAACTAACTCACCTATCACTAATGAGAAATAAGTAAGTAAAATAACAACCACCGCAGTGGCAATAGGTCCTCTATACTCATCAAAAATGCCACCTTTAAAATACGCTTCGATGCCGCCTTTAAGGTTTTCACCAGAAAAAATACCTGTTAAAATACCTATTAAAGTTATACCTATCTGAACTGTAGAAAGAAAAGTATCGGGGTTGTTTGCGAGGTCAAGGGCTTTTTTTGCAGACTCGTCTCCCTTGTTGGCTTGTAATTCAAGCCTTGTTTTTCGGGCTGATAGTAAGGCAATTTCCGCCATCGAAAAAAGCCCGTTCAACAAAATCAATCCAAAAATTATAAATATCTCAATCATCTTATTCTGTTACCGCAAAGCTAAGTAAACCTAATTGTTTTAGTATGTTTAAAAGTAGTTATAAAAAAAGCGTTCCAGCCAAAATGTAATCATCATATTTGATATTCGGCTATCTTTGCCCACTTTATGGCAAAAACAAAGAGAATCGCTGTTATAGGGGCAGGGCCTGCGGGTTTAACCGCTGCTTACCTTTTAAGCAAGTTAAACCACGAAGTGGTTGTATATGAAAAAGATCCTAAATACGTAGGAGGTATTTCAAGAACTGAATCTTACAAAGGTTACAACTTTGATATTGGAGGGCATCGCTTTTTTTCAAAATCGAAGGAAGTTGAAGATTTTTGGACTGAAATTTTAGGTGATGATTTAATTGACAGACCCAGAAGTTCAAGAATTTACTACAATAAAAAGTTCTTTTCTTACCCGTTAATGGCTATGGAAGCCCTTACAAAACTGGGTATTTTTGAATCTGCTCTTTGTGTTTTAAGTTACCTGAAAGCCAAAGCTTTTCCTATTAAAGATCCTAAAAATTTTGAGGATTGGGTAACTAACCAATTTGGAAAAAGGCTTTTTAACATATTCTTTAAAACTTATACGGAGAAGGTTTGGGGTACACCTTGTAAAGAAATATCTGCAGATTGGGCAGCACAACGTATAAAAGGACTATCGCTTTCGTCTGCAATAATGAATGCGGTATTTAAACCTAAAAAGACCGGCAATAAGGATAAAGTAATCAAAACATTAATTGATACTTTTCGCTATCCTAAATACGGTCCCGGAATGATGTGGGAGGTTTGTGTTGAAAAAATAAAAGGATTTGGTGGTGAAGTAAGAATGAACACAGGCGTTTCCAGCATTCAAAAATTTGAGGATGAATGGAAAGTGAATTTATCTGACGGAACTACTGAAGGAGATTTTGATTATGTTATTTCTTCGGCTCCTATAAGAGATCTTGTTCCTAATATATATCCAAAAGTGCCTGCTAAAGTTTTAAAGGCTTCGCAGGATTTGAAATACCGCGACTTTTTAACGGTGGTTCTTATTATGAAAGACAAGAATGTCTTTTCTGATAACTGGATTTATATACACGATCCTTCAGTTACTGTTGGACGTGTTCAAAACTTTAAATCCTGGAGTCCTTATATGATCCCTGATCCGTCAATGACTTGTTATGGTCTTGAGTACTTCTGCTTCGAGGGCGATGGATTGTGGAGCAGCAGCAACGAAGCGTTGATTGAATTAGGAAAGAAAGAATTGGAACAAATAGGTTTAGGTAAAGCGGTTGATGTTATGGATGGTGCTGTTGTTCGCCAGCCGAAAGCTTACCCTGTTTACGACGATGTATATAAAGACAATGTAGATATAATTAAAGAGGGTCTTAAAAGCTATTCAGGATTATATCTTGTGGGTAGAAATGGTATGCATAAGTACAATAACCAGGACCATAGCATGATGACAGCTATGCTTGCTGCAAAAAATATAGATGCAGGCAAAGAATTGTTTGATCTTTGGAATGTAAATGGCGATGCTGAATACCACGAGAGTGGCGAAAGAGGCGCTGAAGAGGGTGGAAGGCTGGTGCCAACTACGGTTAAAAGTGCAGGATAGTTTATTTAAGTTTATAGTATAATAAAAAAGAGGCTGGTGAAAGAGCCTCTTTTTTATTATACGTTTTTCCAAACTTTTTCATTTGTTGATTATACTTTTTAGTGTTGTTTGGTAGCCAGCATTTGTACTTCATGCAACTCCGGTTGTGTCACTCACTTGTACCGTATCTTTTTATAGCAACCTTTTCCAAAAAACCTTCAGCCGATTTTTCAATTTATTGATGCTAGTTATTTTACAATTATAACCTTATCTGCGTGTGGCAGCATTTTACCGATTGGCTTACTAAAAGCTTCATAACCATGTTCCAATAGCAACTGTTCAACTTCGTGTACCGATTCCTTACCTACTGAAATTAGTAAGCCGCCATTTGTTTGTGGATCTGCCAATAACTGTACTGCTTCCTTTTCTTGTATTGCAGAAGAAAACGAAACCTTATTAATTAAGCTATTCCAGTTGCGATTGGTTGCGCCCGGCACTACCTTTTTAGCTAAATATTCTTTTGCACCATCCAGTATTGGTAACTGATCAAAGTATAATTCTGCGCTCAGTCCACTGCCTTCTGCCATTTCATTCAGGTGTCCTAACAAGCCGAAGCCAGTAACATCAGTCATTGCATTAACGCACTTAATGCTGCCTAACTTCTCGCCAATACTATTTAATTGTGTCAATTGCTTTACAAGCAAACTAAAATGGTCATCGCTTATTAATTCTCTTTTTTGGGCTGTTGATAGTATTCCAACGCCCAGCTTTTTAGTAATAAAAAGAGAATCTCCCTCTTTAGCTGTATTATTTTGCTTAAGGTTTTCGAGGTTTACCATTCCCGTTACAGCTAATCCAAAAATAGGTTCTGGCGCGTCTATACTATGCCCCCCAGCCAGCGGAATTCCCGCTTCCAGGCAAACTGTTTTACTTCCGTCCAATACTTTTTGTGCAACCGCTGCCGGAAGCTTATCAATTGGCCAACCCAAAATAGCTATTGCCATAATTGGTTTTCCGCCCATGGCGTACACGTCGCTTATGGCATTCGCAGAAGCAATGCGCCCAAAATCAAAGGGATCGTTTACGATGGGCATAAAAAAGTCGGTAGTACTTATTACAGCAGTTCCATTTCCTAAATCATATACTGCTGCATCATCTTTACTATGATTTCCTACCAGTAAGTTTTTGTTATCCGGAAAAGTATATTGGCTGTGAAGGATCTCCTCTAAAACTCCCGGTGCTATTTTACATCCGCAGCCTCCACCGTGAGAGTATTGGGTAAGTTTAATATTTTCAGACATGTATTTTATCAAGTTCTTGTGCAATAATAAGTCTTGCATTTTTTTCGGCATCTACTGTTTCACATTCAACTTTTATAAGTTGTTGATCTAATCTCTCTCGCTTATGTAGTCCCTTTAAATATTGTTTATCGTAATAGTGTAGCAAAATGCGAAAGCATTCCTCCATGTTATCATCAAGTTGGTTTAATGCTGTTTTTGTTTCGAGACCACCCAGTCTTTTCTGAATTCTTAAGATAGCGCTTTTCAATTCTTCTTTATCGCCATTTCCGTATTCTGATAATATATGCTTTAGCCTTTCTTCTAATGGTACCTCTAAAAAGAATACGGGTTTATTTCTTATGTTATTATACAAGGCAGTAGGAATATTAACCAGTCCTATTCTCTGGCTCTCATCTTCAACCCAAATATCATTTGATGAATAATTGTTGACAATTGACGAATTTAAAGTTGATGCGGTTATTTTAGTTGCAAATCCAGTTTCATAATGGTTATTCGTCCCCTGACTGGCATTCTCTCCCTCACTGTCACCCGTCATTAAACTACTGTCAACCTTCGTGTAACATTTCTGCGCGGCTTTATATAACTCCAAAGCAAGCATGTTTTCAAACATTTCCTGGCTGGGTTGTTTTGGCATACCTATATTACCAAAAGCAGAGCCTTTGTGTTTTGCAAGGTCTTCCAGGTCTATAACAGTTCCATTTAGCCTTTTAATTTCGTGTAATACAAATGTCTTTCCGCTGCCTGTGTACCCGCCTATTACGTTTATGTTGTAATCTTTGGTAAATTGTTCAAGCCCCCATTTTCTAAAAGCTTTATAACCGCCTATAATAGTGTACACTTTAAATCCATACATGTCAAGCAACCAGGCAACTCCTCCGCTTCGCATACCACCGCGCCAGCAGTGCACAACTACCGTTTTTGCACCTGTTTTCTCCGGGTCTTTTTGTTGATCCTGGAGGATTTGCTCAACGGTTTCCACCATTTGCACCATCTTCTTTCCAAATAGTGCTAAACCTATTTTAATAGCTTCCTGTTTACTTTGTTGTTTATAAACCGTACCTACAACTTTCCTTTCTTCGTTGTTAAATAGAGGCATAGAAATAGCTCCGGGAATACGGGCATGTTCATACTCTCCTTCCGAACGAACATCAATAACAGGATACTGAAAGTTAAAAGATAAAAAAGTTTGAATATCAATTCGCGAAACCGCCATCACAGGAATATTAAGATGCAATATTAATACATATAAAATTTCGTTGAACTGTTATAGGTTTTTATTGGCAATTATAAGAAAGATGTGTTTTGCGAAGTAAATTCTATAATAGGTACGAAAGATCTGTACGGGAAGGCACTTCATAACGTACAGGGCTTTTAAAGCCGCTTTCTGCCTGAAATAATACTCCGTTGTATTCTCCAATCAATGTAAGCAATCCGTCCTCTAACTTTAGTGCGGCTCCTTCAGGCAACCCGATTACGGGAATGTTAGGATTTAACTTCATAAATTCTGATAATCTCTCGTCCCTAGTTTCGCCGTTATGATTTTCTGGTTTTACGTTGATATAATGAGGATTAATTTGAAAAGGGAGGAACCCGAAAGCTTCAAAAGTTTTTGGTTCTATAATAGGCATATCATTAGTTGTGCCAATTGTTTTACCTGCAATGTTTGAGCCTGCACTCCAGCCGATATAAGGAGTGCCTGAATTTACTTTTTGTTGAATGATCTCAAACAATCCCAGTTCATAAATGTCGTGTAGCAACTTAAATGTATTTCCGCCACCTACCATAATCACATCACTTTGCTCAATAACAGATCGTGCATTTTCCGGTTCGGCAACCTCAATTTTGTATGGCAAAGCCTGCAGAGGTAATCTTACTTTTTGAGCGTAAGCTTCATAGTCTCCATCTACTGCAGCATAAGGAATAAAAGCAATATTTAAAGGATTGTTGCCAAGAAAACGGCTTATAAAGAGTGCAGCTTCCTGTAAATATCCAGATTTTCCTACTCTCGAACTACTGATAGCCAAAACACGTAACGACATTAAAATAAACTTTATAGTTATACCACGAAAATAGACATCATCCGGTTAATGAAGCAATTTCTATTGCAGTAATTATTTACTGTAAGGTACTGGGTGTGAAGGCTAATTTACAAGTTGTTCGTTAAGCTGTTGAATAAAGATAAAAAAGTACAAGAGTGCGACGCAACGGAAGTATAATAGTAGTAATGCGGGTGAGACCAAAAAAAATCAAATATTAGGGAAGAAAAAAAGACCAACACTTTCGGGCGTTGGTCTTTTTAAATTAAATACTATTTTCCTGTTTTTTAGTTGTGTTGTGTGCAGCGCCGCCAGATTCGTCTTTTGTATGCTTGCCTGTATCCTGCTTGCTTACACTTTTAGCTCCTTTCTGATGGCTTTGCTGACTTTCACCTTTATTTTTAGTTGTTGTGCCGTCGTTACCCTGGCTACCGCTATGGTCTTTGTTACTCATGTCGTTTAAATTTTAAATGATAAATTGTAAACCTGTTCGCGTTATTTTTCTTTATCGGATGGTTCCATTTGCTTTTCTACCATCTTAGCTGATACACTATCAGGCAAAACATTTGCCATTCCCACCTGAATTTTATTTTTCATTCCTGATATAACTGAGTCATCCCCGCTCATTAATGCCTCGTAACCGTCTTTAGCAACTTTTGCCGGATCACTTAAAGACGTTTCCTGCACCATTACGGTATCTTCCATTCCTGCCTTGTTGAAGAAATCTGTATCTGTAGGACCAGGTAACAGGGCTGTAATAGTAACACCTGTATCTTTTAATTCGTTAACCAACGCATCGGTGTGCGATACAATAAAGGCTTTGGTAGCGTGATACACAGACTGCATGGAACCAGGAAGTTTACCACCTATAGACGCTACCTGTAAAATTTTACCTTCGTTACGGGCAACCATTTCTTTTAAAAACATTTTGGTTAATACCAGGTAACCAATAATGTTTAATCTCACCATTTCGAGCTCTCTTTGTATATCAGTTTCCACAAATTTGCCGTACTGCCCCTGGGCTGCATCGTTCACCAATACGTCTACCTGTATGCCTTTTGCCTTTACTTCTTCATAAACTTCAAAAGGTCCGTTGTCTGTAGACAGGTCTTTAGATATCGTTATTACATTTACATCTTTTCCCGAAAACTCAGCAGCTTTTGCATCCAATTCCTGTTGATTGCGTGCTACAATTATTAAGTTATATCCATCGTTAGCAAACAACTTTGCCAGTTCGTAACCAATGCCGCTGGTAGCACCGGTAATAAGTGCGTATTTTTGATTGTTCTCTGCCATAAAATTTCTATTTGTATAAAACAATAATGTAATACTTAGAAAGATTATGCCATAATTCAGGAAAGGAGAGGGTAAGGTTTTATAAGATTGAATTCCCTTTTAT
>Ga0068627_1000125_pt1 | contig 13668 bp, 6 predicted proteins | sample InSIn1gowninarea_FD_77430 | JGI IMG/M metagenome (GOLD analysis project Ga0068627, IMG submission 77430) | Clean room microbial communities from NASA Spacecraft Assembly Facility at Jet Propulsion Laboratory, Pasadena, California, USA -... ... | reverse complement strand
GAAGCTATACAAGTTTCTCATCATATTCAAGTGAGGAATAGGATGACAAGCATACAACATTTTGTGATTCATAAGGAAATTCTATCACAACCTAATCAAATATAAGAGAATGAAGTGGAGGAAAGAAGAGAAAAATGGATATGCTTTAGTAGTAACAACAAATGGCTAAAAGAGAATAAATGTCAAGAAAATAGTATTATTCCCTTTGGATAATAATGTTGAAGAGTAAATGGAGGAATCTATAGAATATATATGAGGAAGAACTTGTCAACATAAAAGAGCAAGAAATGGAGATGAAAATTGTGCAAAACATGGATTTAGATAGGTATGAAATATTCATTCAAGAATTGGGAGGTTTTTCATATCCTAAATCCCTTAACATTGTTAGAAACATTGAGAGGCAAAGGGTCATAGTGTGTATTGATTAAGGTATAACCCATAATTTCATTAATAAAATGTTAGCAAAGCATGTCAATATTTTCTTATATCTTGTGACAAATTTTGAAATTGCACTTGAAAATGGAGGGAATATTGATTATGTGGGAAAATGTCACAACGTTAAACTAAAAATGGGAAAATAAAAATTGGAAAGCCCAATGTATGCAACTCTAATTAAAGGCATAGATGTTTTTCTTGGTGTTCAATGGTCTCGAACATTTGGTACAATTTCTATGGACTATTCTTAATTATTCATGAGATCTGAAACAGATGGAATTCAATGTGTTCTCCAAGGATTAAAATATAAAGCTTCTCAAGTTATCAACTCTCATATAATATAAAATGTCCTAAAAAGTTTTGATAATGGATTTTTGGTTAAATTGTATTTTATGGAATTTATCAAAGAATTAAAATACACCTTTGAAAATCACTATAGATTCTTCCAAGAGTCATAAAAGTATACCTACTTCAAAATATTGTGAATATTAAGTTGAATTAATATTCCAAAGTACTCCTACTGATAATATGCCTTATAGGTATCCTCCTCATCAAAAAGTGGAAATTCACAAAATGGCATAATATGTGCTAGATTCAAGTATTATTCAACATAATATGAGTTCAATTTCATCTCCAATAACGATGATGAGAAAAAAATATAATTTTTAGATATATATATATATATATATATATATATATATAAACAAAATCCCCATTAAAGATAGATTCCCTATCCTAAATATTGATGAGATATTATATGAGTTTCATGGAGTGGCTCATTTTATAGAGCTTGATCTTAAATCAAGATAACATTAAATAAAATTAAGGAAAGAAGACATTACCAAAGCATATTTTGGAATACGTGAAAGGAAGTATAAGTTATTTTTCATGCCATTTGGGTTGATTAACGTTCCTTGTAATTTTCAAATCCTTATGAAAAAAATGTTTCAACCCCATCCTTGAAAATTTGTTTTGGTTACCTTTGATGATATTACTATCTATAGCAAATAATGGGAAGATCACATTAAATGTGTGCATAAAGTTCTATAGAATCTTGGGAACAAACAAATTATATGCAAAGGGATCCAAATGTGCTTTGGGGAAACATGAAGTATAGTATATGGGTCATAATGCTTCAAGGGAATGAGTGAAGGTGAATTCTAAAAATATCCACACTATTACAAAATTCCATATTCATACGAATGTCAAGAGTCTTAAAGGATTTCTAGATATTAAAAGATATTATCATAAATTTGTTAAGAATTATGCATGCATTGCAGGCCCACTCACATCTCTCTTGAAGAAAAATTCATTTGTGTGGAATAGTGAGAATATGTTGGAATTCTCTTTCTCGAAGGATGCTATGTGTTTTGCACTAGTATCATCAACGTCTATTTTGGTAAAATTCTCATACTATAATGTGATGCACAAAAATAAGAGATTGGAACAACATTAATGTAAAAAGGGATGCCATCATAATTTTAAGGAAAACAATTCAAGGTAAATTATTCGGTGAAATGAACATATAAAAAATAAATGGAATAATTTCTACATGCAATAAAAAAAATGGAACAATATCTCAATGGGAGACTTTAAATTCATGACTAACCAATATAAGCTAAAGTACTTTTTATAGAAAACATTGGCATCTAGAAGAGTGATAAAAATGGGTAGCAAAAATATATGGGTTTGATCTTAAACTAATCTAGAAGGGGAACGACAGTGTGGTAGTAGCCATGAATGGAAAAATGATAATAATATTGGACAAACAATACAATTTATAAAGGAAATAATAAACTCTATGGAACATTGGGAGTGGAAAGGAAATATAATTTAATACAAAGGTAGACTAATTCTATGCCCTCAATTAAAGTTCAACCAATAAATATTGTAGGAGTCTCGTGACTCCAACGGCAAGGCAACCGCGGTTCCTTAAAACATATCAATGGGTGAAAAAGATATTTAAATTTTTGTAAGAGAATTCGAAGAATTCCAAAGAAATGAGAGTGAGATAGTAAAATATCCAAGGTTTCTTTAGTCATTACACATACCTAACAAAATATAGCAAGAGATGTTGATGGTTTTCATTATATGGTTACTAAAATCTAAAGGGAAAGGTTCCATCTTTGTGGTGATTGATAGGCTCACAAAATACATACATTTTTTACAGCATTTAAAATACACACATAGAAAGACAAGTGGTAAAAGTGTTCATGAAGGACCTTCATAGACTTTATGCTCTCCTCAAGATAATATAAAGTAACAAAGATCCAAAATTCATAGGAAACTGTTGCAAATAATTATGGAAGGTGAATGGAACAACGCTAACGATGATTTCAACATATCCTCCACAAACATATGATCAAACATAAACAACTAAAAAATGTTTAGAGGGTTCTCTACAATGTTATTCTTTAGATAAGCAATCTCAATAGATGAACTGGCTTCCTCTAGAAGAATGATGGTATAATACTACCTATCATGCATCTACTACAATGACCCATTTAAGTCTCTTTATGGATATGTAACTCATAGTATCTCACACTTTTTATAAAATAAGACTAAAGTACAAGGAATAAAGTCACATATGGAAAATACTAAAGAAAAAATTACAATTCTTAAGGAAAAAATTCAAATGGAAAAAATAGGTTGAGGAAGTACATCAACAATGAAGTGAAAGAAAATATGAGAAGGGTGACTAGGCATTTATTATAGTACAACATTATAAGTGATCTAAACACAAGAAAAAGAAGAATAAAAAATTAAATCCAAAATTTTATTTACCCAACAAGATTTTTGGCATGATTGGAAACATGGCACATATGATTTATATTTTTCTTCTTCTTAGATTCATGAGGTTTTTCATGAATATTTTTTCAAAAACATTATGGGAGAACCTATATTAGTGCAAACTAAACTTCTGAATTAGATGAAAAGGGGAAGTTGATTCTTGAACCAGCGAAAGTTATTGTTAAATGTACTTTATCTATTTGGATGGAACCATTATGGAGTACGTAATCAAGTGAAAGGACATGGCTCTAGAAGAATATACATGGGAAAATGAGTGGTTCATGAAGAAACACACACAATCACAAGATTTGAGGGAAAAGGTTTTTAAAAATAGGTAGATATGTTAAGGCCTTTGGGACACTATATTAATAGATTAATAGGTAATCATTATTGGTTTATTTTTTATATTAGGAGTTCAACTAGAATCATTCCTTAATCTCTTTTATTCTTATTGTCCCCTTGTCTCATATACATATACCAAGGACAGCTAGCCTTAGGATTATACAATAAAGTGTCGTATACACTTTATTCCTTGTAAATGCAACTTCCCCTTCAAAGTGGACTGTAGTTCTTAGCTTGTTATCATTTGGTTATGGGAATCTTTTTCATTGTTAAGTCATCATTAGAAAAGTGATGAAATTTGATCTAAATAAATTAGTAACCTTCAAACTTCTATTACTAATAGCTAAATATCAAATTTATTTAGATAATCCACTCTATGATGCATTGAAATTCATAGGTTTCCATTGATTCAGCTTTGTGTTGATTTGCATCATAAGGATATCATTCACATGTTGAAAGATAATACATATGTCAAATTTGTTTCAATATGAAAAACAATATTATTTTCAATATCTATTATAATAAGCCTATAAACTAATCTATATCCTTAATTATCTCCTTCAACATAACTATAATATAATGGTCTCACACATATATTATTCCTTAATAAACCTCCATTACCCGTAATATTAATCTTCATGATCAAAATTAATATTAAATATTTGATATCAAAATACAAATTTTACTTATATTGAAATAATCTAATTATACATATTTCCTACTCTTTCCACATTTTTTTATAACTTTTATGTTCAGCATTTCAATATCTACTTTAACAACCTAATCTTCCACTACCATCAATTTTAATTTAATTTCTTAAACACATCCTAATTATAAACCAATGTTATATTAGCCAATATTATATCATGTACCGAATATCTTTAATCAAATATTGGAACTTCAATAAATTTCTTTATTCCTATATTAGAACCTCAGCAACATCATACCTACATATTTACTTATATATAGAACATACCACACAGAGACATCCTTTTCTTTGCTCGATTCTCATGTTAAGAGTTATTTCTAGTTAGAACAAACATACAATTTCTAACTCCACGTGTTTTCTAATACATTTTATTGCCGGTTTAAGTCGGAAAACACGTAATCGTTATCGGCATGTGGGTCTCACCATGCTTCTTACATACATCGATGTTTAGGTTGCTACCACTGCAGATATCAAACTGGCGTTTAACTTTGCAACAAAATGTTGACACACATAACGTATGTGTAATTGCATTGTCATTAAACATTTTGACACGTCACATTTGACATTACATTCAATGTCACTATATGAATTATGGAAATTAGCTGGCAACACCCAACCTCGCATCAGCTAACAGTCGTAAATGACTTTCGATGATGTCACCTGTGACATGTCAATTTTGATGTTAAGTTCTTGTACCAAATTATTACACTTTGATTACACTTATATTGTAATGGTTTATAAAGGTGTCGTTTATGAGGTAGGAAATTTTTCACGATGTGAGAATAATTATTGGGATTTGGTTGTTTTTTTTTTCAATTAAAAGTAGAAGTGTTTGATCCTCATTTTTGATGGTGGAAATGGATTGAGTGCTATCAAAAATTTTTGGGGCTATAAAAATCTTGAAACTTGACAGTTGTGACTCATATTTCTTAGAATTTTTTGTAGATTGCCGGAATTTCCTATTATTTTATGGACAAGTTTGAAACGTGGTTAGACTAGCTAATTTATATAGCATTGACAAAAGGATTAATGGGGGGTGGAAAGCTTATTTTAGTCTTGAAAATAATTGTAAAATGACAAACTTCGTAATGTGGTATAGAAAGAAGTTTCTCTTTGAAACTTTAATCACTCCTGTTATGTTATATGGATGTGAGGTTTGGGGTTGCAGCATCTTTAGAGAATCCTAGAGAAAGATTGAGCAAATCCAAAAGCGTTTTATAACGTATAACCTCAAAATTAAAAGCAATACACCCTATCCTATTCTCCTTATAGAAGTGGTTCTTTCCTCCATCGAGAGCCTAGCTATGACTAGGCTTCTATTGTACAAGTGCAAACTCAATAACAAAGGAGACCATAGACTTCCTAAACTAGCTTTAAATTCAAGCCAAAACCACCAAAGGCTCAAACGAGGTTAGTATAAAAACACCAGGGCTTGGTTAAACCATTTGGAGATCGACGAGAATGTTGTATTGCAAAACATTAATAACATTAAAAATATTGTTACTTCTAAGTTCAAAGAAAAAATGTGGTGTGAGAAAGATTTAGCAGCTAAAAGAAAATTAAGATATTATAAGGGGTCATCAACCCCACCCTAGAAGATCAAAAGTATCTCTCTGTTTTAACTAGCTCAAAGAAGAAATTTAATATAGCCAAGATTAGAACGAACTCTCATGAGCTCCATAGTGAAACGGGGCATTGAGCAGTTCCTAAAACACCATGGATCTGTCATCTTTGTGAGAATATGAACATCAAACATGAAAATCACTTCCTCTTAGAGTGCCTCACATACAACCACATTAGATCTCAAGTTTATAATCGTTGTTGCAATAGTGACCTTCCTAGCCTTTTACGATGTCAAAATTATAGTGAGCGCAAGAGACTTCTCTTGAAGCTTTTTAAGCATAAGAATAAAGTCTTAAATCAAACTAAACAATTCATTTCTTTAGGTTTGGTAGACCAAAGTTTGGTCTCAATAAATGTTAACCATGATCATCACCATCATCATATCTTATTGAAATATTACATGATTATTTCTAAACATATAATTTTATATAATTTAGATGTGTATAATATAAATAAAAATTAATATAAAGATAAAAATAGACAAATTAAATTATTATTAAAAATAAAAAAGTTTATGTGTAAATTAAAATACTCCTAATATTCTCTCAAAACTAACTTTATTAGCATTTATTATTATTAAATTTGAAATTCAAAAACAACCTATCATTAATACAAACAACCTAGAATTTTTCGTGTAAGCCTTTTAGCCTTTTAACACTCTATTGCTTAAGTTTGAAATTCAAAAACAACATTCCATTAATACAAGCAACCTAGAATTTATGGTGTAAGCTTTTTAGCCTTTTAACATTTTATTGCTTTTCAATTTCGTGTGATAACGAATTTCAGTGAAATTTTACACATTCGTCTTTCACTTGTTCATATTTAATTTAAATTGGGATCTGAAATTTTTTTTCCAGTACCAAAAAAGCTTAATTTAAATTAAGATATACATATGCCATTTAATGTTCATAAATATAAGCTTAATTGGCATTGTCGGAAATATACAAATCACCCTTGGGATGATAAACAGTACAAGGGGAGGGGTCCATATACAACAAGATTAACTTGATAAAAAAAAACAAAATATTCTAAGAATATATCTGAATTGGTAGAGATAAAAAGAAGTTGTAGTTGCAAGCGCTCCACATCATCTAAAAATAACAATATGGTGCAGATATGTACTGATATGTTCTATGGATATGGATAAGAAACTGAAAGGAGAAACAGATATAACCGATGCCACATCTGACAGTAAGGTATGCCAATCAAAAAATAGCAAGATGGTGCAGATATGTACTGATATGTTCTATGGATAAGAAACTGAAAGGAGAAACAGATAGAACCGATGCCACATCCAACAGTAAGGTGCCAGTATAAGGATTATGTATGATCAAAATGACAAACACCATCTATGAGGAGGAAGAGACAGAGTTTTGCATGGAATGGTCAAGTCCATCCTCGTAGAGGACACTGTTTATGCCCAGTGGCTAGGCATCCATGTACAAAACAGAAAAAATCAGTCTTTCATTAATGTCACAAAAAGCTATATTTCACATTTAATAACCCGGAAAAGGAAGTCCTCCATGTCATATGTCTTATGCTCCCAAGCGATCTCCAAGTCCCAGTTCCCAGGTGCACCAAGCAATGCTTTTTTTGATAGGATGTCTGCTTCCACGTTTTAGGATTTGCTTATGTGCTGGATTGTGTAGCCATTTTGAAGCTGCCAAAAGAGCTCTATTCTCTTCAACCATCCTTGTAATATAAGAGTGTTTATAGAGACCTTTCCCGAAACTTGTTTAATCATAATCTTGCAGTCCATATATATATATATATATACACGTAGAAGTGGTATATTTAAAAAGTCGAACCCCAAGAGGCCCAAAAAACCATTACTTCCGCTTGTTCTTGATTTGAGGCCCCAAAGAGCCCATTGCTTTCCCTTTGTTGTTGATTTGACGTGAAACTTGCTATTCTAACGGATCGCATTCAAAATTCTACGCCTTCCGCATTGCTCAGGTAATGGATACACGACACGTGGTTGGTATCGCCGTATGTGTGCGTAAAAAATGACGTCAGTTATAATAGCAAATTATGAGTGATAATGATGTTTGGAATCCTAATTCTAACATATTCCCCCGAGACAGGGGATATCCGGTTGGGCATAGTTAGGAGATATAAACAAGCTAGAGTGAATCGTGGATTAAAAAAAATAACATACCAGGGAAATTAACGTTTTCAAACGCGGAGCATTATGTATATACACGCCGACGTTGATTAGACTCCAAGTATGAATTAACACGCAATCTGTACTCCGTTTGACTGGACTCTAGGGAATTCATTACTATTAATCCAGGAATCATTAGCTGTATACAGGAAGTAAGGAGTTATCGTTCCTTGCTTCTCCTCTCTATAAATTGAGGGCATCCTCTGCATTGCACTACATACAGAGAAGAATCTACATATAATATATTCTCCTATAACTAAATAATTTATACATATTCTTCATTTTGTGTATTTCCAATTGGGTGGCAACTGTTTCCATGGCTTCTGCAAGCAGGTTGTTCCTCTTCTATCTTGTGACGATACTTATTGTTCAGGTAACCAGCGTTGTTTTTGTGTGTCCATTTCAATTTACATGTCTATTAATATCCCATTTCTAAAACACAAGGGATCGTTACTATTTATTCGTTGCTGATTGATATTATTTGTTCGTTGCTAATTGAATATGGGAACAGATATATGCCGAGGGTGCTGAGACTGGAGCTTCATTAGCACAGGTTAGTAATGGTACATTTTAAATGATCAGATAGGCATACTTGGTTGATACGTACGAAGAATTATACTTTTAAATAATTTTAGAGAGGCTCAAATTTATATCGATTCCCTTTTTCTTTGATTCCAGTTGCAAGCAGATGGGATACATATAGATATGTGCTCGCAGTCATGATTGTTGTTCTTAGTTGTTTTCTTATGTGAATCATTGTGGTTGGTAATATAGTGTTGGTTCTTTTCTTCTTTCCTTTCTTTCTTCTTCTCTTCTTTTTTTTTATTTCATGTAATTAGATGTTGTTATTGTTGTGTTGTTAGTATGTTTTACAGAGATTTTATTGAGGAGCAATACCATACCATGTGAGTTTATATTGGGGATAGTATGTTTCACATAAGTTTTATTGGGGAGCAATACCATACCAGGTGGTCTCATATTGGGGGATATATAATGAAGGGAAAAAAATTTAATATATTGAGCATATATTTGGGTGAAGTGTTTTTATATTGGCAGGTATAAAAAATAGAGCTCAAAGTTAATGAAAAGATATAAAACGATATAAAAAATGTTAATAAAAAAAATTGGATACTTACAATATTTAGTGAAAATAAGGGTTTTTTAAATTGGAAAGGCATATTAAGTTTTATATTGGTAGAGATTAAATAATGTGAAATTTAAAAGTATTTTCCAACATATAGTCAATTAGAAATATTATTTAATATGTTATAAAAACACAAAATATATCATAGCATCTTTAAATAAAACCCTCATGATATGTTTCCACTTTTTGATATCATTTGTATTTGTCGTTTGAATTATTCCTATTAATAAAAGGTTTAATTCCTTTTCCCTTTAGCATCACTTGTTGGTCTTGATTATTTCGCTGTCTTGATGCAGATTGCAGTGCAGCTTGTGAAAGAAGATGCGCAAAAGCATCGCGCCATAAAATGTGTTTGAGAGCTTGTGGTACATGCTGTGCGAGGTGCAATTGTGTTCCTCCCGGTACATCTGGAAATGAGGATACATGCCCCTGCTATGCCACCATGAGAACGCACGACGGCAGACTGAAGTGTCCTTGAATATTAAATATACACGACACATTACGTATATGCTCTATAAACATACCTGTAGTGTTGTCAAGCTTTGGTAAATAATGGTGGTTAAAAATGTGGTGTTTATACTTGAGCCATGCCCAGTTGATTCATATTCAATGAATACAGTATAAATTGGTGTCTGTTATAGTGTCACTACTGCTTCGGGTTGCGTATGTGTGGTGCAAATACTTGAGCCTCGCCGGGTAAACGCATATTCTGTTGGGATAACTATCCTATATTTGTATAAGTTGGTATTTTTAATTGTTGTTATTTACACTTTTAAAGTACCAGTTAAAAGAAGATTGTAGTTGATATGTTATGGATTTTTTTTAGTCGAATTGCTGAGAATTTAATCGCAATTTGTTTTGAATTATATAAGTTGTTCTTTGTAATTTCTTTCAGGGTATTTAACATATTCATGTTATGGACTGGGAGGTTATCATTAAACTCTCTTAACAACCCAGGGTATATACATCATTAATAGTGTTGTAGTTTATTTATTATATGTTATCGAATTTTTTTGGCAATTTTTTTTAGTTGAATTTGTTGGAGTTCAACAGAGATTTGTTTGAATCACAATTTGTAGTTGTGAGCTCTCCAGAGTTAGAGTGTGCCACGGAATTTTGAGGATGCTAAATTTATATTTACAATAAAAAATGCATTTTAAACAACAAAAGATTACAATTAAACCAAAAAATATTTAACCTAATTCTAATTAAAAAAATCTAAAACTTTAATACATAAGTAACACTATCAAAAAAACAACACCATTAAAGAAATTATCTTTGTGTACTTTTGAATAAAAGAAAAATGGAAATAAAGATGAAAAATAAGTAAAAAATCAAAAAGAGAGAAAATTAACTATTTTTATAAATTTAAAAAATATATATTTTTAATCATTCAAAAAAATAAAAATAAGCCAATAAATTATAAAATTGTAAAATGGGATAAATTGTACATAAATTTTATAAAATATGAAAAAAATTAAATGGTAATAAAGTAAAAAGAAAACAAATAAATAGTAAACCTATACAAAATAATAAATTACATATAAATTTGCAAAAAATTAAATTATTATAATAAAATTTGGAAAAAAAATATAATACTTATTATAAGTTTCAATTTTTTTTTTTTATAAATAATATTTTATTTATTTTTAATATTAAAATCTTATTATTTTAATTCTAAAATATTAAAAGATATTAAAAAAATAAATGTAATCAACTATGAAATACCACTTATTATATTAAATATATACATATTATATTAAATAAGAAAATAAGTATCAATTATAAATAATGATTTTTTTTTGGTTGAAATTCAATATTTTATAAATTAAAAAATTTAAGTTAAGAAAAAATTATATATATATATATATATATATAATTTTTGTATTAAATAATTTTAATTTCTTAAATTTATATAATATTTTTTGTGTGTTAATTTTCACAAAAATATTTTAAAAAATTTATAATTTTACAAGATTTAAGATGTCATGGTTTTATAGCTTTGAAAATCAATTTCTATATGTTTGAAGTTTCTTTAATATTATTGTTATTTTCTTGTGGCTTATTTGCGTTGGTATCAAAATTTTAGAATGCAAAGAAGGGACAGTTGAAATTTGAAATTTTTGCACATAAAAGGGACAGAATTTCACAGTATTTAGCTTATATATACTTTCAATTAAATTATTAATCTAAAAATTATTTATATTCATATATTTCTATTATGATTTCTCGTAGGTTTACCTTTGATTAAATTATTAATCTAAAAAGTATTTCTATTCATATATTTCTATTTAGATTTCTCGTAGGTTTGACTAACTGTTGTGTGTTTCTTGCCCATCTAAAATGTGTTTCTATTCATGTATTTCTATTTAGATTTCTCGTAGGCTTGACTAACTGTTGTGTGTTTCTTGCCATTCTAAAAAGTATTTGTATTCATATATTTCTATTTAGATTTCTGGTAGGTTTGACTAACTGTTGTATGTTTATTGCCAGTTCGTTTAAGGACAAATTTGTTTTTAATTGATAAATAAATTTGGAGATTTAATTATTTCACAAGAATTCATAATTTAAGATATTTATTTTATATATAAATATATTAAGAAAACATTTTTGAAATTAATTATAAAAATATTATTTATACTCTCCATATATATATATACATTCCTTACGTATTGAATTTACAATACAATTGTGTTTACTAAAAACCATGCTATTACCTCAGTGTTTCATACAATTGTGAAACACCAATGATATTGACACACTAATTACAAAAGGGAAAAGGTTAATTCATTTTAAATCCTTCCTAGGTATATATCTCACATTTGCTACAATGATATACTTTACTCCATTATGGAATATATATATATATATATATCTATCTATATATATATATATATATATATATATTGGTTATAACCACCCCTTCCATCACTACATAGAGTACAGAGGTGTTAGTATTAGACTAGTCACACTACTTATTGAAAAGTTAGCTATTTGATTTGATTAACCTTGTTTGATTCTAACTAAAAATGTTTGAAGGCTATTGGAAACCCATGACCATGTTTATGATGGGAATACACATATTGTTATACCATACTATAGATTTGTGTTTTCAATTTATAATGTCTAGCACCTATGACACTAAGCCACGTGATCTGATACATGTGGCATGTTCTTCATAGTGACTTTGGCCTACTGACATGATGGTTGATGTGATTCACAATATGGATGTAATCTACTCAATCTAATGGTGGGGATATGTAGTAAGTAGTTAGGGTTACTAAATCCCCTTGATAAGTTAGAGTTATTAAATCCCCCCCATCTCGTCTCACTTCTATCATTTTCATTATTGGTTTAGGTAGTCAGGAGCTCTGCAATTCTTGACAAGGGTTTCAATAATGTTTCTTAGTTTGGCACACCCATATCATTAAGTTCCTTGAATCATTCTCCAAATGCTTACGAACATCTCCCTTCATTGCATATCTATTTTATTTTTCATTGAGATAGGTTTTCTTGAGGTAGCTCAACTACTCGGCAGTATGGTGAATGTGAACAAAATTACAGGTAATGAATACACATTATCTTACAGAGGGTTGTCAAAAAATGTTGATTCACTAAAGGGATTACTTATTAGGTAAATTCTTATGCAAGTATGGGGTGATGTGCAAGGACTTCGACCCTTTCCTTTATTGAATCAAGGTCTTCCATTTTCAAGTGATGAAAACCCTGATTTCTACTGTTGATTTTCCTTCCTTGGGAAGTTCCAATCCCGACCTTGAGATTTATCCCTTTGCCTATTGCATGAGTTATTTCAGGTATTTCTTTTCCACTGAGGATTTTGTTTTTTTAATTTTCTCAAAGTTTCTTTCTTAGTTACTCAAAGGTTTGATTTTAAAAGAAAAAATATTACTCCCTTAGCTCTTTTTCACAAGTTTTTAGCCATTTTGACATGGGACTTTGTCCATATTTCGTGTCAAGATTTCAATGGCAAGCACTTTACAAGTAGTTTGTTCTCACTCAAATTTGGGTATCTTGTTTTCCTTTTATTCTGGCATTCTTATGTAGAATTCTTTACAATTTTTTCCTCCAGGGATAATACCTCATGTATTCATATCTCTCTGTGTGCATGGTGGTGGGGGGACCCTTAATTCATTCTTTTTTTTTCTAAGGTTTTTCGTGTTTTCCTTTAGGTTTCCTCCTAGAACTTTAAAGTTTGACCCTCCTTAAGTCGTTTTGGGACACAATTAAATGCCAATGTTTATTTTTATATTGGCACACTAGTAGAACTTTTGTTAATAGTGTTCCTTGACCCCAGTATTCATAATACGCACCAAAGCCTCTTCCACATATGTATGAGGTTTTTAAAGTCATAAAAAGATCATACTCAAGTCAATCTTTAGAGTAAATTTCTTTCCTTTCTCAATCAAATTTGGGGTTTTTAATTTTTTATGTATAGCCTTT
>Ga0068627_1000124_pt1 | contig 13695 bp, 7 predicted proteins | sample InSIn1gowninarea_FD_77430 | JGI IMG/M metagenome (GOLD analysis project Ga0068627, IMG submission 77430) | Clean room microbial communities from NASA Spacecraft Assembly Facility at Jet Propulsion Laboratory, Pasadena, California, USA -... ... | reverse complement strand
TTTTTCATGAAAAATCCAAAAAAATAAATTTTTTTTTTTTTTTCATTTGGAGCCTCCTATCATAAGCGCACACCACGTGGCATGGCTCACAGGGAGAAAAACCATGTTTTTTGTACAAAAAATTTCAAAAATACCAAAAATTCCATGAATTTCTTGAAATTTGGGTTCAAGATTCTTCATTAAGTGTTATGATAGGCTAAAGAGGTTTCAACCAATATCTAAAGATGATCGAGCTCCCTTTTCCTCTTTGGCTTCTTTATTTCCTTCCTCAATTTTGCCTTCAAATTCCTAATTCGAGCCTTGCACACCTTGTTTCGTGCCATGTAGTGGAACGCTATGTGTCTCAGAAATGCATGGTATTTTCTGGCCTTTTCCAACATCCTCTATAAGTGCATGTTAACTCTCTCGAGATTGGCCTCTCGATCCTCATTAATCTCTTGCTCCAATGACGTTAGCTCAATTCTTCTCCTTTGTGCAGCTTGGTGATTCTCGCGGATGTTTTGTAGCTCCATGATTGCCTGCTGATCTTCAAGCTATTTGTTGCTCTGCTCCAAGTATTTCATGGTCCACTTAGCCCTCTCCAAGTCGAGGGAGAAGGCTTCGATCTATGTTTGCTGCTCCTGGATGATCTCTATAATTTTGGCGCTTTGTAGACTCATATCTATATCATCGTCATGAATGAGAATGAAGTTAGTCTCTCTTTCACCTGAAGGCCCCTCATCCTGCATTGGCCTCTTGCCTTTGTCCTATACCTGTGATGCTGATGGAGGAAGCGAGGCCCCTTCCACCCCGGTGAAGATAACACTCGCTTTGCTGCTGCAAACAAATGTTTGCTGCCTCTCTGATATGTGATGAATACCAGCACACTAGTGGTCTCATGGTGCTCATACTGATGAGAAGGTCCACCTTACTTTTTAACCTTTGATAATCCCTGTGAAGCTCTAAAGAAGTCACGAGAGATGAAATCATCCCAAGTGATGCCCTACAATCCAGGCTGATGAACCACCAAAATCTTAATAAGAGAAAAATGATAGACACTATTAAGTTGCTGCCAAGGGGTTTTATACTGTATAAAGGTGGTCATCCTCTCTATGTTTTAGCAAATGAAATACAGAATGTTCATCATCCATACCCTGGTGAAATGCATGAGAAACATGATGTGATAAGAATAAAGATGAGAGAACCGTCCCTCACAGCTGAAATATTTCATTGTCAATCTCATTAGTGGAGCATATTCATCTTTCAGATATCAGAATGGGAACACTCTCTTGAGCCACCTCAAGAAACTAGTTTTAATGTATGGCTCATAATGCTACCAGTCAATCTTCTGTTTCTTGTGCCATGGTTCACCAATGTTCAGTATACTGGTTGCTAATGAGACAGATTCTGGTGTAAGCATGAAGGTGACACTAGCTAAGGTAGCTTGATCTCCATGTAAGTGTATCACGAATAGATGAGCTAGCTCATGATGAAATTGAACACTAGCCACCTTTTGACAAAACCCATAGCATGATTGATGCTGAAAACACTACATAGGAAGAGGGTAGGCCTACAATTTTGTAATGGTGGCTGGTTCTTATCTAACATGTTTGCCACCTTTATGAGGCCTCTAGGGTGCCTGTTCTTCCAAGGGTGAGTCACTTTGGGTTTCTACTTCATAGTCTGATGAATGCTCAGATGCCATGACTGTTGTACAAAATACCTCGAAGAAAAGATGCTACTATATATGAACTGTTCTTGGACTACTCTTTAATAATGTATGAAACTGCTGCATTGTAATGCAATATAATAGGATTCTATCACCAAGGGAAACAAAATCCAACAAGGGGATGTTAGGAAAGGGAAATAATAGTGACGAATGGGAATTATTGGGAGAAATTTGATAGGGAAATATGGGAGAGGGTTTGGGGGATTTATGTATGGGAATAGGGTTTAGGGTTTGGGATTGTTGTATAGGTTTTTATGTTTGTGGTTGGAGGATTTGGGATAGAGCATGTAGGAGAAGGGAATAATGAATTTAGGTGATAGGGAATTAGGGATTGGTGAAGACAAGGGAACAATGAGAAGGAGGAATGATTTTGGTGGAAAAATGGTGAGTTATGAAACCCTGTCAACAAGTTTTCTTGTGTTTATAGAAAGAGGGTTTGATATATGTGTTCACCAATTTTCATCCATAAACCACCATCACTAATCACAAAATTGGATGAAATATCAAAATAGAAACCCTACTTGGAAAATCCACGCAAGTTATGAGAAAATTGGTGAAATTTGAAATAATTTCGGGCTTTGGACTATATGCGCTGTGCCAAGAATCCAGTGTACCACACGCTCCTAGTGCACTACGCCTATTTAGAATAACACTTGGCAGTTTCTCCCAATGCGACGCACGCTTCTAGTGCGCCACACCAACTGTTCTGTGCACCGCGCTGGCTAGCTGCAAGCTATTTCACCCAAAAATACACACTTGCTCACCCAATTCAGTTTGAAATGCTTTTATTTCACCTTGGCATGCAAAATGACATTGATCTTCATGGAAAAATCTTATAAAGACATTGATTTGATTTTTGGTTCTTCAAAACCCATTTTTGTAATGTTATGAAATTGGCACTTTTTCACAATTAATAGAACTCTGTCTTTTTGTTTCCTCCTTGATTTTTTGGTTGAAATGATGAAATTCTTGGCAAATTATTGTAGGAATAGCGACATGGGATTTGGAAAAGGAGACCAGGGTTGTGCCTGAAGAATTCAAGAACTGAAAAATTTGGAAAATTATTACAAAAAACGAAATGTCGACTTGTCTTCAAAACAGAGTTTTGAAGAAAAGTCATAATCCATCCATATGACGATAAAAATATTTGAAATGAAAACTTATTAAGAACTTACCTATGGCCTACTGACTTTATTGCACATTTTTAAAGACAAAATTGACTAACCCTAGACCTAATGACTAAAATGACTGTTATGATCTAGAAACTGAAACATGAGTGCAAATAACTTTTAAAACTTGATTTTGATGGACAGACTTGATCCAGCAGTGCAAAGCATGAGGGGTAATGAATGAAAAAGTCCCTTCCGACATATTTATGGCATGCTCCTAATGGAATGCAACTAATCGAGTGAGATGGGACACCGAAAAAGGAAATGCAAAAAGAGTTTTGATCTCTGACGGAGGCATGATCAAATCGACTCTAATGGGTCTTATGGTGACATTCAAGGTCTCTCACGAATATTTATTATAATGACGAATAATGAACATCACCATTTCATATGAACAACAACGATTTATCATCATGGATCTTTCATGGTCATCACTGTTTCCGCATATATATGATGACGTTTGTTGATCATCACCAAAAGTTGCATTGCTAGAAGTAAAGGTGTTGTGGTGACATTCAAGGTCCATCACGAATAATAACTATAATGATGAAGATCGACCGTCACTATTTTATATTTTGGTGAGGGTCAAAAAATGTCACCAAAGCTCATTGGTGATGGTCAAAAGAGCCTGTGTCACCAAAAATTGATCATTGTCATTCCATATGGATGTCAAGGCATGATGGAATCGAACCACCAACCTCTTGCTTATAAAGCAGGTGCTATTTCATTGAGCTAGCACTCTATAAAGAAATAGACTTTTAAAAATTAGACCTTGAAACTTCATAAATTGTAAATACTACAACTTTCAATAAATTAAAGTCTCGGCAATATTTTTCTAAACAAGTAAAGCAACATCGAAGCTACAGGTACCTACCTAATGGTTATGGAAGTTATGAAAAGTGGGTGGAGGGAAAAATAATTATATATAAGAGAATCAATATGTTCAGTTGAATACTCAATTAGAAGTGAAACTCTGAAGACATTTGTAATATATAAATGACCTATAACTAGCAAATGCACCAAAGATTGCAAAGGAAATGTCATAAGTGGATATCATATGGAAGAATAACACTAATGAAGATAGATGCAACAATCATAGGTTGAGTGAAATAAAAATCTCAATGTTGTTGTTTCTTTGTGTTTAGATATCTGAATGATATCTAAATTTATGTGCAAATGTAACACGGATCTCTAGAAACCATGAATGACATATGATATTTTTTTTTATATATATGTATATATGTGTGTGTGTGTGTGTGTGTGTGTTTCCCCTTTACATAAACCAACATGAAATTTGGAATTTCACAAGTCCGCACTTAAAACATGACAACAACCAACAAGTAAAAGAAATTGACTTGGACAGAAAGAAATAGTTTCACCTTCATTATCGAGTTTCTTATGTTTCTTTGAATTTGACTTGTGACATTCTCTATCTGACAAGTAATCAAAAGCATCACTAGTATTAAATTCATTGAACACGGACTTTGGAGATCCCACTAACATCTATGTTTTGTTTCCATCCTTGAAAACCATGGATATCCATATCAATAGTAGAATAATATGTGTGTTTGTTGCTCAAGAACACATTCCTTATTAACCTTTTTACTTGACAGAAACCAAAGAGACAACACAATATCAGTGTACACAAAATCCCCTTGCTGAAATATAATCATAACTTAGATAATAAGTCTAAAAGAATTTGTATTTGGAAATTTTGCTTCTTTAGATTTAAAAAATATTATGTTGTACAACACTTTTGTCTATTTATCTAGGAAATTATATCATAGAATATGTCACATGGTAGCAATCTACAATACCTAAAGTAAAAAGACAAATTTGCTCAAGAAAACAGATTTTGAAAAGAGCTTTGGAAACTATATGTTTGTCATCAAAGCTTTAATTAGTTTAACAACAAACTAGTTGGGGTTTAAAAATCAAAACCATTCATAGGAAACAAACAAGACAATGTCCAAAGTCACTTTCATACAAATAAAGCTAGAGTCACTATTGTCATTGCAGATAACTAAAATTTGGGCAATGGTCTAATAGTTAGAGCTTATTTGCAGGGAAGACTTGTCAATACCATCATTTTTTTTCCATGGTATATTGTGTCTCTAGATCTAGATTAGATAGCTTATTATTATCAAGTTATACCTTTCAAGTGTTGATTTCTTGCTCACCTTTTATAACACAATTCTACCACTCCATTTGATTTTGTTTTTTCAAGAGAATTGGTAGGACCTCCCCATCCTCTGTTTTACATCAATCAATAACCATCCAGCAATGATATAAAGAATAATAGATACACCACAAAGGTAAATTATGCACTTGTTATATAGCTATGTTCTAGGAATCATCTGACCTTGCTCGTGCAAACAACTCACCCTGAAAAAATAGCAGCCACATGGAATTTACAATTTTTTTTTTAAATCAAGCTCCAAGTAAACCAATCAAAATATGAACATCCTTTTAATCAATAAAATATCCGACTTAAACTAAAAGTGGCCTAGAATTGAATGTTATATCAACCATGTCAAGTAACTAACATCGGGTGAGAAATACAGGCCATGCAAATTGGATTAGCGAAATAATTCATGTGTTAAAGCTCAAAACCAAACAGATGACTTACAGCTAAGAAACACGAATAAATTACTTACAAATAAGACACGGGATTTCCCTTTTGACACTGTCATTAAATAACTCTTCTTTATGTCACAGAACATTAAACTTTTTATGATACCAGGTGGAAGTGGTATTGTAACATTAACCTCTGATAGAGTCTATGTCCACGACTACTTCTCAAGATCCACTCCATTACCAACATTTGGGGCTAGATAAGATACATGCAAAAACCATCAAAATGAAAATGAAATCTACACCCTTGTAAAAAAATGGGAGGAAAAAAAAATCCACAAATTGAAACAAACTGTAGGATAACTCATTCCTACAACATGATTATCCTATCATGAACAATAAAGAAAAGAAATTAGGAGAAATGTAATTTTTGCCACATTTTAACAATAATTTCCTTTTGCATATTCTATGAGCAATTGATGAAAAAAGTCAACGAAAGCTTGTCAACATCAAGATTATAGTAATACATAAAGGAACCGCTCTAACACATATAATCCTAAAAATAAGTATTTATACATATAAGTATTTATTGAGGACATTGTATTTTTTGAAAATATGGAAGTCAAATCTTATAAATAACACAATTTATGGTACCACTGGCTTACAAACTCCATTCATTCGAGTATTTACGAATTCCATTCAAGAATTTCTTCAAAGTTAAAAGTTCAAATAATTAACATGTAGCCTAAAAAAACTCAGATTTGAAAAGGAGATAGCTCAACGATGTATACTTTATATCTCACATTTAAATATCCTACTTTCTAGACATTGAAATGAAACTTTTTAGCATACTATTGTGAATTCAACACAAAATGATAGAAAAAATATTTATGGTTATTTAAAAAAAATGGAAACTAGGGCTAAATTCCACTTTGAACATCTCCTTTGGGGAATATAATTGTGGCATTGAATTACACTTTTCTAGATGATAAAAATCGATCTAAAGATTGTCAAATTTGGATAAGTAGAAGTGAAATTTTGAATTTATGTTTCTCTCATGTAAATTACTGGGGTTGACCTCAACCATATGTTGAATTAAGAAGATCAAAAGTCAGGTCCCCTCAAATCCACTGAATTGTATATATCTATGATAATTCTCTCTCATTTGGGACACATCAATCAAAAGAGAAAGATATCTCTGTGGCAGCAAAGATTAAGGAGGATAAATTATGGTTATTGTTGGGACTATTTTGGTTAGGGGTTTGTCATAACAGGTCCGATTTTGGAAGTAGTGCTTTGCTATGGTTAAGGAAAATCTTATATATGGGTTGTGGCTTGTTTCACATGGGAGTTCTTCCTATAGTTTGTCTGTAGCTAGAAGATATTCTTATAGCTTGACCGCAGGCCTTGAATCACTTGCCCAAGAAGCTGAAATACAACAGAAATTCATTGACCTTATATGATAGTATTCAGGTGCTTGTTGAGGATGACATGGAAACTTAAAAATAGGCTAGGACTACTACAAATAATATATCCCTTGTAAGAAGAAAAAGGCCGCACTATTTACAGAATTCAAGGGCCGGAGAAGCATGCTTCAAAATCTCTAATCCATAACCACAAAGATAATATCAACGGTTACGTTAATGTGGTCATAAACCAACTCCTTAAGCCAACCAAAGGGAGCATCATATGAAATATGGAAGGTCACAGTAGAAAGGAGGATTTTTGAATCAGTCAACTTAGAAAGCAATGGATTATTGTTTCCCTAACCAAACTGATCTTGTACAATAATATGATTTGTCCTCTATGAACGAACTGCCCAAATTACAGGATTGAATGGATCTAGGAGAAGTGATGCCTAATCTTCATATTAGCAAGTCGTTTTATATCAATTTACTCTCTCTCTTTCTCTATTTAACATTTTATGATAATAATAAGAAGATTTGATCTAGGGTTTTCCCAATCTTGGGGTTTTTCCCTGGCTTGAGCGATAATCTCATGTCTTTCTGTCTTAGATTGTCTTCTGCATCCATCATTTATGTTTTCGTCAGTTACTATTATATAATGTCTAATGTGATTTGTAAATGGATTAATGGGCATATGGTTGAATGAAGTATCTAACCTAAACAAATAACATGTTAACTGAAAATTAACATGGTATCAAAGCTCAGGTGAGGACAAGCCCAAGCTTAAGGAGATTGAAATCACTAAATAATTTCATTGATACCTCCATCTCTTTGTGGTAAATGAAGTCAGAGTTCAAATCTAGGATATTTCTCAACGTCTTATTCAAGATCTAATCAGTAAACATGGGCACCAATCATAAAGATATTCAACTATCACGGGCAAAAGTTGGAAGACAACAAGGTATGTTATTTTACTTTATGGCAGTCCTTCTCATCAAGCTTAAGACTATATCATCATCATAAGCTTATGGAAAGATATTTTCTATGATACCTGGAGGTAAGGTCAATCCTCTACAGATCTCTGTTTGAAATACTATTCTCATCTCTAAAGGACTTATCAAGTGCAGGATATATCTATCTAAGATATATTGAATACTTCATATAACAAGTATAGGCTTGCATTCATTCTATCATTACTTTGAAGCTGAGATTCTTTCCTAAGAAGTTATAGTCTTGGACATCAATCAAGAGTACCAAATCCTAGACCAAAACATATTTCAAAAGGGTCCTGGAATCTAAAATTCCTCCATCAAATTCTAAGCATGATCACCATGATCATTGATTAGTATCAACTGTTCAACACCTATTCTCTCTATGAGTGCCTTTGGTTTTGGAAGGATATTTCTATTTGAAGATAGGAATTTTTTGCGAGAGGGTCAAGTCACTATGATTTCTTGCTTGAAGGATTGAATCATCTAACTTGTTGCAGGAATAAGGCTGAGGGATTACATAAGATAAAAGTTAAAGAAGAATCATATTGATCCGAAGAGACATATTATGGTTACGTTGGAGGTATCCATAAAACAAGGTTATTGATAATCTGAGCACAAGAAGGTTCAATTACTCAACACTTGGTACTCGATGGTCATTTTACACAATCTCTTGGCCTCCTTGAAGGTCATTGTTGTAGTAAAATTATAGTATATTCTTGTTGGTGAAAGCTGCAGTAACTATGCAGACTTGGTTATTATTATTTGGAAGGCTCATATATGAACCCTGTGGCATATTGAACTTGCTCATTGGCTGAAGCATGATGGCCTTGTCATTAAAATAACTATGTGGCCTCCTTGAGAGAGAACTTATTCATTATACCATCCTACAACTCGCAAGTTGATTGGCTATTAAATTTAGATATATGTGAGCATGAAATTTTAAACCATCTTTGTCAAGATTCTCCATCTGATGGAAAACAATAACACAAATGAGACTAAATGAACACAAACCACATAAAAATTGTTTTAAACTTTTATTGTTGAATATCTTACAATTGTGATAATTATCATCAACACGTGTGTCTATTTTCCTTTGATAACACTACGTTTTGATAACTTAAAAGCAATATAGGTGAAACACAAACAAAAAAATTACTACATGTAGAATTACTTGACAATACTCATCAGATTTGTAGTCATGCATTTGTGCTTTATTGTTGTGACACTCACTATTTCCAAACTAAGGAAAACATGGACAAATATACACTGTTGTTAATTGGATGAATGCACAAGATCAAATTCAGGATACTTCCTTATCTCCCTTACATACTTAGATGAAAGATCTCTCTAAGCAGTTCCAGATGATCAGAACCTCTCATGTGTCCGGAGAACTTAATAGGACAAAATATACTCTCTCAAATGAAGGACCACATTTGTAGGAGAAATAAGTCCTAGAGAAGGAATCCATTGGTGGTCATTTATCTTATTTAAGAGTAAAGCATAATAGGTTCAACCACATGGATACCTTCCTTCAGAGAATTCATATCAAACTACAATTTTTTAACATTTTTAATTCTTAGTAAGTAAAGAAAAGTAATTTTATTGATGTCCAACAAATGACAAAAAAGTTCCAATGAGACTAGAATGTACAATCAGTAATTACCAATCTATAGGGGTGTCTTGGGATACCCTAAAAGCATAAAGAGAAACTTGTTTAGTTTTGTTAGAGTGCACTTGTGCCAAAGTTTTAATTCTAAATTTGGTTGCTCTTTACATACAACTTCCACACAAGGCTCCCTGAGATCCCACTTTTATCAATAAATTATACCCACATTTAGTGCAAAAACCACAAGTGGAGTTTTAAGCCCTCCTAGTAATTAGGGAAGTTGACTATTAGGATTACTTATGACATCCTATATATTTTTCAAATGCCAATAGACCATATATAATTCTTATGTATTTTAGAAACTCCAATACAAAATCAATATTACTAGGAATCATCAAGGCCAACAAATATATCTTCAACCATATAGTTGGCCTTGATGACTCCTAGTAATATTTTTGCCTTCACTAAATGTATATGTAAGATGAATTCAATCACATCCAAATATATGCTTCTAAGAAATAGCTTGCAGGTTATTAAGGATCATTTAAAAGGTAATGTCCAAATCGTGCAGGTTAATTGTGTGTGCAAGTGTTGTAAAATTTAAATATACCTGGCTCTAGTGTGCAGTGCTCTATTTACATTTTCCTAAAGGTGGATAACATCATGTACCTCATGTGGAGTGCCATGTTTACTTTGTCCTAAAGGCAGATAAAATTGATTAGAAGTGGTGAGGTATACTCATCTGGACAATTGAAAAAAGTTATTTTGTTTACTATCATGTCTTGAGGCTCCACTTTTCAACATACCACAAACACTTGAAACGGTGATGGTCGAAAGGCATGACACAATGGTAAAGGTTGTACCAAACTTGTCAATGAACTTGTGTGAAACTGAAACTTTTAGAATTACTAGAAACTATTTTTATTGATGTTGTTTCTTACCCTTCCCTTTCTTCCTAGAACACTAAGAAGCATAGTGGCCATCCATATTCGAAGGTTTTACTGATGTTGTTGCTTACCCTTCCCCTACTTCTCAAGATACTGAGAAGCATATTGGCCATGCTTCTTGCACTTGATATGGCTCAAATTATTCTTCTGCTGGTTAGAAGATCTTGAATCTTCCTTCTTCTTCTAACCCTTCACAAATCCTATTTTATTCCCTCCTTTCTGCACCCTCGTAATGAGGGCTAGCTCTAGTACATCCTCATCACAAGATGAAACCATCTCCAATCCCATTTCCTCCTCGATAAATGCATCCCACAAACTTTCGATTGAAGGTAGCTTCTCACAAGCACATACAAATTGTACAAAATGGTTCCAAGATGGACCAAACCCATTCAAACTGATCCAAATTAGTCCATTCTCTTCTACCTTGTCATCAAGTGTAGCTTTTTGATATCTCATCTCTTGATCTTTATTAGATATATAACTATTGTAGTAGTGTTTCTCATGCAAGTAATGGATGATTTCTTCATTAAGAGAATTATCCTAGACATGTTCTCACTCCAATACAATGTAAGCAAGGTAATATGCATTTCCCTATCAATATTTTTCTCTACAATGAAAGGGGTTAGATGATTCTTCACCAAATCCAAAACTACTCATTCCAGTTTGACCAATTCCTAATAATGCTCAACCAACTCAATATCTGTTGAAAGTAAGATCTCCTTCTCCACTACATATCACAATTCAACCTCTTCCAAGAGATGTTGCATCCTAAACTATAATAGAGTTGGAAGTGACCTCCAACATGTTAAAATCATAAAGACCCTAACTACTTGTGATTACAACTCTTTAAACAAACATGAAAACATATTGAGAACTAAGAATAAAATCTACAACCTTTTATAGGTAGAGGAAACCTTTCGCAAACATGAAAAATAACACTCCAATACCTGGAACAACTGGGACATCACACCCCATGTGCCACAACCTTTAACCAATCGAAATCTGCTTCACTTGCTGAAACTCGGGTATCCCACCCTTGAAACCCTTCAACAACTCCCTCTAACAAGTTGCAATCTTATCCATGCACAACTTTGTATTAGTTTTAGTGAAAGTTCTCTGATAGAATGTAATCCAGACAATAGTAAGTAAATTTTGCACTAAAATAATATTCCTAAGGTCCCAGGTAATTTAAATCCCTTGATGGGTATACTAGAATCTACAAAAACACAATGCTGAAAAATAATATGAGCATGTACACGAATTTGAAATCTCAATCACATCTATCTTCTATTGAATGTAGAGCAAAGGAAATACAATGCAATAGCTCAAAACCAAAAGCTTGCTAACCAACATGGAAGTGTTCACTACCCCTCCTTTATAGAATAGGAAGATGAGAAAAGATACAAAGTATCTAGTCACATGCATGAAGCACTCAAGCTGACTCAGTCAAACGCTAGCCCAAGTTTAATCATCTAGTGTACCCTTGCTGCATGGATAAGTATGATAGGTAAGTGCATCTCCATTGGAATAAAAAAAAAAGCATGCATCCCCTTCCTTGAGAATTGTACCCCCTACCAAGACTGGAACCTTATCATGCAAAAGAAATCAAATTATCTAGGGTTTTTTTCCCTCCAAATATTAGATCATGCATGCAGAATTGAAGTGAATTGAATCTGAACTACAAACTACACTAAACTAAAGAAAAAATGGAATTTCTTAATATTAAACAACATGGAAACTGAAATTAGTTGAGGATAGAAAAATGGAAATATACCCTCTACTCTCTTACATAACAACACCTCCCTCATACTATAATGTGGATGGGAACCATGACAAACTACTGCCATTATTACTATTGTATGGACATGAAAAAGGTATACCCTTACTACTGTTGTACCTGCCAATTAAGTGCACCCTGGTACTATGGAGAGGACCGTTAGAGTTGAATAAGGTAGAAAATCTAACAAAGGATATGAACCAATTGATCAAAAAAATGTTACCACAGTGATAAATTGAATCCTTAAAAGAGTGACCAGCGTGGGAAGAGACAGACTTAAGTTAAACAAAGTATAAATCTTTTCCATAGATAAGACAAAATTTACCTCATGGTTTTAAGAAAACTCATCTCAATGGGATAGTAAATTGTTTCAAACCCCAAGATTGAAAGGAAAATGACTTAATGTTAGTATTTTATTAAGTTGCATATGCATTTACTTAGAGGTGTTGATTTGATGTTGTATAATTCTTAATTTTTTTATTTTTTTTCCCTGGATATATATATTTTTCATAGTTTAGTTTCAATTATGCATTTTTCAATACCAAGTAAGAAATAAAACGAACCATTAGCAGACAAACAACATATCAATGAGAGCCAAAACATGTAAAATAGAATGGATAAAGGATATACAAATGCAGAATGGAAAGTTTTAACTTAGAAATTGAATAGACAATGTGATGTTAATAGTACCTATATAGTAGGATTTGATATCAGAAGTAAAGACACACCAAGTCCATCAAATGACTCTTTCCAAGAACCCTCAGTAAAAGTTTGCCAAAGTCCCTTTGATTTCTCAAATGCGCTAGTTTACATCCGAGCAGACACTATGTCTAGTGGCTTTCCAAAACAAAATAAACCACCACATAACATAGTGATTATGTATACATTTTAGAAAGAAATGCACAAGTCAAAATACCAAAATTTGGCTAGAAAATCTGAATCACTAGGAAAAAGCAGGAAGAAAAGGAGTTGTACCTGTGTTATCATAGTTGTGCAAGCTCTAGTTGCAGCAGCTACAGCCAAAGTTTCCTTTGTTCCCATATAATTGTCCCTATGTTTCAAGTAAAATCTCTTAGAATATAACTATAATAGTGTTGGTTAAATTTCTAATGTATAATTACTTGATGAAAATTGAATAAGCTAAAATGATGGTAAATAATATCACAAGTAATTATCTGTAGATCAGAAAAGGTTTTTCAACATGGTATCAAAGAATTAAGATCACGCAATGGAGTGTGTCTTGGTGGAATGATCTTGCATCAAACAAACATGTGTATTTTCCCTGCAGCTAGTTTATCTACAGATATGATAATTCAAGCATGCATTACATAAAGATCCATTGTCTCTAGGACCATTATTATACACAACTGCTTTTGAATTTTTGTTTTATCTTATTTTGGAACAGGTGTAAGGAGGTGAGAATGATCATTATCCATAGTTAAGTTGAAGGGAGTGAGAACATGTCTAGGATAATTCTCTTAATGAAGAAATCATCCATTACTTGCATGAGAAACAC
>Ga0068627_1000122_pt1 | contig 13707 bp, 13 predicted proteins | sample InSIn1gowninarea_FD_77430 | JGI IMG/M metagenome (GOLD analysis project Ga0068627, IMG submission 77430) | Clean room microbial communities from NASA Spacecraft Assembly Facility at Jet Propulsion Laboratory, Pasadena, California, USA -... ... | reverse complement strand
TTGTAGGCTTAGAACCTAAGGTATGGGATTTGAACCGAAGTTTGTGGGTGTGAAACCATGAGGAGTTTTGTGCATGGAATGATTTGAGATGATAAAGGACCCCAAGATCAATCGGGAGCAATGAGAATCACTCAAATTCGAGTTGTATATGTGGATACTTTGAACTTTCTTTGTGGTTGTTGGGTTCGTACAAAAATCGGTCAAGTCGACTAGAGTATTTTATGTCACTTGATGATTTTTCAAGCCCACAAGAGCACATATGTTGAAACCCTTATGTTTGGTATAAATATAAGGTGAATGTTGGAGCAAAAGACACATCCAAAGAGCACAACAACAAAAGATAATTACCTCTAAGGCAACCGCATACTTCTAGCCCTAGCGAAGGAGAGAGAGAGCGTTATTTTGTGCCCTAGTTTCTTGTGACAATAGGTCAAGTTTGTGGAGAAGGTAGCTGCATGGAGGAGGATAATTTCTAGGCAATTCTCTTATGTTTTCTGAGTGTGTTCTCTCTTTTATAGGAAACACATTTGTTGCCGTTCAGACTATGGTAATTCTTGGCTAGTTCGAGGTCATTAAAAGGGCTTGAAGAACTTCCTATCAAACGCTAAGTAGTAGCAAGTTAGAGAAAATTCAAGGGAGAACCTCAACAAGGTGTTTTGGCCATGATTTTGGGGTTGTAATAGTAGCTATGGTCAGCTCTAAGAGGGCTGAAAATCTCACATTGCAAGCATAGGAGCCTATGTCAAGAAGGGAAAAATATCTTTGTTAAACAATGTATATTTAGCCTTCTTGATTTGTTGTTTTTCTATTGGATGAGCTATCCAATTTGGACAAGGTTGTTTGGTTTTTGTGTTGGACAGCTTGTGGTTGGTGGAGTGAAACAAGTAGGTGTCCAAAGTATCCCTAGAGAAATTGAAAAAAATGAATTTAGATAACTGCGAGCTGGGCAGAGATTCTGTAGCCTAAATAGCTCCTTGGTGGACTAAGGAGGCTACTAGAAGAGGTTATTGTAGCTCAACGTTTGGTCAGCTAAAGGAACGACTTGATTTAGCCAATGTTCATCATTGGAGAAGTGACATGCAATGGTGATAGGTGATAGCCCTCCTACCCTACGTTAGCCTTCATTGGAGCAACACAGGAATAGTATAGTGGGAAGACAAGATCCAAAAGAGATGAGGAACAACAGTGGGTAGAAATCTCGAAGTGTTGTTGCCTTGAAGGAGGAAGGAGCAACTAGTGACCATGAAGACCCTGTGTGTTGATGATAGATGAACTTATGATTAGCTAGATGGAATATTGGATAACCAAGATTATATTAGTTGGATTAATATAGATAATATTGGGATATTGTACAAAATTGTGTAAAAAAGTTGTGTATTTTTTTTGCATTGGTAGATTTACTATTTTATATTGTTTCATTGTGCAAAGTAGACTTGTTGTGATACTTAGTTTGGTAGCGTTATTGATGTAAGATTCTATCCTAGACACTAGTATCGTGGAAAAAAAACATGGTATAAGAGCGTGTCAAAGCTACTTTGAAGGGATAGTGAATCAAAGTGTGCATTGTGAAGTACAACTTAAGAGGGAGTTGGTCACATTGTAGGTGAAGGGCTAACTGCAATGTCGAAATGACAATGACCCTAAGGAACTGGAAGTGAACGAGGGTTGGATACGTAGGCGATATTGGTCATCCTAGATGGGGTCAAAGATACCTTAATACCTCATTTTTTTGGGAAGAACACTGCACATGAGATTTGGATTGCTCTGTAGAATTTGTTCTAAGATAAGAACGAGAATTAGGTATTGGTATTGGAGGATAAGTTGAAGTCTAGTAAGATGATAAAGGGTGAAGGGGTGACTTCGTATTTGACAAGGTTGTCTCAAGTTTGAGATGAGCTTGTCATCGTCTGTGTGACTATTGTAGATTGTGATATGGTGAGGATTTCTTTGAAAGCGGTTTCTAGGAAGTGGAAGCCCTTCATCAAGGTTATCATACCAGAGAGAAGTTGCCAAAATGGAATAGGCTATGGGATGATGCCATTTAGGAAGATTTGTGAGATAAGGATCTTCATCCAAAGAAGAAAGCTTCAGATGGTGACATGTCACTTGCATAATGAATGAAAGGCAAGCATAATAAGGACTTTATTAATATCAAGTGTTTCAACTACGGCGAGATGGGTCATTTTTCGGTGAAATGTTTGATGAAAAAGAAACAGGCAGATGCTGAGAAGGAGAAAGGGAAGAAGGTCACAGGTGTTGCCACTTCTGGAGCATCAAAACATATGATAGGGTCATAGGAGGTATTCGAACTCTAGCTGAGTGGGACCCAAAGTTGCACATGGTGTTGGGAGACAAGAGTTAAAAAGAGATTAGAGGATCTGGTGTCGCGCCATTCAAGATGGAGTGAGGACGAATGATGTGAGTCTAAGATGTATTATTTTTACTAGGACTTATATATAACATGATATCAGACTTAGCGATCAAGAAAAAGGGGTTTGAGATATTGTTCCAAGATGGGAAGGCAAGACTCAAGACCAAAGGCTCTAGCTCCATAGGTGTCATGATTGGAATTAAAGAGCGTTTTCACAGGGCTAGAATAAGTTGGGTTGTTTCAACCTTCAACCCAACATAACTATTTCAAACCACTTGGACTGGAAGTCGGCCCTTCCAATCTGAGAGGGATCTCTCAAATACTTATCAAATTCACTTAAAACAACTCAAACTACAAATGGCTAACTCTGGATTTTTATGTCATTTTTTCAGGTGAAAGAGAGTGATGGTCACCGCCATGGGCATGGATTAAGTTAAGATAAAATTCAATTACAAACAACACGTTTACAAGGAATTTGAGGCATTTTTTACTTTGAAATGGAGTGAATTAAACTTTTATAGTAAAACACATCACATGAAGGAAGTTGGAGCAAGTTTGACATGAATTCCAAGTAATCAATATGCTATGAACACTAATAACAATATAAAAACATGATAAGAAAATATAAACCCAAAACTAAATCTCAGGAAGAAAAACAGAGTATGCTGCAAATGTATATTAACTAAGACAATTTACATATGGTAGCTTCTTCACATCCTCGGTCAACCCCTCCCAAAGTAAAAAAGGTATCTATTTATAGAGAAAATATCTCTTTACATCAACCTGCTACCTAGGCCAGATTCGATCCGCTATCTAAGAGACTTATTCCTATTTTCTTCTAACTGACAAAGTCCTCATAGGGATTTTCCATTTTACATACTTTGAATTCAACTAGGACTCTAATAACTCTTAAGACTTTAACGACTTTTTGTTGATCAAGATAACTGAGCCCAACTAATGTTATTACTGGGCTAGAATAGGTTGGGCTATTTTAACCTTCAACCCAGCATAACAGAGAGCATGGTTTATACATGTTGATGGGCAAGCCTATGAATGATGAGGAGAAGAAGGAGGAGGACCAGGTGTAGGTTCCATAGAAGCAAGTGTAGGTGCATGCTTTAGAGGAGTAGGTACAGGTTCTAGAGACAAAGATCCAGGTTCTAGAGGCTTGGAGGGAGTGAAGTTCTAGAGGGTGCTTGCAGGTTCAGAGGGAGACTTTGCAGCCTAATAAGAGCTCGTGGTTAGTAGGGAGCAAGGGTGATTCAACATATAACAAGAAGGAATCATGGACAAATTGGAAAACGATACAAGAGAAAAATAAGGAGGCTTCTAGTGATAGTGAAACTTCCGAGAGAGGCATAGTCCATGCTTCAAGGATTTCTACAATTGTGGGTGCCAGGATATCGGGAAGTGTTGTGAACAGTAATGATGATGATAATGAGTTACCTCCTAGCCTTGGAATTACCTCCCTCGCTAAAAGGGAGTGTTGCTATTTGGTAGCTTGGGAGGTTCTCCAAGCCCTAGGGTTCAAGGTTTCGAGGTTGGAGTGCCTCAAAAGGGCATTGTGGGCTTGGAACCCAAGGTGCAGGTTTTACACCCAAGCTTGTGGGTGGGAAACCACGCTGTTTTTTGGGTGTGTGGTGATTTGAGATGATAGAGGACTGTGAGAGAAACCAGGAGAAATGAAAATCACTCAAATTAGAGTTTTATTTTTTGAGATTTTGAATTTTCTTTGTGACTATTGGGTTTGTGTAGGAATTGGTCAAGTAGGCTAGAGTATTTTATGTCACTTAATGAGTTGTCAATCCCATAAGATCACATTTGTTGATCCCTTATGTTTGGTATAAATATAAGGTGAATGGTGGAGCAAAAGACACATCCAAATAGAAAAACAACAAAAGGTAATTACTTTTGAGGCAACCACATACTTCTAGCAAGAACGAAGGAGAGAAAGAGGGTTTTTTTGTGCCCTAGTTTTTTGTGATAGTAGACTGAGTTTGTGGTAAAGGAAGCTTCTTAGAGGAGGATAATTTATTGGAAGTTCTTTTGTGTTTCCTGAGTGTGTTCTCTCTGTTTGGCCTTACTTACTGATGTAAATCAGGCTTCAATTTCGATATCAACCCAGGTAGGTACACTTAGAGGCACTATCTAATATATATAGATTTAGAAGGATTTAGTTTATAAATGATAGCTTAATATGGAAAAATTAACAATGCTCTTTTACAAGAGGTTTCTCTTTGTCTTTTTAACACTTAAGCATTTACTTAAATGAAACAAATCTAATTGGCTATATTGAAAATAGAATCCTAATTACTCATCACACAAAAAAATGAATGAAGTATGTAGCTTTGGAGATCAACAATAGTGGAACCTCTTACAAGATTCAGTCAACAAACTACCAATTGGGCTCTGCAACTACAAATCATAACCAATGAACAATAAACTATAGATCTAGCTATGAGATAAAAACCATGAAGTAGAAAGCACAATTGTCAATTTCAAGATGAATATCAATTGAGGTTTTCTTACAAAACTCTTTCATAATAGATGTGATCTCTTCAATTAATAATTTCTAATTCATAAACTTGTAGCATATTAATTGAATGACAATTCTAAGTATCAGATCTATCTATGCAATTGTAAAAGAGAATTCAACGAAAAGTGTACTAGCTTTGTAGTGGGGGCCCTCCACATTTTGCAAACACACCTTAGACTAATTCAAATGAAGACAACTACTGGATCTGAAACATAAATATGGACTCCAACACTGCATCTATGTATTCAAGCTTGGAAATCAAAAATACATAAACTCTGTTCCCAAGCTTTTCATGTATCAACAACTACTACACTACATAATTTTCCTTTTGAGTTATTTATCCTAAATCTTCACAACAAGAGGAAGCTATTCATACTCCTCATAATCCTAATGAAATCCTAACAATTACATCAAAGGAGGTCGAATTAGTTCAGATCCTCAATTTGAGCAAAATCCCAAAAATAACAAAGTTTGTCCACAAAATCTGGAATTTCTGCTAAAATGGTTGGGTTTGACCAGTGTTGACGGACCACCTAGAATATTCAAGTCTGGGAGTGGATAGGTATTCCACCATCCTTGTACATTTAGGATCAAACCCTAGGTCCTCGAATTTGTCAATCTGTCCTGCAACATGTCAAACCATGGAGCCACTGCAAGAAGTCACAACAACTTGTAATTTTTTGGAGATTTCCAATTTCAACACAAAAATTCCTAAGATTAATTCCAAGATAAATAATGGAAATAACGTTATATGAATCAGTTTCTAAGGAATATGGAGGAAATTTAAAGGCTAAATAAAGAAAAATGATGAATAAAGAGAGTTTTTACATCAAATAATCAATGAGAAATTGGTACCATCATTTCCCCCAAAAACAAGACTTTGCATGTCCTCGTGCAAATGAATTCTAACCTGTCAAACCCTTTCCTCTGCTTCTGCTTCTGCCTCTACCTCTGCTACCTAGAGTAAAGCATCGATGTTCATTTGGCCTTGTATTCAGTTTTCAAAATTTGGTATTTAGTTTTGATGGCCTTCTTCTATTTAGATAATTTATAGGCCCTCTTACCAATCTGAACCTTATAGGCTTGGAGTCTCCTGACCTTCTTCTTCAACTTCTCATTTTCATCCCGAAACTTTTTACTTTGTGTTTTAAGGGTTTCATTTTCTTTCTTCACAACTCTTTCCAACATTTCAGACTCCATAAGTTGTTGCTGCAGTTTTTCAATTTTCCTTTCCAATTTCCTTTTTCTTTTGCCTCAAAATTTTTGTTCATGTGGTTCTTCCTCCTTGCCCTTTGTTTCCAATTCCTGTATATAATCATACTGAGGCTGCTATAAGATGTCATCTTCTTCCAATGTTTTCCCTTTTTGTCCAAATTTAGTCTTCCTAGACCTGCTTTCATAGGTGGTAAAAATCTTATCCTTCTCAGCTTTCTCAGTTTCTTCCCTTACCATTTTTCTGGTTTTTACACTACTACTAGATGGAGCAAAGGTATTAGGTATGTGCTCTGAAAATTCCTCTTCTACATCATCCACATCAACCAATAATTCTAGATCTTTTTGCTTTTCTTGTTCCTCTTCATCTGCTATAAATTCATTAGCAACTAGAAATCTTTTGCAGGATAATCTTATCTTCTATAATTCAAACTTAATTAAGGTTTTCACCAAACCAAAATGATATAAGCTCCTATCCATGTTACTTCTCTGTTTTTGTACAATTTTGGACATCTTAGTTAAACTCTGCAGAAGAAAATAAGGTAAAATTATAACACAATCTCCCCTTAGATGCATCAGCGTTTTAATATGATAAAAAAACATTATACGGTATCTGCCCTCACATGTTATGAATTTTTGAATCACATAGACTATTTCATCCCAAGGATGAACAAGCCAACTCCTAGGAATTCCTTTCATCCAATTTACTGTTGATACTCTTGATTTAGATACAAAATGTGTCCATGATTTCTCCTTAAACTACTTTGTTTTGAAATATTTCTCTCCCTCTGGACTTATGCCTATAGCTTGGGCAATTGTATCCTCTGAAACTCTAAAGGATAGGTTCCCTACTGTGGCTCTCTCTGTAGTGAAAGAAGAAGCAAATTCCCTAGTTGTTAAATCATTGTGGCCATTAAATTTTTCCAGAAAATCTAACCATTGTTTTCTCTAAGGATTTCTACACAGTATTTATGTAGTTTAGAAATATCAATTTGTTTCAGTTCTATTCTATTTGCCATGAGAATTATTTTACTTTTACCCCGCTCTATAAGAAAAAATGACCATATCTTTTTAAAAAAAAACTACCTGGTCCTACACTGACCTGAATGCCGTTATTTTGCCTTAAATTTCTCATCTCTGTTAGAGTGAAAACAGCTATTGTCCTCAAATGGAATCTCCTTCTTAATTCTTCACTGGTCCTATGTAGCTTTTCACTTAAGACTCATATGTTGACATTTCCATTGTCAACATACTCATAGCTTTCGTTATTACGCTTCACACATACCCCAAGGAGGGTTTCTCAAGCATTTGGGGTTCCAGAAATAGAGCATATGCTAGTCTACTCATTTGGCTTGCTCTCCTTATTACAATTCATGCATGCCTCAAGGAGGATTTCTTAGGCATTCAGGGTTTCTAGAAACAGAGCAATGCTTTTCGACACATTCGGGCTTTATCAAACATTATTGAACACAACGTTCAACACTAATGAACCTTTCCCACAACTTTTAATAATAATGAACCTCTCCTTCAACACAATACGTATTAATAATAAGCCTGAAGGTTATGTGGAATAGTCATATTCAAAATGATGAGCTTCGGCATAATGGCACGGTATGAACCCTCGTGAAGAACTATGGAATTCTGTTTATAATGATACTTTATCATAATATCCATGTTATGAAACTATCTATTGATCCTTTTTATGATGACACTTTTTCATATCACCCCTTAATACCCTTTTCAATCAAAACATTTCATCATAACATGCATTTCATTAAAAAAAAAATTGGTTAAAAACCATAAAAAAAAAATTCATCGCTATTCAATTCTTTGAACTTGGACCGCGTACCTCAGAAATGTATGATTTGAGATTGTATTTGATTAGATCTGAAAAAGTTTGTTTTAGTGGATTTGTTGGCACATTTGACTGATGTATTGGAATATAGGCTTATGAGTCAAAGTATTATGTACAAGATAAAGAAATTGGATATATATAGGTTAGGGTGGATAGTTTTGAAGAGTAGGAATAAATCCTATAGGAATAGAATATTGAGTATAGGTTTAGGGATCAGGCTATTCAACTGAGTGAAGGATAGGCTAAGTGAATATGATATAGGATAAGCAGAATGATTGAGAAACTGAAATCAATAAATATCATTAACCACTATTTAAAAATTGAAATTAACAAAATAAATTCAAGTATTAAAATGAAAATTCCTTACAACCTTCAGATGTTTCCTTGTTGAAATTTAACCTTGCTTGACTTATTTGATGTGTACAGGACATGACATAATCTGATGATGCAGTCTTCTTCTTCTTCTTAACAGGTCCTTTCTGAAAGATTATCAAACAACAGGTCTTTCTGCTGATGTATTATAAATTTAGATTGAACAAATCCTTGTTGATAAATAATGAACACCAATCCTCTATTGAAAAGTCCACTGAAGAATGAAAATAAAACAAATTACTTCCTCTGCTGTAATGAAATTCTGAAAATAAGGAGATGAAAAAGCATGAAAAAGTTCAAACTTTCTCCTCCCCTGCTAATTATATGAATTGTCCTTAAGTCATCAATTTGAAATTCAAATAGACAAAGGCTTTTATTTTGAAGTACAAATGAAGTAGAATGAATTCTTACTGGCCAATTGCTTAGTTTTCCTGTAAGAATTCGAGTTTGGAGTGTGCCAGAGTATGGTTTTCACATCTAAACTGTTATTGTTTTATTATTATTATTATTATTATTATTTTTTATTTTTATTACTTTGTTTTAAACTTTAAAGTAGAAAAATGTCTAAGGCGTAGATATCACAGTAGACTGTTGTACTATCTGAACCTCATTTTGTTGTGTCACTATTTTCATGAAATCTTCTTTGCTGACAGACCTGTGGTAGATCTTTAGCCTGTGTCCATTTACTGTAAATGTTCAGCCTTCTTGGTCAATGGTTTTGAGTTTAACTGATCCATTATGGAAAACTTCAAGTATTTCAAATGGGTCCATCCAGTGTGTTGTAAATTTATCTTTATAATCTTTAAATTTGGAGTCAAATAATAGAGCCTAGTCACCAACTTTAAACTACTTCTTGATTAATTTATCATGCCACTGTCATCTTTGTTGTTGGATCAGTGTTGTCTTTTCTACTGCTTGTTGTCTCATCTCATCCAACTAATTCAATTGGATAATTCTTTCTTACTATGCTTCAAAAAGTTCAATGCCTAATTCCACTGCCAATTTGTAAGTATGTATTTGAAATTCTATTAGCAGCATGACTTCTTTGCCATACACCAGTTGATGAGGTGTAAACCCTGTTGTGTTTTTCCAGTTGATTCTATATGCCCAGAGTGCCTCATTGAGCTTATATGCCCAATCTTTTCTGTTTCTTGCCACTATTTTAGTCATGATCCCTTCCAGTCTCTTGTTTGTAGGTTCCACTTGGCCATTGACCTGTGGATGGTAGGGTGTACTCCCTATATGTTTGATTTTGTACTTGTCAATGATTTCTTGAACCAATCTAGAAGTGAATTGAGTCCCTCGGTCTGTTACTATTTCTCTTGGCACTCCATATCTAACAAAGATTTCTTTAGAAAGGAAATTGACTACTGTTTGCTAAGTTTCCCTTACAAGTTCCTTTCCTTCTGCCCATTTAATCACATAATCTGTACATACCAAGATGTACTTTTTCCCTTTGGAAGGTGGATTAATGGGTCCAACAAAGTCCAAAGCCCATTTTTCAAATGGCTCTAGATGTACCTGTGGTTGTAGTTGGTCTACCCATGCATTGGAAGCTGTCACAACTTCTCACATACTTCTTTGAATCTTTAAAAATTGATGGCCAATAGTAGCCAAGGCTAAGGATTTTGCATGTTGTCCTCTTGGCTGTAAACTGGCCACCACAAGGTTCATCATGACAAGATTTTAGGATGTCAATAATTTCATCCTCTCTAATACATATTCTAATAATTAAATCATAACCAATATAAAACAATTCTCCATTAACCCATGAATATATTGCACTTTGCTTAATCAGTCTTTTCTTCTCCTTTGAGTTGAATGATGGAGGTATCTTCCCTATGGACAAGTAGTTAGCTAAATTAGCATACCATGGTATTAATATTTAAATTACAAATAAATGTTCATTAGGAAACGAGTCTTCAATTGGAACAACTTCACCTAGATTTTGTAGTCTAGAAAAGTAATCTGCTACCTGGTTCTCTTTCCCTGTTCCATCTAGCACTGTGAGATTAAATTCCTGCAGTAATAGTAACCATCTTATGACCTTGCCATCAGTTATAGGTTTGTTCATTAAGTATCTAATGGCAGAGTGGTCAGTGTGAAGAAAAACTTCATAACTAGTTATGTAGTGACGAAATTTGTTCACAACATGTATAATTGCAAGAATTTCTTTCTTAGTTACTGTGTAGTTGAGTTCAGTAGGAATCAAATTTTCACTAATGAAGTAAATGGTATAAGTTAAACCAATGTCTTTCTGCCCTAATGAAGCCCCTATTGTTGTGTCGGATGCTTCAGTTGAGATGTGAAAAGGTGAAGTCCAATTGGGTCCCCTCAAAACTGGAGATGTGGACAATTTCTCTTTAAGTTTCTCAAAAGCATTTTGACAAACATCATTCCAATTGAAAGATACATATTTTGCAAGAAGCTTAAACAAAGGCAAGGCTATCTTACTAAAGTTTTCAATAAATCTCCTATAATAGCTAGCATAACCAAGAAAGCTTCTTACATCTTTTTGATTTGTTGGAATTGGAAATTTGACAATAATTTGAATTTTGGTTTGATCTACCTTGATTTCTTCGAAAGAAACATGATGTCCTAAGACTATTCCCTCATTCAACATCCTATAAAAGTTTTCATTTCTTAAAAACAATTTGGTTTTTATACATCATTTTAAAACTTTCTCAAGGTTTTGCAAAGAATGGTTAAAGGAATCACCATATACTTCAAAATCATCCATATATACCTCAACGCATTCATGAACCAGATCAAAAAATATTGCTAATACTACTCTTTGAAATGTTGTTGGAGCATTGCACAATCCAAATGGTAAAAATTTGTAGGCATATGTGCCCCAGGGACAGGTGAATGTTGTTTTGTCTTAGTCTTCTAAGGTTATGCTGATCTGATTGTAACTGCTAAAACTATCCAAGAAGGAAAATGACATTTTTTCCAGCTAATGTATCCAAAACTTGGTCAATAAATGGCAATGGAAAATAGCCGTTAAGGGTGGCTTTATTTAGTGCTCTGTAGTCAACACAAACTTGCCACTTACCATTTTTCTTGGAGACTATCACTAGTGGAGATATCCACTGGCTGTCAGAGATGGGGTAAATGAAGTTTACTTCCAGTAGCTTCTGCAATTCATCTCTTACAATCTCTTTAAGCATGGGGTTCATCCTTCTCTGTGGTTGCCTCACTGGTCAAAAACAAGTGTTTGTATAGATATGGTGAGTGCAAGTTTCCGGGTGAATACACTACATGTCAGTGTAGTCCCAAGTAAATGCATTTTGGTGTTTGGTCAGTAAATCAAGCAATTTCTATTCCTGAGATGAATCTAAAAATGCTCCAATTTCAGTGTTTTTCCTAGGTTGATTTGTACAGTCTTGCTTTATGTGTTTGTAATGGAATTGATTGAAAAGATATCTTCAAATAATGTTTTCAGAGAATATAAGGTACAAGTTTCTTGGAAGATGTGTCAATATTTGATCTCCAATAGTGTATTGTTCATTTCTCAATTCCTCCGAAACATCAGGTTGAGAGATAAACATTTCTACCAAATCTTCATTATTGTCTTCCCCAAAATCATAAATTTGATTGATGCTTAAAATAGATTGTATTTCTTCCCTATCATTATATTTGTCATCAAACCATAGGTTGTGTTACTGCTGGAGCTTGGGTTGATGGGTATAAGGTAAGTTGCTTTCTCTTTTTTCTTTTGGAAATGATCATATTACCCGATCTACACCCAATAAATGCATCAGCAATTGTCAACCATGGTCTGCCAAGTATGAGAGGGTGTCCTCCTAAATTTGACTTTGGCTGGAGAACTAGGAAATCAACTGGATACTCCCAAGAGTCCAATGAATATATCTTCCAATATCCCTTCAGGAATGACTTTAGAGCAATTTGCTAATGTTAAAACAACTGGTGTTGAATGTAAATTTGTTACTTGTAAGGTTTTCATTGTATCCAATGTCATGACATTTATTGCAACTCCCAAATCAATGAGAGTATTTGGAATGGAGATTTTGTTGATGATTGTTGTAACTCTAGGTATTCTAGGGTCAACATATTTCTCCATAGAAATGACATTTGACATAAGTCCAGCTAAATTGCCAATAACATGAATGGTTTGTGGATTAAATCTTTTCTTTGTAGGATTTTTAAGGCAGTGTTCTTTAATGGCTTTGGTATAGATTGGAATATCCTTAATTGCCTGGAGCAATGGAATTTTTACATACACATTTCTCAGCTCATCCAGTACATCAAATTGTGGCAGAGGTGTTGTTAATTTTGGTTGAAGTAACCACTCAGGATAAGGAGGTGACTGCACTATCCTAATTTGTTTACCTTGTTCTAAATCATCTTGTTTACTGTGTGTTGGAAATTCATTTTCATTAGTTTTATTCGAACTCTCTTTCGTTGAAACAGGTGGAGGTGAATTTTTTGTGTGAAGAGTTCTACTAGATCTAAGTTCTATGTTTTGCAGAGGTAGAATTGGGTACAATGGTCCCTCATCGACATTGTATGCTAGTATGTCCAGTCGATTATTTGGATTAGCTACTAGTTGAGCAGGTAGCTGCATAGGTTTAGGAGGTTGATTAGATGGTAATTGTAGTTGTGGTTGTTTCATTAGTGGAGGAGCAAGTAAGGTTTGCTGAGGATTTTCCTGTTGATAAGAAATTGGTTGCTAAGGGTATTGATGTGTGTACTGTGGTGGATATGGCTGAGAGTATTGTTGCTGATATTGTTGAGGATATGGGTTTGGAAATGACTTCCGATATTGCTGAGGTGGTTGTTGAGGAAATTGCTGAGGATGTGAATATCCTCTCCATCCCTGTTGTGGATAAAATTGTTGCTGCTGATTAAACCAATTTTTCCATGGCGTAGGTACATTCAAAGAATTTTGAGTAGGCATTTGATAATTTGTTGGAATTGGATTTTGAAACATACCTGGAGGTCTTGGCTACCATGGTCTCCGAGCTCCCACAAAATATAAGTTCTCCGTCTCTGCATTAGCTTCCAAATTATAACTTTGCAAAACTTTCATCTTAGAGCAATCATTAGTGTCATTATTTTTTGTACAAAACCCACAGATTTGAACATTATCTAATTGACATTCTTTCAAAGCATGTTTTTTTCAGCATTTAGGAAAAAATATAGACAACGCTTGTTATTGTTCATCTTGTCTTTTCTTCTTTTTCAGAGTGTTTATTTTATTTCCCAAAGTTATTAAGAGGTCTGTTTCAAAATCTTCAAATAGATTGCCTAGTTCAACTCTGGTACATCTAGAGCCATTTGAAAAATGGGCTTTGGACTTTGTTGGACCCATTAATCCACCTTCCAAAGGGAAAAAGT
>Ga0068627_1000120_pt1 | contig 13716 bp, 9 predicted proteins | sample InSIn1gowninarea_FD_77430 | JGI IMG/M metagenome (GOLD analysis project Ga0068627, IMG submission 77430) | Clean room microbial communities from NASA Spacecraft Assembly Facility at Jet Propulsion Laboratory, Pasadena, California, USA -... ... | reverse complement strand
GGGATGTTTTGCAGGTGGATTTGCTGATATGACATGGAGATGTTGGGCACTTGAGTACAACATGGCCATGGACTGGTTGGATTTGTGAGCAAACTATGGAGCGTTCATACTACATGGAGAGCTGAGGCATCTTGCAGAGACCTTTGGGTCGAGACTTTTATGCTTGCTGAGATGTTGGTTGGAGATGACTCATAGAGCTCACGATGACATGAGGTTGTTATTTTTACGGACTTCATATTATGGTGGACTTGGAGGATCTGATGAGTTAAGGAGCTGAGGTCAGGGACTTTGATGCAAGATGGGGTGCATACTTTTGAGTACATATATGGGTGTGCTTGAAAGAGTGACTTGGTAAGGAGGATCGATATGACACACTTTGGAGTGGATTTACAATGATTATGATGCCTTGGTGGCAACACTTGGGCATGGGCCGAGCCGAGACTCGACCACTTTTTACACATGGGAGATGAGATAGGTGTATACTTGTTTCCTTGACAGACTTGAGGGACAGAACATTACAGATATGATGGAGGTTGCTTCATGGACGTGGATGTGGCACATTGAGAGTCGGATTTGATGAGAAGATCTCTTCACTTTGAGGAGATGGATATTTTACAAATGGACGATGATGTTGGGACAGATGCAACTAATTTCATGTAGCACATTAATACCAGACATCATGGACAGCATGTTACAGACAAGATGGAGAATACTTCATGGACTTGGGCATGGATTATATTTAGATGGAGATCGATTCTTGATCGAGTTGATGATGTGACAGGATGTTTTCAGAAACAACTAATGATGGCATAAGTGTGCATTCTTATGATTTGAGCGTGATAATTGGAATGATCACTCGACTAGTTCGAGTCATGAGGGTCGACAATATGTAGAGATATGTTAACATTGTGTTGGAGTATCATAGCAGCAGTTCACACGATGATGATACATAATGAGGTCGACACGATATGTTGTAGTAAGCATGTAGCATGAGATGGAAGGGTTAGCCTTCCACAATGGGAGCAGCATGTGGAGATTGCGATAAGAGGTGGTTGATGATCATGAATTGAGATGAATTTTTGATGTATAACATACATATGGTTTATATGACATTGGTATGGATATCTTGGTGATATATGGTTGTTGGGATGAGAGATTATTGAGGACAACAATGATTTCAAGTGGGGGAGTGTTTAATGCCCACGAGATGCAGAGTTGAATGCATGAGGCTACATGTGAAATTAGCTAAGTGTGGAGGAGGAGCATAGGTTTATAGTGGTAGGAAGTCCCTGGTGGGGGCACCCAATGGTTAAGACGACGTGCAAGAGAGTTAAAACATGGGCTGAATGAAGGGCGACTACACGAGATGATGTGACCTTTCATAGGCAGCGATGTGTATAAGTGGATGGCATGGAGGAATCATTCAATCAAGTCAAAAATGCATTCAAGTCTTCCAATGGAGAAGTGTGAAGTGCGAAGTTGGTGAGCAGAAATGGGCGAAGGTGCAGGCGGACGGTGTGCAGGGCCGAAGCAACCAAGCCGAATAAAAGTCGTGCGAAGTCAACAGGGTGAGGGCATCATTCAGGAAAATCGTGCAAGGGCGTCGTGTAGAAAATTTGTGCGAAGTTATTGGGCGAAGGCATCATTTAGAAAAGTCATGCGAAGTCATCAGGCGAGGGCGTCGTTCAAAAAAGTCATGCAAAGTCATCGGGTGAGGGTGTTCGAGCAGTGTCATTTGAGGTCGTTCAAGGGTGCGGTAGGGTATCTGTTTGAATGGTCATTCAGGGAGTCGTTCGAGGGCACATTAGGGTGTCTGCTCGAACGACCTGAGTTGGTCGAACAGTGAACTGGGTGAATCCTTTAACGGGTGACATGACTCGCCAATGGATGAGTTGGGTGTTTAGTGGTAGCATCCGGCGAGTTGGACGAGTTGAACGAAACACGTTCGAGTGAATGTGCGGAGGGAAATGTCGAGTTGGGCAAGAGTCATGCGGCAACCATGTGGGCGCATCGATGAGCTGGCTAACCGAGTTGTGCGGTGAATGTAAAAATATTCTAAGTGTAAATTTGGGGTTTCCTCAAGATTGTAACTTACGTATATATTGATATTTTGGGCAGAATCATTATAGGGAGTTTCTCCTCCTAGTTATACCATTGTGCATTTATGTTAATGCCGATGAAAGTTTAACTATTGTTTTATAATGAAAGTACTTGGTAAAAGAAGAAAATAAACTAAGTAAGAAAGTACATGTAGTCCATGATCACAAGTATTGGTGAAAAGAAAGTGGTCAGTGGTGCCACACCTCCTATAGTGTGGTTGGAAGAGTATCGCCAGTGTAGGGGCATGACAGAGGTGGTCTTGATTCTTCCCTTGGCCTAGGTGTCTGGATGAGGATAGTCTTCTACAAGCGAATTCTAGGTTTTCCCTATCACTGAGTTATTATGAGAAAAATCCTCTTGGTTGGAATATTGGTTTGATGTTTGTATTGTTTTGTTATCAGGTATGTGAGGCTTCATCAACCAGGATGGTTCCCTTCAGATAATGTTAGAGTAAAGTTGTTTTTATAAAGTAAATATGAATGTTTGACATTCCAGAGTTCTAACCCTTTGGTGGGTTTCGTATGTAACAACTTGACCTTGCTAATGGAGTCGATATGCCCTTGGAAGGAAACAGTACCCGATAACCTAATCGAATGTCTTCTGTTATGCTTCCCGGATGGTCTAATTTAACAATTCGACGGCTTTGACCTGGGTATTCGCTTTTAACTGTCGTAATGACTAGATTTAGTTCAAGGTTGTATAGTTTGGATGGTGGGAGAGTTTGCTGGCTCTTGGCATGACCAAACCCTCACCGCAACCCATAGTTCTTATCCTGTTTGAATGGATGATAAATAATTAAATTGATTGTAATGATTTTTGATTCATAGCTTTGAGTTGCACGAGACCTTAATGTATAATCCATTATTTTATTTTTTACTGTAATAATTTTACAATAACAACTTTATGGAATACGCTGCTTGACTTAAGATACTTTGTTTCTTGGTTCGAAATGTATGTTTATATGGATTATATGTGGTTATGACTTTCCGAGTCTCAGCCTTTGCCGCGGACAGGTAGGGACTGGAACCGATCCTTACCGCTTTCCATAGTTTGCATATATTTATATAAGTTCATGGTTTGAAATGTTGTTTGACTAGAAAAAATGTGAGTTTATGCTGGAAGTCCTACATGGTTTGGATACTTTGTTATGGTTTATAATCTTGATGGTGCTTTCAGTCCATGCATTATGTTGTTATTTCTTTTCATCGATAGCAGATAATCTAATAATGAATAGGGAAGTTGAAGCTATACCCATAATCTCAAATGTATAATGAATAGAGTTTCTTGTTTTACCAAACTGAAAGGGATTTATACTTTAAAGTTGAGTTGTGCCTATCTCTACTAATAATTGTAAGCAGTTTTAGTTTTATGGTTTTGTACTATTGTAAGAAAATAAATACATTTTTCCATTTCATATGTATGTAAAATTAATGGAGTCTAAACTATCATTGAATCTATGTTATCCTTTCATTTATCGATAATACTGCAATGTCTTCGTCAGATTCTTGAAGTTATAACTTTGTATTTATTTTCATCCATAAAATAATACTAAGAAGGAGATATGTAATAGATCCTTTTCTATGATGGATATAGCAGAGTATACCATGAGGTTACTCATAATAGTAATAAACATCTATCCCTAACTAATACACTATTCCAACTATGTTTTGGTTACTTATCTATTTTCAATGATTTTAGTACTGTGCCATTAATATTCCTTCTGGAAGGTCTAACCACCCAGCCAAGGACTCGAAAAGCACATCTAGGGTCCCCCACCGAGCACTTCTTTCTCCTGACAACTTTTAAATTAAAGAAAGTTGGGTGTCTTCGGCTTCAAGACTATTGTCTAGCCTTAATTTTCACACCGATTCGATTGTTTGCCATAATTCAATTTTTCCATTGGTATCTCTGCCTAGCTCAAGGAAAAATTCTAGTAGCCCCGCCTACTTCCTTTCCCCACCCTTTTGGGGAAGGAGATGGCAATCGTTTCTAACTGTTCAAGGAGTTGTTATAACTATTTTATATTCAGTTTTCCTTAATTAACACTGTTCAATTTTTTACACAAAATGTCATGATGTTCTAGATTTTCTAGCCTTAACTTCTTAACAACCATGTTAAGTGAAATTAAAATTTTCTAATTTTTGTGTAAAACTTGGTAAAAACAAAAGTAATTATGGTGCAAAAAAGGGTGTTACAGCTCTTCCCCCTTATGAGGAACACCATCCTTGGTGTTCTTCTAAGAAAATTGTTAGGTCCCTATAATACTAGTGATTCCCCCCATTACTATTTTCATTTCATCTCTTATTGTTATTGTTGTGCCCCTATTGTCCCCATATTGTTATTATTGTGCCCCATAGAATTCCACTATTGTTATTTTTGTGCCCTTATATAATTATTGTTAGGTCGGCTTTGGTTATATTGTAACTATTTAGACTCCTATATAGAAAGGAGGTTTTGTCATTTTTATCATCCAAGAATTGTTCATTTGTGTAATATAAAGAATGTTTCCCTCCGAAGTTGCTTATTTATAGGCGTTGATATATCTTTTCTATCTTTTTGTGAACTGGTCTCATAACATTTGGTATCAGAGCTTTGGATTCTAGGGTTTCGGTGCTCCAAACAGGTCATCATGGAATTTTATCTATAACATTTTTGCTACAAAGTTTCAGAAACTAAAAAAACAACCCATTTGAGATAGAATAGGTTTGAACCTTGGGCCTGAATTTCATATCTTGTTTTGCTATAGTTTCAGAGATATAATTTGAGGAAGTTAGAGTTTTTGCAGACCACTGAATTACGTTCCAAACATGTGACCTTGGGAAAATCATCATAACTTTCACTCTGAGCATTAGATTGAATTTTCATAAGAAGTTATAGAAAAAGGACAGACTTTAGTTTTTTGGGTATCATTTTCAGAACCTAAGGTTGAAACAGTGACCCACGAAACGTCATTCAAGTTCACTCTACTGAATCAGTCTATACTCAAGTCATTGTGGGCGATTTGGCATAACTCTTCATTGGAGAATCCAATATTGATTAGACTTGCGGGGTTAGAAAGATTACTAAGAGGGTCACTGCAAGAAGAAATTTCATATCTTGGAGATCCAAAATTACAGAGATATATTGGATTCAAAATCGAGCTCCTACAAAGTGAAAAAAGGTGTGTAGTGCTTTTAATTTTTTTGCATAAGCTTGGTTTAAAAAATTAGTTTGAAGGAATTCAATGGGCATAGTGAAGCATTATTATTAGTGATTGGTGCCCCGAACAAAGAAAATGTAAAAACCTAGTAAGAAACTTGAAAGTTCTAGCATGACTCATGAAGAAGAGGAAGAAATGCAACATGATATATCAAAATTACAAGACCAAGTGCAACAAATTTCACTCACACAAAAAGTAATAGAAGATAAGATGGGTGGTTTAAAGAGAGACGTAGAAGCTAAGATGTATGGCGTGGAAGCTAAGATGGATGGCGTGGAAGTTAAGATGGATGATTTAAAGAAAGGCATAGAAGATTTGAAGACAAATTTGACAAAGCTTCTACAAGAAATGCTTGCTAATGGCGAAAGGGTAGTAAAGAAAACTCATGATGAGAACAAAATAAATGTTAATCATGATTTCATAGACTCTAACGTTGGATCGAAGAACCACCATGTTCTAAATATCAATATGAGGAAGTTTGATGGCAAGGATCCCAGAACATAGATACTACAAATGGAACAATTTTTTGATCTCCATAATGTGAAAAACACATAAAAGGTACGCATTGAAACTTTATATTTGGAACCAAATTAGTTTGTATGGTATTGATGAATTTTCTCTTGTAAAAAAATTGTCACCTAGGCTTTTTTATGGATGAAATCATATCACATTAGGAGGATACAAAAAGAAACACTTTTTTAGCCAATTGATAAATCTCAAAAAAAAATTGATTATAAGGGTAAAATATATTCCAGAGGAGCATATGATTGATGTGTTCATAGGGACTTTAAAGGATAACATCCAACATGAGGTTTTCCTTTGAGAATGAGATTCATTAGAGAAGGCGTTTAGGTTGGCAAGAAAAATGGAAAGCAAAATTATGGCAACAAGGAAGCCTACCACTTGTTGGGTTGTGTTATATTCTTTCCACGTAGTTAACAGGGGGTTTGAAGGGCACTCGTAACCCAACTTTATGGGGTTCAAGGCAGTGGCCCGAAAATTTTTGGTTTTGGACCCAATATTAGGTTGGGAAGACCCACTTATGGTTTTGTGCAAGATTTTCGTACATGTTTTTTGGACGCAACGGTTTTCAGTCCATGGTATTGGACACAATGGTTTTCGATCCATGGTATTGGATTCCTTGGCATGTATAAATATGTATTGTAATATTGAAAGGAACATAATGAAAAATCAAGCTGGTAGTCCCAGTTTTGATATCTAGGGGAAAATCTCTGTGTAAATGTGTTTGATGTGTTATGATCTCGCATTGTTTATTTTTTGTGTTTCGTATGCAGGTAATTTCTGTACGGGGTTAAAACCTACACCACTCAAAATCATAAAGATGGAAGTGCTGTTGCCCCTATCCATCCACAACCTACAAGGTTGACACCACAATAATTGGAAGAAAAAGGAGGGAAAAGGATTTATTACAGTTGTGATAACAAATACACTAAAGGTCATAAGTGTGCCGAGAAGAAATTATTTTACATAGATTGTGAAGAGTAGGAAGAAAATGAACAAGAAATGTCAAAATTACCACATTGGCTAGAATTACCACTCCTCAAACTATCAAGATAAAAGGGCATATCAAGAAGAAAAAGGTAATAGTGTTGATTGATTCGGGAAGTACCTATAATTTTATTCATTGTAAGATACCTAAGGAATTGAATTGCTTCCTATATCCAACACTAGAGTGTCAAGTGATGGTTGCAAGCGGAGGAACCGTAAAATTTTCAGGAAAGTGCCATAATATCAAGCTATCCATGGGAGAATATGTATAGAATAGCCCAATGCTTTCCATTCCAATGGGTGGTATTGATGTTGTACTAGGAGTCTAGTGGCTAAAATTCTTGGGTACAATAGCTTTTGATTTTCAATAACTTTTCATGAAATTCTCTTCAGAAGGAAAGGAAGTTGAATTAAGGGGCATCACAGAGAAACCGGGAAAAATAGTCAGTTCGAATGGAATGACAAAGCTTCTAAAGAAAGAATAATGAGGGATAATTGCACAATTATGTTCACTATAGAATCCCACATCAAAATCATCCATTTCTCAAGATCTCAAAAAAGTCTTGGACAATCATTCCAAGGTATTTGAGACTCCCAAAGGCCTCCCACCTATTCGTGATCACGATCATGCTATTCATTTGATACCAGAAAGTGTTCCTCCAAACATTAGGCCTTATAGATATCCCTATGTCCAAAAGAGTGAAATTGAAAATATGGTTGTAGAAATGCTAGAGGTTGGTATAATTCAACCTAGTCAAAGTCCTTTCTCTGCTCCAGTAGTATTGGTTCATAATAAGGATGGATCATGGTGCATGTGTCCAGATTAGAGGGAGCTCAACAAGCTCACTATTAAAGTTAAATTTCCCATTCCTGTCATTGATGAATTATTAGATGAATTCCATGGATCAATTTACTTCACCAAGTTGGATCTTTGTTCAGGATACCATCAAATCAGAATGAAGACTGAAGACATTCAAAAAACAATATTTAGAACTCATGAGGGTCATTATGAATTTTTTTCATGCCTTTTGGCCTTACTAAAGAACCTTCTACATTTCAAGGTTTTGATGAATTCCATTTTCAAACCCTTCCTTAGAAAATTTGTGTTAGTATTTTTTGATGATATAATAATCTACAACAAGTCATGGGAGGTGTTAGGTTCCTATACCAATAGGTGTCATTTTTCATGATTGACTATGGAAATGCAAAATATGTCATCTTTTCCATGCTGCAAAGGTTCCATATTTCCAATATATCAAAAATTTTAAAAAATGTAAAGAGGGTATGATCTAAAAGAAAAATCAAAGGGCAAAAAGAAGAATGAATTGGCCAAGAGAAAAATAAAAGAAATGAACCCCAATCAAAAGTCCAGGAAAGTATGCTAGCTCAAATGCCACTACTATTCCATTTTTGAAGAATTTCATAGTTAAGGGAAGGCCAAACAGCTTAATCTTGGCCTCTCTAGGTTTAAATTTCTTGTTTTAGAGATAGAGAATAAAAATTTGTCCAAACTATTTAATCTTGGCAGATCACTAGATAGGTAGAGAAACAAGGGTGCTCAACTGCTTAATATGAGCCCCTGGAAGAAATAAGGATAGATTTAGATAGGAGGACAGCCAAAAGAAAAGAAGAAAATCATAGTTTGCTAGTCCAAGTGCACCCAAACAAAGAGAAGAAAAAATGCTAGGCAAAGTAGGCTGGGTAGGCAGTTTTGATGTTGCAGAATGAGACTTGTGATAAATTTTGTGTCTCAAAGTGTTGAATTTACTTCTATCACAAGTGTAATGTTGATTCCCTTGGAGCAGTTCAAGCGAGGCGTGTCTAACTCTGTTTCACTACCCCTCAAAGTTTCTTACTAACACCCCTTGAGGATTTTGGGATTTCCCCAATTAGTCCTGTTTTCACCTCATTCTTGTGAAATTTCAAACCAAGTTTTGGCTTTTCTCAATGAAAGAAGCCACATCTCTTGTGTAAAGTTACTCCTTCAGATTCCATTCAATTCCTATGTCTAAGTTTCAGTTTACAAAATTAGCCTTTCCCCTTACACTTTCACTTCAAAAATTCATATTAATTTCTAACTTTATTATATAAATCCCACTTATTTCCCTCCCCGTATTAAAATATAATAAAATCCCCATATATATAAGTATCCCTGCCTTGGTTGAAATATAGCCATAAGTCTGTTTTTTGGGAATTACTAAGTTTATTTGAAACTTAGTAAGAACCCTCCTCCGATGCATTTTGGCCTCCTCCGATCTGATATTGCACCACTTGACCCCCTCCGATGGGATATCGTAGTCGCAAATTGCAATCGCAGTGTTGACCATGCCTCTATTTCTTTTCTCCAATCCGATCCCCCAATGCAATATCGCATCGCTGCTCTATCGCATCGCCAATCTTCGCTTTATCGTCAATCTCTGCTTTATCGCAAATCTTCGTTTTATTGTAAATCTCTGCTTTTACCGCAAATTGCCACATTATAGAAAAATGCCACTTTATCGCAATTTCTGCTTTATCGCATCACCCCTCTATCGCATCGCCGCTTTATCGCATATCGCTTGTCCTTTACCGATGCGATATTGCGATCACCCGTCCGCGATCCGATTAACCCCCACACATACCGTAAGTATATATTGAAATCGTATACAATGCAATCATATGTCGCAAATCCTTATCGCATCGCTTATCGCGCATATTTAAAGCTTTCATTCCTTACCATCGCTATGCGATCCCCCAACGCGATATCTCTATCGCATGTCACAAAGTCTCCCCCGATGCAATATCTCTATCGCATGTCGCAGTATCACCTATCACATATATTCCTGACCCCTTTCCCGTTGCCGATGCGATATTGTGACTTCTCCTTATCCGTCTGATCTGCCCTTGCATGATCCAACGGCTCACATTCATCCATTTCTATTTTATCCAAAAGTGATCGCTCCCACCCTGCAAATCACGAATCTCCCGCTTAAAGTCACTTTTGTCTATTAAAATGGTAAAAGAGTCATTTTATTATGTTTTCACTCATCGCCCGCGCGTGCTCCAGGTGCAAAGGAGCCATATCGCTTCTTCAGCCATTTCGGTCACCTCAGACCAGAAAAGCTCCGGACAATGAGCTCGCAGCCTCAGCCAAAGTCACTATTGTACAGTCCTCAGTCCTCCTCCTCCTTTTGATACTGTTCGAGCCAGCACCGAAGCACTTCCTAGCCCGTAGAAAAAGAAACAAAGAGGACACGATTGCAGTCCTATTTTTCCATACAGTGTAAAGCAAGGGTGGTTTAGAATTAAAGAGTATCAGTGGAGAATTAAAGCCAAATCAGAAGAACATTAATGAGGATCCAACAAGTCAAAGAGTATCAGTGGAGAATTAAAAGCTATTAAAATCTAAATCTAATCAGAATTGATAATCATCGAAGCCGACTAAGAGGAGCAGATCAGAATTTATGGGGCAGTTATTACATACAGTCGGCACATATCTACAAAGGATACCTATAAGCTAAACTTTGGAGGACCTGCCTCCAGCGTAGCATTGCTAGCTGTTTTTACCTTACTTGCAAATTACGTTAGGTTAACTTAGATATTTTCTCAGATATTTATGAGATGTTGTTTGTACATATTGTATCTTATAAATACCTCCCCAAACGATGTATTAAGGGTTGGTTGGTTGGTTTATTGCTCAATCTCATTCTGGACTTGCACTGTAACTTTTGAGAACTTTTCTGAACAAAGATTACTGGAATGCTTTGCTTATGAACTGGTTGGTTGTGGATTTGATGGCAGAAGAACATACTACAGAATTCTTGTGTTACGTCATGGATCAATAAGTGTTTCCAACTCTTGTGTTATTATTTCTGTGTTTTTATATCATCCAAGTATCATATTCTAAATTTCAGAAAGAAAGAATAGCCCAGAATTTACTTCGTTGTACTCTGTGCTAGATTTCTGTAATTTTTTATGTTTTCTTCAGGACTAGCATAGGCAAGAATTCTTTATTTCTCTTGTCTCCCTGGTTCTTGGACTCTAAATATAATTAAGGAATTCTTAGCTTCTCCTTAGTAATATTCATTCATTTTCCCTCTGTTAGCATAATGAAAGATTCTTAATTGCCTTTCATTCCCTGACCTCATTTCATCTTAATTCCAACTTGAAGATTGTTCCATGTTTAGCTATCCTACTCTATAGTTCCCTCTTTACCAAAGAAATCACACCCAACAGTTCACATGCATTGACCCCATTAGCCCAATGGTTTGAACTTCTCACACTCTGCATGCCACCTCTGTTTGAAAACACCATCCATCCAACCAAACTCAAAACAAAACCATGTACATCATAACTAGCCTAAAATCTCACTAAAACAAAGCTAAATTTTAAAGAGAGAGCCCTCTCTAGATGCAAGTAGGCTAGGAACTGCATCTAAAAGATTGGTTAGTGGTTACCTCAGCTGTATCACTTAGGAGCTAGAGGGACAACCTGAGTGATAACATCATTGGTGACTCCACTGGGGAAGCATCCTCAAAAAATTCCAAAAAACAAGTTCGGAAGCTGGCTCCAAAGAAGAAAACAAGTTATACTAGGTCAAATCTAGACCCAGATCCCCCAGCTGTTTTTGAAAATTCCAATTTAATCCCAAAGACCCTCAGGAAACTAGAGTGAAAAGAAGATATTGCTGATTCAACTCCTGAAATAGTTCAGCAAAGCTATATTCCAACCCCTGCCAAAGTTTCATTCCATTCTCGCATTGCTTCTACCTCTCCTAGTTATTCATCCACTTCTCAAAGCACCTTTTCTACACCTCCATCCACTACACATATTTCCACTGTTGTTTCTACTGTTCCAGTTGTTCCCCTTCTTCCTGCTATCCCATTTGTCCCTGTAAATATGGCTAACAGATATGCTCCTTTACAGTTACCCAGAAATCCAGTGGCTATGCCTCAGGATTATCAAACCAAAATCACATATTTTGATGGTACTGGTTCTTACACAGCCCTACAAAACACCAAGAAAATGCAGGACTGTTTTGAGAATTATGAAATAGATGATGATAATGTAAGAATGAATATTTTTGTCCAAAGTCTAACGGGTGAAGTCAGGCCTTGGTTTAGAGCTCTCCCTGCAAATTCTATAGCTGATCCAGTTGCCCTTTACCAAACACTTATAAACAGATGGGAGAAGAAGAAAGACCCTTTACACATTTTATCAGAGTATGACACTATCAAAATAGGTTCACAAGAAGTGGTCTTACACTATTGTGCTAGATTCAACAATGTTTACAATGCCATCCCACAAAACCTTAGACCTCCACCTGATTTAGCTTTGATCAAATTCCCTGATGGATTTCATTCTGACATGGCATATCAATTGAGGGAAAGAGCCCCTCAAACCTTAGCAGACATCCAGAATATAGCTATCAGTGTGGAGGCAAACCTGATCACTAAGAGAAATAGAGAAAAACTACTTTCAAGGAATAACCTTCAGCACTTGAGCAAAAATTGGATGCAATCATCAAGGGTATCAATGGACTTGGAGATAGAGTGGAAACCATTGAAATAAAATCATCATGGGAAGGACAACAAAGTAATATTATAAGAAACCCAAACTTTAGAAAAAATCAAAACCCAAATGTTGGAAGAACTGGCCTCGCCTAGGATATCAGACCTCCCTTTTAGAAAAACTATGCCGAAGCATAAACATCTAGTGAACCAACCGAGGACCCTCACATAAACTTGATGGGTCTAAACAGTGAGCAAAAAAAATTTCTAACCCAAGATGATCATGATATCAATCAATTCCAAACCAAGTCTGGAGAATCATTTGGCTTTAGAGAAGGCTATGATGCAGCAGTATATGAGGTTCACAAGCAGTACAAATTGAGAAGTAGAACCATAGATATGCCTGAACCTATCAAACCAAAGGATACTAAACAACCAAAGAAGATAAAAGACAAATCCGTCCTCATAGAACCCTCTGATAAAACAGACCCAAACGTAAAAGAAGTTACTGTAGAAAATGTATCAGATGTACAAGCCTCTAAAAATCAGCCGTTCACACTTCATTCCTCAAAAGAGAATTCAAAAAGTAACCCTCAAAATACTTCCGAAACAGAAATACCTCAGGATAACATTCAAAATCAAGAGAAAATCACTGAAAATGTATTTGAAAAGGGAAAATCTGCTAGTCACAACACAAAAACTCAATCGGAGAAACCCTTGAATTTCGAAGCAGAAATTGTTAAATTAAAAATATCGTCTCTTTGAGCTTGCTAAACATGATGTATACATACAGCAAATCAATAGGTCACTACAAATGCCAGAGAATAGGGATGTTGTTAATGTCTTAGATGATCAACCTGAATTTCTTTTTGGTCTTGAAGTCAATGGTAAAACAGTAAACAGAGGTGTTCTACCCTTTTATGTCAGTTTAAGCATCCATGACAAAGTGTTACACAATGCAATGTTTGACTCTGGAGCTTCCCACAACCTAATGCCCAAATCTGTAATGGAGAAACTAGACCTAGATATCACAAGACCATACAAAGATTTGTTCTCATTTGATTCCAGTCAAGTCAGGTGTCTAGGCCTAATTAAAGATTTGTGTGTGTCCTTGGTCCAATACCCAACCAAAACAATACTGATGGACATGGTGGTAGCTGATATTCCACCCAAATATGGTATGCTTTTATCAAGATCTTGGGGAGCCAAACTCCAAGGATCTTTGCAATTAGACCTCTCCTATGCCACTATTTCAGTCTTTGGGCAACCAAAGAGACTATACATGGAAACATTGATGAAATATGTGGTAAGTAGCGAGGAAAAGCCCCAATACTTTCCTATCTATTCAATCCATTCCGATATGGATTCTTTCATCTTGTTTAATGATAATATGTGTCGTCTGACTGATGATAATCCTTT
>Ga0068627_1000118_pt1 | contig 13724 bp, 13 predicted proteins | sample InSIn1gowninarea_FD_77430 | JGI IMG/M metagenome (GOLD analysis project Ga0068627, IMG submission 77430) | Clean room microbial communities from NASA Spacecraft Assembly Facility at Jet Propulsion Laboratory, Pasadena, California, USA -... ... | reverse complement strand
TTGGAATTAAAACTGCGCTTGACATCCACATTCCTACGAAAGGAGAGAGGACTCCTCCCTTCACAAATTTTTCTCCGAAAGTATTTAACAAATGAAAAATTACAAAAAAGATGACTGCAAAAACCAAAGGCGTACCAAGTCCTCCTTTTCTAATAATAGAACCTAAAGGTGCTCCTATTAAAAACAATACTATACATGCCACTGCCAACGTAAATTTCCTGTGCCATTCTATAAGATGAGATCTTAGGTTTTTCTGTTTTTCTGCATAGTCATTAGCCACTAATTCAATATTTGATTTTGCTGAGTTCAACTGTATCAGCACTCTCTGATCAAGGCTCTGCATCACCGAGTCTGGTAATACCTGCCTGATGTTTGTTATGGTTCCTATAGACTTAGGATCTACAGCTACCAGGCCTGTGTCTGCATATTTGGTAAACATGAAGTATGGTGATATCTCTATTTTAGATCTTTTTTCAAAGTAGTCTTCAAACTTCCTCAGAGAGTCGATGGTCTTACTTAGCTGGCGTACACTAAGCATCTTATAGTTATCACTGAAAGCACTGTCAGAAGTTTTGTTCATTTTAAAACTACTCAGGTCCAATATTTTTTTATACTCTTTAAAACCGATTCGTGTAAACTCTGTATTTGTGGTAAGACGGCTTCCTTTCTCCTGGTATTGCCATCCGTTTTTTAAATCAAATTCGAGATTATTTCCCGGTGCAACTTTCATGTTTCCACTTTCTGCAACAAGCGTATTATCCTGCAAGCCATTATTATTCTCATAAATAACAACATTCTTTATAACATTTCCGTCTTTTGACTTTTGACCTATTTTGATAACATAGCCTTCTATTTTATCGTAGAATACGCCTTCTTTAATGTCAAATGCAGGTTTTGAAACTATAATGTCATACTTAAGTGTATTTAATTTTAAGACGGCAACGGGCATAATATTATTGGCGAACAGAAAGGAAATACCCGCAATTAAAACAGCCACAAAAAAAAGCGGGCGCATAAAACGAAGCAATGGAATTCCCGCAGATTTAATTGCAACCAATTCAAAACTTTCTCCAAGATTGCCAAAAGTCATAATAGAGGAAAGCAACAATGCCAGTGGCAATGCTAAAGGAACCCAGTTTACGGCAACAAGCCCGATCAGGCGTGCAAGTGTGCCTAAATCAAGACCTTTTCCTACAAGATCATCAATATACAGCCAAAAGAACTGCATCACCAATACAAACTCTGCAATAAAGAATGTTGCGAAAAAAGGTCCTATAAAAGCTTTTATTATTAACTTATCCAGTTTCTTAGTCACTTTGCAAATTTACTGCTTTAGATGAATCACGCTTGTCAATATACTTTATATTGCATTAATTAACAAAACCTCTTTTGAAACACGATCTGACGAAAACTTCTCTTACAGCTTACGAAAAGCAACTGGTGGCAGATCCGCAAGTGCTGTTAGCCAAAAATGCAATCATTCAAAAAGTGTATGACCTGTTTGGAGGTCTTTCAGAAGCTTATAAAAGAGAGTTTACTAACCACCAATTTTCCGACTATATTAATCTTATAAATCCCAAAATTTCACGTGGTGAAAATTATCTTGGCTTGCCTTACGTCATCCTCGACTATCCAAGACAATTCAGTAAGACAGATATTTTCGCGATTCGTTCTTTTTTTTGGTGGGGTAATTTTTTCAGTATCACTCTTCATCTTTCAGGCTGTTATCAAAATCAATACGCTCACGTAATTGAAAATGCTATAGACAAAAATGTGTTTTCTGGTTGGTCCCTCGGGGTAGGTCAAACCCAGTGGGATCATCATTTCGAACCGAACAATTATGTATCTCTTTCAGTTAACAAACCTAAGATTTCAGAACTTACTTTTATAAAACTGGCAAAAAAAATCCCACTTACTGAGTGGGATAAAGCAGATACTTTTTTTATTGAAAGCTTTCTATTGCTAATGAAAACTCTCTCTACTCATGCTCCTATACGGTGAAACAGGTCTTTTACCTGGTACTCCCATAGCTGGCTCTGGTCTTTGATTTCTTTTTTTTCCGCAAAATCCTTAATTATCAGTATTGTTTGATTTGTAACTTCAGATTTATCGATCTCAAATTCAAAATATTCCTCTTTGGGTCCTTCGAGCCATTTAAAACGGACAAATTTATTTTCCTGCATCTCTACAAGCTGTGCTTTTTCTGAAGAGTCTTTCCATGTAAAAGTGAATACATGTTCTTTATTTTCATCCACTTTATCAGCAAACCATTCCCCCAAACCGGCAGGGGTTGATAAAAATTCAAATAAGATACTTGGAGAACTTCTTACCGGGTATTCTAATGTATACAATTGTTTTTTGCTCATATATAATCAGTTATCGTAAAAACGAAAGTTTGCAATAATATAAAAATAATGATAGAGGTAAAATATTTTTTTTGCTAAACAGAAAATAAAGAACAGTGTTTAACAAACAAATGAAAATTATTGAACATAATAGATTAAAAAATTTTAAGCAAATAATGTTTTAACGTTGAACTTATTAAATTTTTTTTTATTACATAAAACATTCTTACATTGGCATCTGAATCTCCCCCAATCAACTTCAAAAGGTATTTTATGTTAAATTTCAATTATCAGTTACCCTTAAATCACCAGCATTATGAGTATGCGACAACTAAAAATTACAAAATCAATCACAACCCGTGAATCCCAGAGTCTTGAAAAGTATCTTCAGGAAATTGGAAAGGTTGAACTGTTATTACCGGAAGAAGAAGTAGCATTGGCCGTTAAGATAAAAAAGGGAGATGAAAAAGCACTGGAAAAACTAACTAAAGCAAATTTGAGATTTGTTGTTTCTGTAGCAAAACAGTATCAAAATCAGGGACTTACTTTACCTGACCTTATTAATGAGGGCAACCTCGGCCTTATTAAAGCTGCCCAGCGATTTGATGAAACAAAAGGCTTTAAATTTATTTCGTATGCGGTTTGGTGGATACGACAAAGCATATTGCAGGCGCTTGCAGAACAAAGCCGCATTGTAAGGTTGCCACTAAATAAAGTAGGACTTACAAACCGAATAAGCAAAGCTTATCAAATGCTCGAGCAGGAATTTGAAAGAGAGCCTACAGCAGAAGAATTAGCCGACTTATTAGAAATTTCTGCCGAAGAAGTATCAACGACTTTAATGATGTCAACAAGGCACGTGAGCGTCGACTGTCCACTTGCAGACGGTGAAGAAAATACGCTGATAGATGTTTTGGTTAACAATAATGCAGACATTACTGATGAAAAATTAGTATATGATGAGTCATTACAAATAGAAATTGCCAATTCACTTAAAGCGCTTACAGAAAGACAAAAAAATGTTCTTTGCTATTTTTATGGAATAGGAGTGGAGCATCCCATGAGCCTGGAGGATATCGGCTCGCGTTTTTCTCTTACACGCGAAAGAGTTAGGCAGATAAAAGACAAGGCCATAACAAAACTGCGAACTACATCCAGATGTAAAGAACTTAAAGTATACCTGGGATAATATTTTTCCGGTATATTAAAATCAAAGTTCTATTAGCAGAGGGCTTTTATTAATAAGACTGAATATATTTGCATTTGAAGTGAATACATTAATTTGTGTTCACTTTTTTATTAGAATTTATTTTCCTTAATTTTTCTAAATTTAAAGGGACATACTCTAGTTGAGAATTTTAGGACGGAAGTCAAAAAAACGTATAAGATGATAGACTCCGCTATTTAAAGAAATTATTAATAGAAAGGCTTTACTGAAAAAATTTGTAAATCTGTAATAATATGTTTGAAAGTTTAAGTGAAAGACTGGAAAGTGCTTTTAAAAATCTGAAAGGTGAGGCGAAAATAACCGAATTAAATATTGCTGCTACGGTAAAAGAAATTCGCCGTGCATTGGTAGATGCCGATGTTAACTATAAAATTGCCAAAGACTTTACAGACAAAGTAAAGGATATCGCTTTGGGAACAAAAGTGATAAATGCAGTCAGTCCAAGCCAATTGATGGTAAAAATTGTAAAAGATGAGCTTGCTGAGTTAATGGGTGGAACTGAAAGCACGTTTAACATAACAGGTAGTCCTGCAGTTATTTTAATTGCGGGTTTGCAGGGAAGTGGTAAGACTACCTTCAGCGGCAAACTTGCCAACTATCTTAAAACTCAAAAGGGAAAAAGCCCTCTGCTTGTTGCAGGAGATATTTATCGACCGGCAGCAATTGACCAGTTAATGGTACTTGGCGGCCAGATAGACGTTGATGTTTATAGTGAAAGAGAAAATAAAAATCCGGTTGAGATTGCACAGAATGCCCTCAAAGAAGCAAAGGCAAGAAATAAAAATGTTGTTATAATAGATACTGCCGGCCGTCTTGCCGTTGATGAGGCAATGATGACCGAGGTTGCCAATATTAAAAGCGCAGTTAACCCACAGGAGATCTTATTTGTCGTAGACAGTATGACCGGGCAGGATGCTGTAAATACGGCTAAGGCATTTAACGACAGACTTGATTTTAGCGGAGTGGTGTTGACGAAACTTGATGGTGATACGAGGGGCGGGGCAGCGTTATCGATAAAATTTACTGTTCAAAAACCTATTAAATTTGTAAGCAGTGGCGAAAAGCTCGATACGTTAGATGTTTTTTACCCGGAACGTATGGCTCAGCGTATACTTGGAATGGGTGATATAACCACGCTGGTAGAAAAAGCACAACTGCAGTACGATGAAGAACAGGCCAAAAGACTGGAGAAGAAAATCAGGAAGAACCAGTTTGATTTCCAGGACTTTTTAGATCAGTTGCAGCAGATAAAAAAAATGGGTAATCTTAAAGACCTTATGGCGATGATACCAGGTGTGGGTAAGGCTATTAAAGATGTTGATATAAGTGATGATGCGTTCAAAGGTGTTGAAGCAATCATAAAAAGTATGACTCCATACGAAAGAAGCAATCCTGATGAAATAAATCAGAGCAGGAAGCTGCGCATTGCCAAAGGCTCAGGCAAAGATCTTAGTGAAGTAAACGCTTTTATGAAACAATTTGATCAAATGCGGCAAATGATGAAAATGATGAATAAAATGCCAATGGGTATGGGAATGGGTAAGATGCCGGGAATGAGAAGATAAATAATATTGTAATTGTTAAAGCAGGAGATTGCGTCATTGGCAGCCTCCTGCATTTATACTCGTCTTTATTTTTCTAAAAAGTTGAGGTTTTTAAAATTTACGTGATTTAAAGTAGTTGGATTAGAAGGTTCCCAATATCAAGGTTGAAAGCGTTTAGAACAAAGTACTTAACCAAAAAATAAATTCCGAATAGAAGTGGTTGTTTTTGCTAAGCACTTTCTCATTTCCATTTCAGCGTCACCCTTTTCGTGTTTAATTTCTACTATAGCTCTTTAATTTTCAAATCTTTCCATCTTACTTTTATACCTCCGCCAGAATGTATTTGTAAGGCAATAAAACCTTCGCCTTGCCCTATTTTTTCATCTTTTATATATACCATCTGGTGGCCATTGAGCCATGTAGTTACTTCGTCACCCTGCACTTTTATTTTCATTTTATTCCATTCTCCCGGCTTTAAGATCTTTTCGTCCTCAGGTTTGGGTTTCACCAGCCATTCTCTTCCATATGATTCATAAATTCCTCCTGTGAAAAGATTTTGAGGCGCGACTTCTACCTGCCAGCCGTTAATTTTTGTTCCTTCGATGCTTGAACGAAAAAATACGCCGCTGTTTCCGTTTGCTTCCTGTTTAAACTGAAGGGTCAGAATAAAATTTTTATAATTTTTATCGGTTGAAAGGTAACCATATTCCTTATCAGGACCACTTTCACAAATTAATTCTCCATTATCAACATACCACTTTTCTGTTCCATGGATTGTCCACCCTGATAAATCTTTACCATTAAAAATTTTAGTTTGTTGAGAATATACAGCAACTGTTACCATGCAAAATAGCAATAATGAAAATGATTTCATACAAGTTTGTTTAGTGAAAAGATAAAGTAAAGGTTTTTTGTTTATAAGCGGGAAGAATATTACTAATGAATTTTATTTTCTATACTCTTTTATAATACGAATTCACTAAAAGGAAATACCGCAGGATTATCAGTAAACATAAACCCTGAACTGGGACACGCACCTGGAGTTACTTTACATGGCGATGGTTCTCCTATGTATGTGGTTGATGGTGTACCCATGATCTCTGATACTTATAATGTTAACCCTGATGATATCGAAAGCTTTACAATATTAAAACGACCGAATGCTGCAGCTTTGTATGGATTTGCCGGGCAAAAGGGTGCTATCATTATCAGACTAAAAAAGGAATTAAAGGAAGAAAAGGATTTACAGTTGGACACAGGCTACTTCGTTTAACTCTGCAATGAAAGTTTTGAGTGCTTATTATTCTTTCGATATCGGGTACAGGTCTTATGTAACTTTAAATACTACAGGCCGTGTTGATAGATCTTCTACACTGCCTACAAATAATAACACTTATTTCTATCCTTCATTAAACCTCGCAACTGTTATTTCTGAGTACATAAAGTTGCCAGGGATTATTTCTTTTGTTAAAGCAAGGGCATCCTATGCAGAAAGTAAATCAGGAGGTACATATAATACATTTAGTCCTGATATCAGTAATCTCGCCGGCAGCGAGTATAGATACGCTTATCCTTCTCCTTATGGTGGCCCCTTCTTGCCAGTTTTCGCCGACCTCTAATTTAAAAAAATACATTGCCTTATTTCAGAATTTAGCGTGGAGGCTTATTTCAATTATAGAAGAACAGGAGTGCCGGAATTTAAAGGTGGAACCGGAATAGGCAACAATGGTACTATACCCAAACGTTGGGTTATCCTGGTTTTGAACAAAATCAAAATGCGGCAAATTGGAAAGCAGCATTATCGAGCCAGGGTTTTCAATCGGATAATATTAATGGAGTTATGTGGTTATTAAAATAACTTGCACAGTGCAAAGTTGAATCTCTGGCCTTTTTACATTTTAAAACTTCCCTTTATGACTGGTAAACAAACCGTTTCAGGTTCAAAACAAATTGCGGATGAAATACTCCATTTATTTAGTAAATACGGCAATGAAGATTACGACGGAGAACCAATTTCTCAAACATCTCACATGATACAATGTGCCATGCTTGCAATGGGCGAAGGTGAAGTAGAATTAACAATAGGAGGTTTTTTACACGATATTGGTCATTTACTCAAACACGAGCAGGCAACGGAAGCCATGGGAAGTTTTGGCGTAGTTAATCGTGAAGGTATAGGCGCTGCTTATCTGCGTGAAAGAGGATTTTCTGAAAGAATATGTGCTGTAGTGGCTAATCATGTTGCAGCAAGCGATACCTGGTTGCAACCGATAAAACTTATGCGGCAAAACTATCACCTGCGAGCCAGAAAACACTGAAGTGGCAAGGCGGGTCAATGAATGAAAAAGAGGTAAAAGCTTTTAAAAATCATTCTTATTTTGATGACATTATAAAAGTAAGGTTGTGGGATGAAAAAGCAAAGGAAATGAATGTATCCCTGTTGCCAATCAGCTTTTTTAAAAAATTAATTTATAATTATTTAAGCGACAACGTTGAGTAATATAAGCAAGCCAGTAGAACTGGTCGTTTTTGACATAGCCGGAACAACTGTAAAAGACAATGGCGAAATAGCAAATGCTTTTCAGTCAGCCCTCAACGAATTTGGTTATGATGTACCTGTTTCTAAAATAAACCCCTTAATGGGATATAAAAAAACAGAAGCGATCACAAAGATGCTGACTGAGTTTGAGCCTGATAAAGACAGAATAAGAGAAAAGTATGTAAATCAGATTCATGATCGTTTTTTAGATCTTATGATTAATTACTACTCAACGGCTGAAGAGATAACACCATTACCACACTCCGAAGAAGTATTTTCGCTGCTAAAAGAAAAACAAATAACAATTGGACTTGATACGGGCTTTTCCAAGAAATAACGGATATAATTATAGACCGTTTAGGCTGGGTAAGGGATAAAAAAATAGACAATTTGCACGCTTTAAAAACTGGCATTTATTACAAACCTGGAATGGCGTATATCCTAAGATAACAACGGGTAAAACGGATTTTGTACATGAACCAGAACAGGGCGTTACAATTGTAAATGGATTAGGGGGAGCAGGAATGACTTTGTCTTTCGGATTGGCAGAGGAAGTAATGAATGCCTGAACCGGTATTTTTGAGATTGTAGGATTTTTGGAAATTCAGTAACGTTCTCTGTGATCCTCCCTGTCACCCGGGTCTATGTGGCTCAAAAAAACTTTATGCTATTTCGCTCAAAACAGTTTCATAAAATGAATAAAGCATTTCTAAACGGTTTTCTCCTTTTTTCTGCAATAAGTATCTCAGCGCAGAAACAGTGGAAAATATTAACCGTACCGGGAAAAGATGCGTACACGCACATTGAAAAAAATGGTAAAACAGTATTGCCAAGCGGACGTTACGTAACACCTGCAGGTCAAACCATACAAATAACCCATGATCCGTTTGGAATGGCGGTAAGTCCTGACGGTGCAAAAACTGTCACTCTCCATGATGGAGTTTTCACCATCATCAATAATGTAACCTTAGCAAATACAAGGGTTCCCAGCTATGATGGCAGTATAGCTTCACCCTTATCAAAAGGTTCTTTTTTGGGCGTAGCTTTTTCTCCCGATTCTAAAACTGTTTATCTCAGCGGCGGAGACAACGGAGCCGTAATTATTTATGATATTGAGAATTTTCGACGATTAGATTCTATTTCATTAAATGGCAGAATAGATACTGCTGACTTTGAAGATAGTTTTACTTCTGATCTGCTATTAAATGAAAATGCAAACGAACTTTTGGTTTTAGACAGAGGTAATTTTCGTTTGGTTCGTATTGATCTAAATACAAAAAAAATTACAGCTTCGATAAAAACGGGTCGCCAACCTTTTGGTTTGGCGATCAGCCCCGATCATAAAACAGCTTTTGTGGCAAATGTTGGTATGTACAACTATCCTCTTTTGCCTGGTCTCACAAAAGAAAACGCAGATAGTTTACTTATTCCTTTTCACCCTTATGCAAACAATACACGGCAATCAATAAATGGTTATGTGCTCAATGGAAGAAAGATACCCGGTGTTGGAAGCCCTTTAGCGCCTGAGGCTATGAGCGTGTATACTATAGACCTGTCAACCAATAAAGTGATAGACAAATTCAAGCCTGGTCACCAGATAGGGCAAATGGTGGAAGATGCTGAAGTTATCGGAGGTGCAAGCCCTAATTCGATAGCTGTAGGCAGCAAATATGCTTATGTAAGTAATGCGACTAATGATAATATTTCTGTTATCGACTATAAAAATCATAAAATTATCGGCCATATTCCTATTCAGACGGACAACCTTATTGATCATTATCGCGGCTTATTGCCTTTCGGCATCTCTTTAAGCAAAGATGAAAAAACTTTGTATGCAGCACTGTTAGGTTTCAATGCTGTTGCCGTGATCGACTTGGAAAAAAAACTTACAAAAGGTCTGATTCCTACAGGCTGGGGCCCTGCACGTGTTCTGTTAAGTAAAGATGAAAAAGATATATACGTTATTACCTGCCGTGGATATGGTGCCGGGCCAAACGGTGGAAAAGATTTCGTAAAACCGGTGCAGGGAACTTATATCGGAGACATTCAATTAGGGACCTTTCAAAAAATACCGGCGCCTGATACAAGTCAATTGGCAGCATACACCAAACAAGCCATAGACAACACTTTTGTACAGTTGCCAATAAAGGCAGATCCAAAAAGTCCTTTCCCGGTTTTGCCTTCCATGAAAAATTCGCCGATAAAATACATTGTTTACATAACCAAGGAAAACAGAAGTTACGATGAAGTAATGGGTCAACTGACCTCAGGTGACGGAGATTCAACACTTGCACGATTTGGTACGGGGGTAAATGTGTATGCTAAAGGTGATACTTTGAGAAATGTAGACATAGGACCAAATCATTTAAAAACGGCAAAGGAGTTTGCATTTAGCGATAATTTTTATTGTGACAGTGATGCATCTATTCATGGTCATCATTGGATGATGGGAGTGATACCGAATGAATGGGTAGAAACAAATTCAAGCGTAGATAAAACTGCCAAAATATTCTCAAAAGCATCAGGAAGAAGATATCCCGGATCGACCGGCAGTATGGACCCGGAAGATTATGCTGAACGAGGTGGTTTATGGGAAGCTCTGGAACGAAGCAAAGTCTCATTTTACAATTTTGGAGAAGCCAACGAGACAGCCCACGTAAGAGAAGATTGGATGGACACCGCAACAGGTGCCGCGCATGCTGTAATGGTGCCGATGCAAAAAGCATTGTGGTCACGAACAAGTCATGATTATGCAGGTTTTAATACCAATATTCCCGATCAGTTTCGAATGGATCAGTTTGAAAGGAATTTTACAAAAATGTGGCTAAAAGGTAAAGCAAAGATGCCTCAATTGGTCACAATGCAGGTTCCAAATGATCACACTGCTGATCCCCGGTCAAAAGACGGTTATCCCTATATTCATTCTTACGTGGCAGATAACGACCTGGCTGTAGGAAGAATACTTCACTTTTTGTCAAGAACACCGTATTGGAAAAACATGCTGGTAATTATAACAGAAGATGATCCGCAGGGTGGGGTAGATCATATAGATGCCCATAGAAGTATTTTAATGATGGCCGGACCCTATGTAAAAAGAGGTTATACTTCGCACACTCATGCCAACTTTGGATCGATCTTAAAAACTATCTATAATATTCTCGGTGTTCCTTATGTAAACCAGTACGATGCTACTGCTTCCCTGCTCCAGGATTTTTTTACAAATAAACCTGATTACCGGCCTTATACTTTAGTCATGCCGAGTAAAAGCGTTTTCAATCCTGCAGAAGCTATGAAGCGATACAATAAAGATATTGACTGGCGAAAGATCATGAAAGGGCCAGAGATGGACGATGAAGATGATATGCGTAAAAATCATTACGCCCCTAACCGCTAAAGGGGGAATAACACCAGGCCCTCCTTTTAGTAAACTTATTTAATCCTGATGAAAAAATTAATAGAACATTCATGGATTTTATTGTGTTTTGCATGCACAATAGCAATGGCTCAAAACAGGCAAAGAAAGGTCGTTTTTATTATAGCCGATGGAATTCCTGCGGATGTCGTAGAAAGAGTGAATACTCCTGATCTGGATTTGATTGCAAAAGAAGGAAAATATATGCGGGCATATGTTGGAGGAGAAAAAGATACTTATTCTGAAACACCAACCATTTCAGCGATTGGCTACAATAGCTTGCTGACGGGTACATGGGCTAATAAGCATAATGTCTGCGATAATGATATCAAAGAGCCGAATTATAATTACTGGAATATTTTCCGCCTTTTTAAAAATCAATATCAGAATAAAAAAACTGCGGTCTACTCAAGCTGGACGGATAACAGAACTAAACTCTTTGGCGATCGTCTCGCTGAAGCAGGTAATATTTATCCCGATTATCATGCTGATGGTTATGAATTGGATACTATAAATTTTCCTCATGACAAGCAGCGCGACTTTATGCATAAGATTGATGAGGCAGTAACTGACGCTGCAAGTGCTGGAATAAGAAAAAATTCTCCCGATCTTTCCTGGGTTTATCTTGAGTATACTGATGATATTGGTCACATGTATGGCGATAGTAAAAAGTTTTATGACGCTGTTGCTTTGATGGATAAGCAGCTTGGGGGAATCTGGAATGCTGTTCAATACCGTAAAGAACGATTTAATGAAGACTGGCTGATTTTTATCACAACCGATCACGGTCGTGATGAACAAACAGGTAAAGGTCATGGGGGTCAGTCGCCGCGCCAGCGAAGTACATGGATTGTTACTAATTATCCCGATCTGAATAATTATGCTAAATATTACCAGCCCGCAATAGTTGACATTATGCCTGCTATTGCACATTTTATGAATATCAATATACCAAGGGAAAGAATGCAAGAAATAGATGGCATCCCACTCATAGGAAAGGTGTCGGTTGCACAACTGCAATTAAACTATTTTCAGGATAAGCTCGACATTTCATGGAAGGCTTTAGATGAGGGAGGAAAAGTAAAAATATGGGTTTCAACCACTAACACTTTTAAAGAAGGAAAGCGGGATAATTATCAATTGATGGCAGAGGTGCTGGTAAATAATGAACACACGGTCCTAGATGTAAGCAAGGCAAGATCGCCTTTTTATAAAGTTGTTGCCGAGGGGCCATTTAACTCGGTAAGTAAATGGTATGTGGAAGAAAAAAAGAAATAGAATGCTCAAATAATATTTTAAAGAACTAGGTCATTTTTTAAGTAAAAATGAACCAAATATTGAAGTTTATGTTCGTATTTCAGACATAAATTTTATTACTGCATTATTTTGATAATTGCTAAATCTTAAGAAAGCAACAGTAACTTTATTTAAGAAAACAATTCATTATGGGAGTTTGGCGCCAGATAGCAGAATATTTATATATTAAAAAAAGAGATCCTAATGATACTCGCACTCAATGGATGAAATATATGCACGGGATGAACAGAATATCTATTTTTATTTTTTTGATTGCCCTCATTATTATGATTATCAGGTTGGTAATTATTCCTTTGTTCAGGTGATGTGTTAATCTAAAAAAAACCTAATTCTTACTAAATTGTTTTATTAATTATTATAAGCGGATCATCGTCCTGGTTGTTTCAAAGGTTTTTCCTGATTATATTTATTGACCTTTTTTAAGTATTCAAAAATTCTTTTATCAGCCCGACGGTCAATTCAGGTATTTTACTGTTTTGTTTTGCTGAGCATACTTCACCAATGCAAAAGCCATGAACACCAGGCAGTATTAATAATTCTGCATTTGGAATTTTCTGTGCCATTTCTACTGCATGAACAGGTGCTACAACATCTTTGTCACCTGCTATAATTAATGCAGGTGCTTTTATCAGGCTTAAATCTTCGTCACTCCAGTCTTTGAATTGCAGCATCCTTGCTTTGTCTTTATCATGCATCACCTGCAATCCATTTTTATCTCCTTTTATCTGTAAATAAGCCGTCTTTAAAAGTTCAGGCATATTAGTGAGACTAGCTTGTTCCATCCCTTCAAACAAACCAACACTTCCGCCGCTTAATGAAAATTTTCCTTTTACAAACTTGCCATGCTTTTCAAGCACAGTGCTTCCATTACTATCTTCCAATGCATCCTCACCTTCTGCGATGTAAACGTTGTACAAAAGATATTCTGCAAGATGTCTATATTTCTCTTCTACCTCAATAACATCCAGCGATTTTATCGTGTTTGCAGGTTGATGCTCTTCGACTTTTTTAAAATTATCTATCCTGTCTAATAAAAAGAAATTTGCTTTGCCTTTCTGATTTGCATCCAGCAGGTAAATCGCCTGCATCCCTTCCTCAAGATCGTTAACAACATAATAATTCAGGTATGGTTCGAGCACATTTTCAACTGCTGCCCGATATTCTTCCTTTACGTAGATGATATCAGACAAAATAGGTGAAGTATGGTTCCATTTTGGGTTGTTGTGCAAAAACTTCACGCTTTCGGGGTAGCCTTCCATTTTATCGATCAAACTCTTTAGCAAAGCATGTTCATTACGCTTCGAATCCAGCTTACGGTTTTACTCCGCCAGCTTGTTAC
>Ga0068627_1000116_pt1 | contig 13761 bp, 10 predicted proteins | sample InSIn1gowninarea_FD_77430 | JGI IMG/M metagenome (GOLD analysis project Ga0068627, IMG submission 77430) | Clean room microbial communities from NASA Spacecraft Assembly Facility at Jet Propulsion Laboratory, Pasadena, California, USA -... ... | reverse complement strand
CTAAATTTTTAATTTTAGACGCAATTTCTTGCATTTAACAGAGATTCAGCCTACGATTAGAGAATCAAATCACATAATCAAAACCAGAGAAACTGTAACAAAAGAAGGAAAGGACACCATAGAGAACATCAACTGTGTTGATGTGATTAAGAAAGAGGAATTACTCCTAGAGCATGGTGGAGGAAATTGCTTTACAAATATACAGAATTTGGTTGATAGTTCGAGTAATGATGATGGTGAACTTTCAGATTTAGTTCTTACCAATCTCAACATGACATAGTTACCTGGAAAAGTTGTAGGTGCAGACATTGAACCAGTTTGAGACTCGTTCAAAATTTAGAAACCAGGAAAATGGATATTCAAGTTTCCACATGCAGTTCACGAGTCTGTATTTCCAAAAATAAAGATGGTGTGGTATCAAAAATTGAGAGTTACATCCAATAGTTTTCTGAAAATAATATTCTCAGAATTCTGTGCAAAATTACATAATGGAGTTGATATTTTGAAGGACCATCAACAAAACAGAGTTTGGAATCGTGGAGGTAGCAAGTCATTCAGACTTGTAGCTGTCATATTACCACAAAAAAGTGACGGACCTCATAGACAAGAGTCTATGATTTTTTTCTACATCGGGAGTTTGATGCAGGAGCATCCTGCTCATAATATTATTGTTCATTTGGTTGATTTAGGGGGTGATGTTTTTATGTATTTTAGGAATCTTGTATAGATTGAGTGAGAAATCTATGTGTGAGGTTGTTAGTTGTGAAATATTCTCAACTATGTGAGAATATCAGGGATAATTGATATGGGTAATCTTGTAGAGATCTTAGGGATTACAAGATCCTCGAATAGGAATTAGTTGAGTGAATTATGGAAAATATCATGGATTTAATATAATCCACAATTATGTAATTATGCTATAAACATAAGTCTGTGAGGAGAGTGTGGAAAAAAAAGGTTACAATGTCAAAGAGTTAGAGAGAGCTAAGTAGTGGAGTGAATAGATCATAGCACGAGATGTTTTGAACATATATGTAAATACTGTTATGAATGAAGAAAGGAGTTTTGTGTTTAAAATTGGTTTATGCATGGTTTTGATTATGTGATTTGATTCTCTAATCGTAGGCTGAATCTCTGTTAAATGCAAGAAATTGCGTCTAAAATTAAAAATTTAGTGGAGTCTTTGTTTGAAGATTGACAGTGTTCGTTGGTGAATGCGCACGCACATTAACACAAGAAATTGACCCGAAATATTATAAGAATGAGTTGATTGATAAATTCGTGAAGAAACCCAGAAGAAGATCAGGATCCTCTGATCGACAGATCCAACAGATCTACAGTCATCGTGTTACAATAAGCGTAGAGGTTAAGTCCAAAAACAGACGCGATCATTTATAAAATTGAGTTAATAACTCATTTAACTGTGACTGTCCACTTGAAAAGCTCAAATCGGATGGTAATCGCGTCAAAAAATGCATGGAGTTTAATCCAAATTTTGGACGCGATATGTTATGAACTGTGGTTTAATCTATTGAGTTCCAGATCGATCATAACCGTTCATTGTGAATGGATGAGATCCAACGAATATCACTCTGAAATATGTGCGCTGGTTAATTAAGAATTTGGACCTGAGAAAGTTATGAACTGGCATTTTATTTCCTTTCGGCTCTATGGGTAAAAGTAAAGGTTTGCTATATATCAGGAAATTTAAAATAGTTCCGCTATTTTAGTAGAATAACTTAATTTGGAGACCATGCAAGAGATTGGGGTTTGATAGCTAATTAAATATGGGTTTAATTAATTTAATTTCTGGGATTTGTGTTTGATGCAGTTTCGCTACATCACAAAGGAAAAGCATGAGAGCAAAGGAAAGCAAGGATCAAGTAAGGAAAAGTTGGATAAAGCAGCTACAATGGTATTTCTTTGCAAGTATCGAGTTGCATGTATGATTTCCTTTATAGTTTTGGCAGGAATGTGTGTATTTGGTTCTCTTACTATCATTGGCATGGGTTTTGCCAAGAATGACAATGGGTTCAACCTTGCTTTGCCATTTCCAGATAGTTATGGTGTGATGGGTTTCTTTCATTTGGTTGAGCTTTGGATTGCTGGATGGTTTTGGAATTGGGTGACGTTGTCTCTAGAAAATTCCCAAGGGCCTAAGAATCCATCGATGAGTTTTGGTGGGATTGCAGTAAATCTTGAGGGTGGAGATGGGCAAATTCCTCAAGCTATTGGTGAATAAATCTGGAGGCATCCAAGCTTGTTTAGGGCCTAGTGGTCCATTGATTAGTTTTGGTGGGGTTTTGGTAAACCCTAGTAGTGTATGTTCTTGTTTTGTGTCTAGTGATTCCTTGAACGGTTTTCCCAGGATTGCAGTAAAGTCTAGTTGTGTAGTTGCTTATTTTGGGCCTAGGAGTCTCTTGACTGGTTTTGGTAGGATTGCGGCAAAGCCTGAGGAAGCCCTTGTTGTTTTTTTGTGAGTCCCACATTCATGCTTGGAATATGTCATGAGGGTGATTAGCTGAAAGAAAATTTTGGTTTAGCTCAATCTATGGTTGGGTGGTACGTGGAAGTCCCAAACTTGGTTGGCTTTTTCATATGTTAATAGGAGCTCTTTTCCTCTTGGATTTCATGAGTATTTATGCTTGTTATTATGTGGCTTTGATGGTTTTTCTATCATTGTTATTATTCTAGTTATATTTTGTTTTGATTTCATGAAAAATTCTAGTTATGGTTCTTATCATATTTTGATTGGTAAATGAATGGTTATTGAATGCATGACCTGATAAATGTTATTACATCTATTATGAGCGGACATTAGACCTTGTTTATGGTTCTCACATAAGTATCAGACCCATATGTTCATATACACATTCATGACCCGTAAATTACATGTTCACAATATGTTTAACAAAATGACTATCATGATTAGGCCTCGTTAGGAAAAGTCATTGATAAAATCTTGTATGCATGTCTTTTCCTTGATTTCATTTATCATTCTGGAAAGCCTCACTGAGTTATGGGCAGTGGTTTGGAGGTATACCTAGAATTTAGTCTCAAAATATGGGACCACATGCTCTAAACTAAACTTTTTGGGATGCAACCGCTGGGATGTAGGCATGTGGGAGTGGTTGGAGGCTTCCAATTGCATGGATGACTTGTTGTGGGAGCAGTTGAAAGCCCAAGACAAGGAAAAGAGGTATATCTCAGGGTTTGGTAGCCTAGGGTGGTTGTTCAGCCCTTTAGTGACTTGTAGCTCCTGTAGGAAGTATCAAGTGGTCAGTTTGTGGTCATTAGTCGGCCCCACTTCCTTAAGTGGATCTCAAAGGTTGGGTCATATCATGGTATCTCTTTGTCTCATGTTTACCCTGATAAATCGATGAAAGTGGGTAAATGTGGCAAGGGTGGTCACAACTTAATATTATAAGTCTTTGACGTCAGATTCTTCAGTCTTGTTCTTCTTAGGTGGAGTTTTATTGACATAATTTGCACGTTATCTTTCTTTTTTCTTATTCCTTAGATCTTCAAGACATTGAGTTTCCTAGTGTCCCATCTTATGACAGTTGTAACATTCCATATTTGGTAGATCAACCTTCTTCTTTGGTCCTTTGAAATTTTTGTATGTTCCATTCGTCTTGTGATGAGCAGAGTAGGCATTTGAAGTGTTGTCTTGTTCACCCTCCTTCTTATTACTTACTAATGAGACATGATATTCTCCTTGATTGCATGCATTTCACATTTGTTCAAAGGTTGGAGTATCTTTCCAACTGTTAATTCCTGATGCAAAAGAGCTCCAAGACTTTGGTAGACCTAGTAGTGTAAAAATCACGAGTTCCTTCTCTGGTACAAATTCATCAATCACTTGGAGTTCATCTATTATTATAGATATTCTTACAAAATATGATGACACAATATCATATTTTGTTAGCATTATAGTCCTTAGTTCATTCTTAAGGCTGGTTATCTGACCAATATTCTTGACGATGAACACATTGGAGAGGGATTCATACGTTTCTTGAGCAAAATTTATATTGGATATGTATGAGATTAGATTGTCCTTTACTCCATACTATTAGATTCATGGCCAAGATGTTGGTTTCCCTGAACTTCTCCTTTTTTGCATCATCTATAGGTTTCTTAACTTTTCCTTGAACAAGATCCAAAAATTTATGCTTAGCGAGAATAATATTTATCCTCTTCTTCCATGCCTTGTAGTTGGAGGCTCCTTCTAGCTTGTTTTCAGACTTCATTGTGATGTCTTCTTTTCTTGATATAGTAGTCCTTCAACTTCTTATATGATCCTTATCTTTTGATCTTTTTAGTAGATATTCAAGTTGTCTTTGTCTTCCTTCTTCATCTTAGCTCTGATACCATGTTAGAAAATCAGAAAGGTAGAAAGATTCTCTTATGTTGATAATTACTTTTATTCTTGTAATCTTATTATCTTCTTTTATGTTCTTATTTTTTCTATGTTTCATCAAGCAATCATCAAATTAAAACATGAAGATCAACGACACCAAATGCAGGCACTCAACCGGCGCTAAAACCCTCTATAGGGTAAAACTCAGTCAAATTCTTCCACTAATAAAATTGAGATAGCCCAAGACCTTAGACTTGACCAAAAGACCTTCCTTCTCCACCAAATTAGTCTTCCAATATGATTCAATAAAATTCAGTAGTCTCTTCCATTCCAACAACTACAACCCAACAACAATCCATAATTTCGACCCTCAACTACTCCATAATTTCAGCCCAGTAACAATCCAACAACTTCACACATGTGAGATAAGGAGAGAAAATTTGACTTCCTTTTGTTTAACGAAGCCTTCCTTATTCTTCACTATGGTTTTCTTCCTCTTCTTTGAACTTCACACCCTTTTTATGCCTCTAGCAATTATAGATCGAAATTCTTGAGTTGATGCTCCAAATGAGATCAAATCGTTTCCTTTATATAGTGTTTGTGTGGGGTCGAATTCCCTTGATGAGGCCGAATTTTCCTTCTTGAGGCTGATTTTGTGGAGGAGGCCTAAATGACTTATTTTATACAAAAATAAATTTCTTTCTTAACTCAAGAAGACCAAGAAGGGCCTATTACATTATGACAGGGACAAGAACACTTGACATAAAACCTAGATGCTTTCAATGGAGGCTTTGACCTATTAACCATTGACCCAAGCATGAAACCCATGCTTTAATAAGTCAATTTATTTTTCTTTATTTTGAGAAATACATTACATCATGACTCAAATACAATTATGAACACTGACACTAGTTATATTTTTCAACAAATACACAATATGCAATATCAGAATTCATATACATAAATAATTCTTCTTGTCCATGACACCATTTTGTTAATCAAATCATAGTATCTTAGTTCCACAATAACATAACTTAACTCCAAGAACATTATTATACCATATTATATGTAAGTCCATCTTTTGTTATCCTCTATTGCGTTACTGACTTGAATTTTCATTGCTATTTAAATAAAATAAATCTAACTAATTAACTAATTTATTAATTAAATATCTAATTCTTCCCTAAATCTTGATCAGGTCAAATATAGTTGTTGCCCAATCAATTATAGTCGTTCCATTTGGTCAAATTAGTTGTTTCTTTCTAACTGTTGTAATGCTCGATCTCTTTATTTAATCTGTTGCCAAGGTCTGGTTCTTCATCTTGTCCCGACGATGAACCACACTTAATGGTTCGAAACGCGTTGACGAATGAATTTCAATGTGATTATCACCGAAACATGTCTCAAACACCAAAAAAAGAACTATATGTATGTGAATTTATTGATTTCTGAATATACTGAATGAAGTCCCCTTCTGTGTTAAGAAAATCTTCTACAAGGGAGTTGAGACAATTGTGTTCTCTTTTTGTTTCATATATCAAATATTCCTAAATATTTATTTTCCTATTACTATAGCATTGTTCGAGTTGTTATGCCTTGTTGATGAACTTTCTTATACACTTGATTTTTTTTTAATCTATGTGATGTCCCATTGTTAATATATACAATTGCAAATTGGGTTGTTCCTCCTTATAGACTACAATTATTAAATTACTATGCTACCATGTGTGCCATCACAATTTTTCTTGTAGTTTTATAACACGTTAGTCATGAAATTTATAGTCTTGTCTAAGCTACATGAAGCTACATATGAGCTAGATCTCTTTTTGTTTTTAGTAGTTGGAATTATTTTGTGCATTAACCTTGGTTTATTCCAAACGACATATTATTCTCCATTGGACATAGGAGCTTGTTTTAGGATTCTATGTTTTATTCTTTTAGTGGGTTGATGGGCTATTGATGGTCTGGTCCATTTGTGTGTTTCAAATAATAGCTCATTTTCAGAAGTCTCATGCATGATGGTACTAATTGAAAATATACAATTGCTTCTAAATCTACATGTTAAGCAAGTCTTGAATATTACAAATATTTTACGTATATGACTTCTATTTATAGTTTTTTGTCACATTTCAAATATTTTGAGATAATGCTTCACAATAACTAAAGATTGTTACTCGTTTTGCATAGTTGGTTAGTTGCTTGAGTATGCTTGATAAATAAAAAAACGTTTCCTGCTCTATTGGAGAAATTTATAGTTGGTTGCTCGAATATACTTGACATATATAAAACATTTCCTATTTTGTCAGAGAAAGGGGTGCTATTATTGTTTACCTGCAATAAAATGTGATTATACTCATATAAGAAAAGTTGGAACTAATTACAAGGCTGTGCTCGTTAACATATCGATGCTTATTATTATACTGATTAACTTTATTTTCCCTAGAACAAGACGAACGTGACAGGAATAACATTGAACCCAATTGTTATGCACCTTTCATTAGGCTTAGTAATGCCTAAAAACAAACTTTGCATGCTATGTACCATTTAGGTACAACCCCGTGACGAGACTTCCACAACATGATATCTCTTACTATAATGACAAATTGCAAGAAGCAACGAGAAAGCAACATAACACTTTTTTGAGTTAGATGCTGAAAATGTTGCACATTATGTGCTTCTTTTGAATGTTTATGTAGTTGTTGGCACATGGGATTGCATGGAAAAATTTCAAAAGTCAATCAAATATAGGAAGGTTACTAAGAAACCAGGGTGTAGCTAGATTGAGGTGAATAACAAGGTGTGTATTTTCCTCATAGGAAACAAATCACACCCTAAAACAATGAAAATTTATGCAAAGTTGGAGAATTTTTTTGAGCAGATGAAGGACGCAGAATACGTTCCCAGTGAACTTTGTTTTGAAGGGTGTTGAGGACCATATGAGACAAATTCTTTTTTACCAAAGCTAGAAGCTCTCTTTTTCATTTGGGTTTACTCTACCATCAAGCTTATCTTGAAGATTATTCAATGGTGTTTTGAGGGATGCCAACCAATTACATTTATTCATCATTGTAGTCTGGACACTAATAACTCTTATGATATGTGAAACAAACAAATTCTATGCTAGCCTATTTTTAAAATGGAGGGATCACATTCTCTTTTCCTGTTTCTTGCCAAATATTTTTTTCAAAATTAAGAGAAAGTATATAGAAGTTCACTCATACTGCGACATAACATATGAAGGCTTATGCCTCTGAAGAAAGGAAAGATCATTTTACAAGCAAACTAACGTTTTGGTCACTTCACTTGGTTGGTCTCCTGATTATTCTTTCCTTGCCATTTTTTTCCTAGACTTTAATACCATGTGATGCGGTCACAAATGTGATATATTCAGAGTATAACATCCTTGGAATGCACGTAGTAAAATAACCATGCATGTATATAAATAAGTTTTTCTCTTATCAGTAATTGTTAAGAGCTCATAAATGTTCCCATTGAAATTTGTATATTCGTGGACCATATTGAAAATATGTTATGAGTTTTTTTACCATGACATATGATCTGATAATTTCTTTTCCTTTACATTTTATGATTAATGGTTATGCATGAAAACATATTTGTGCTTTCAAAATTTTGATGGCAGCTACCTGGAATCTTTCCGATGACAAGCAACCAAGATTTGTATTTTATTTTGGACATGATCCAGTGAGCAGAGGAATATTGTTTTCATAAGATTCTACATATAGTGGCATTGTTTGTTCCATGTGAATCATGAACATTCATGTGAAAAATGTTAGTATTATCTTCAAGTTGAACTTAATATTTTTTAATTTTATTTATAAGAGCATTTTGAAGGGTGAGAAAGTTAGAAAACTATATGTAAAGGTTCTAAAATGCTGACCATAAATATATTCCTTGTTAATGGGGATTGAAAACTAGTGTCAATGAATATTGGGAATCAGATCTTAAGGATACATGGAAGGGTTGAGTCATATATCAAATATAAAGAAAAAAACAACTTGAAGTTACTGAACAATATTCTCCTTATTAAAATGACTGGCACTTTCTCTTCTCAGGTTGCATTCTTCTTCTCTTTCTCCTCTTCATCTTATTTATAACATGCCCTTTAATGTTTTAGAGTGTTGCGCATGCTAATTTTCATGGAAGCAGGTTCAAGTGAGCCAATTTCTTGGATTTGGAATCAAGTAGAGTCTTTGTAATGGCTACTCATGGTTCAATCAATATCAATAATAAAATAAATTCATTTATATTATATTATAACATTCTAGGATTTGTTACACCTCTGTGATTTTCTTTATAGTCCAAATGTGTTGGGATCATATCAAATACATTATCGTTAAATAAGATTGAAGTTCTCAAAGTCTATGTTGCAAGAGGGTAGAAACTTGAAATTCTTACTATCTATGTACAAGAAGACAAAAGTATATGTTAACACAACATTCACGGATGTAAGTTTTTTTCTCCTAGAGTGTTAGAAGAAATTATGCATAGTATGAGATGCTCTTTGGTTATGGTCTTGATGTTTGACTAGGCTATTTTGGTCATTTGTAACACTAATATAATCTATTTCCTTTTATAATTTAATAAATAGTAACACTGCTAACACATGTACAATATGTCAAAACATCTAGTAAGGGCAACTTTGTTTTGTTTCCATCCAATTAAGATAAATTTATTTATATTCAGTGTGTGGCAATACATTCTTTCCATTACTGTTAAATGAGATGTCTATTGTGCTTTGCTGCTTCAATACTGGTGCAAGATAGTTATTAAAATTACATATTCCCATTGGATTTCAGAAGTATCTTACATGGATGACAAACAAATGGATTGACTATCATTTAGGAATGTTCAAAAGGGAGAAGATTTAGTAAAATATGGTTCCATCAACGCTTTAGCAGTCCGCAAGATTTTGAAAAAAGTATGACAAGGTTTGTTTATAGGAACATTGATGACCTTTTTTTTGGCAATTACCTCAAATTATGCTATAATAGAGCACATGTTTGGTTGATTTTTATCTTTCATATATTTAATGATAATTGTCAAAAGGTAGTTTTTGGATGCAAAAGTGTTTGTCTTGCCTCCCTCCCCTCTTAGCCAAGATCACTCTCTTGTTTATTGTTTATGGTTTATCTATTTAATGTTGTCCCTCTAATATTATTTCCTTATTTGTGCTTTTATTAAAATATAATTTTGTTTTATGTATTTCATTCTCCGTACATGCTCAAGGCATTTTCTAAATATCATTGTGGGCACATAAATATAAGATTGATGTATGTATTTTTTAATATGACGTTTGTCTTCTCTTCTGAGATTGATTACTCTAAATAGGGAAGGGAATTTAAAACTCATGCAAAAGCTAAGAAAATGGAGATTCTTTAGTCTGCATGGTTAGATGAACTTATTACCTTCTAAATCAACTCAATGAATCTTGTGTATAATTTGCTCGAGGAGTATTTGTTGATATTTGATGGTAAAAACAATATTTGTCCTATAATGTTCTATATTTAGTGAAACTACATGTTGACTTAACTTGTTTGATATGCCTTATTTGTAAGATGATCTTGAAATATATTTTTCTACTTTAATTTATTCTTCGTATATTGGGTACAAGTTGATTGTGAAGATTAGTGAGATGGAAGGTGGGACGTTTCCAGTTTATTCCTTCATTTGCCACCATGCAAAAGTTAGCTTCATTCCCAATCAACAAGCAGAGGAAAGAGAGATTTCATCATAAAAAACTTGCAGTGCCCAACAAAGAGCTCAACTCAATTTAACTCAAGTATTATTTCTCCACCAAACTCATTCACTAAAAACTCTAAAAAACATATCTACTATAAACACCATATTCTACTCACTGATTTTTTGGTTTTTCCTGATATTGAAAGCTAATAATATTTCGATGCAACAATTTTATCAGCAATTCAAGCGATACAACAAGTTGACAATTCAATCAACTAGGGTAAGCACTCATCAAGGTGCTTTATGAGTTTATGTTAAAAATTATAATGGAAATAAGGAAATTTATTTTTTAATTGGTTTTGTAGAGGCAATAGCTAGGATATCAATGGTGATCTTGATTATGTTCTCCACTGTACAAATATTTGGAACCCAAAAAGTTCACCCCTCATATGCTCTAGCTATTTTGATATGGTAATTCTTTATTGCCTTCATTAGCATCTACAAAATCGTTAAATATGATACAATTGTTCTCCGAGCTTTCTATACTAAATACATCTTTTAATACTTCAAAAGAGATTCATAGAGGGGTTTAATTTCACTTGGAGGAATAGTTCTTTGTGTGATAGGTATACAATATCCTACTAGCTATCTAAATATTCTTCTTCTTCTTTATTTTTTTTTAACCAAACCAAGGCATCATTGTTTATGTTGGTCAAGTACTATGCGCTCACTAAAGCTAATATCTATTGTTCTTTTGTCAGATATTGATGCAAAACTTTAAGCACCGAAAGGGTGAACAACCAACACAAATATCCGTCTTTCATTTGATTTTATATTATGATGCAGGAGGTTGACGAAAATGGGGTGGTAGTCTGGAATTAGACTACTGGTTAACTTTAGAACCAATCAACTGCGTCTTACTTAGATTTTGTACGTGTATTTTCCTTCTAAGGGTCCCACCTCCCTGACCAATCACCATCGGTCCTCCTTTGACTTTTCCTTTTATCAGGCACTTCAATCCACGCCATCGATTTCACTCCTTCAGATCCAACGGATATTGCGTCACCCGCTCACCAACTAGCTCGGTCGATCTCCACCGTTGATCAATCCTGCTCGATCCAATGGCTATCATGCAATCTCGCGTGAAATATTGCACGACCGATATTAGGTCGAGAGCGTGCGAGAAAATTAGTTTTCTCATGCTACGTGTCACCCACTTAGGCTAATCTCGTGAAATTTAGGAATATCGCTTACCACCTTTAGGGCACGTGAGATACCACTTCCCACTTATCGAATACTACCATGTGCTTAATTCACAATCTTAATAAAGATGCTTAAGGAAAGTTTAACGCTTAAGCTCAATATTAATCATTTAACATTAATCGACTGTGATATTCAATAAAATGTATGAACAGATAAAAATACCCGATTAGGGTCCAGAACGCCGATACATAGTCATAAGAAAATTTCTTCACTAGAACAGTGCGTCACACCACTCTTCAATCAATTATTCAACAAAACGGAAATTATAGAGTCTTGGCCCTCTCGGCTTGATTCCAACAATTTGTTTGACCTCTGTTTCAATCTCAACCCCTATATCTCACTTACTCACTCTATTTCGATCATCTCATCTCTCTGTCATTACATTCTTTCCTCTTTTATGAATCAAATCCTATCCTAACTGCATTGACAACTCAATCTCTATTTTTATCAACTCAACCATTAAATCCCCATTCTCAAGCTTTGATACACGCCTATGCTAACAACTTATCTCCTATTCTAAAAATAATATAATATTCTAAATTCAAAAAGAGTCAAGGGATCTCTACTTGAATGGTTCATGAGGCACAATACTTATTAAGGTTTTTCAAATGGGGTAGCAAGCTAAGTGGGCTTGATTGTGGGGAAAACTCCACAGTTAAGCGTGCTTGAGCTAGAGGAGATTTGGGATGAGTGACCTCCCGGGAAGCCCTGGTTATCGAGTGCAAGCCCCGGAAGTGATGATTGATGCTATGTGATTCATTTCACTAGTTTCAATCCCACTTCTTCACCCCTGTGATCATCACCTGATGCAATGAGTGCTAAGTGAACTATTCAAAAATCATGAGAAATTAGTTACTTATGACTACCTCTCATGGAAATGGTCATACGTGAATGACTTACTTAATGCAGTTGAATCCCAAAATGATATCTGATATTCTAATTATTACAATAATTGGAGTAAAGATAATTTTCGAGAGATCGAATCCTCTATACTAAGAATTGATTTTGACCACTCAGGTCAATGAAATTCATCTCATGTTAGCCACAACATGTGAACATACAATCACATTGTTGGCTAAGTCTGTATGCTCCTGCACCAGACTCTCAGGGAAGAAAAGAATCCTTCGTCAAACTTTCAGGATTGACTCCATACTTTTGTAATTCTATTGCTGTTATCCAACTAGCATCCTCCATTGGTTGTCCCCTCCATTTGACTAAATATTGAAAATAAACCTGTCCTTAGGTTCTTTTGGATACTCTTTTCTCCAAAATATCTTCCACCTCTTTCTTGACTGTCTTTGGCATTTGTTCTTCCCAATTTAAAGTTTGAACTTCATCTCCTGCAAGTTCCTTTTGTAGCTCCGAATCTGTCTCCTTGTATGGATACAAATATGCAACATTGAAGATAGATGATATTCCAATCCCTTCTAGCAATTCAATTTCATAAGCATTAGTTGAAAATTTCCTCACAATTCTGCATGGCCCTATCTTTTTCATATTTAATTTATTGTAAGTCCCAACAAGAAATCTTTCTTTTCTCAAGTATACCATCATTAGATCTCCCACTTAGAATTCTTTTTCTCTCCTCCTCATATCAGCGCTCTGTTTGTATTTTCCACTGCTTTTCTGCAATTTGTCTTTGACATCTTCTTGTAGTCTCTACATCTGCTCTGCAAACTCTTTAGATTTTGCACTTCTTGTCTCATGTTTACCCAAATTTCTGAATTCATACACACCTCTTGGATTCATTCCAAAAACAATATGAAATCGACTCATCCCAATACTTCGGTTTGGAGTGTCATTATAAGCAAACTCAGCTTGAGCAAGTTCTAAATCCCATTGCTTAGGATTCTTATACACTAAACTTCTTAATATGTTTCCCAAGCTTCTGTTTACCACTTCGGTCTGTCCAATTGTTTCAGGATGATATACTGAACTGAAACTAAGGTTGGCACCTAGTTTCTTCTAAAGAGTTCTCCAGGAATTCCCAACAAACTTTGTATCCCAATCAAACACAATACTTATAGGCAACCCATGTAACCTTGCAACCTCTGAAAAAAATAGATTAGCAATATGTGTTGCATCACTAGTCTTTTTACATGAAATGAAATGTGCGATTTTGGAAAATATATCTACCACAACATAAATGGAATCATTCCCTCTTTGAGTTATAGGTAACCCCAAAATAAAGTCCATACTAATTGCATCCCATGGTCGGTCTGGTATTGGCAATGGCTGGTACAATCCTATATTTTGGCTTCTCCCTTTAGCATTCTAATAGATTCTGCACTTCTCAAAAAATTCTTAACATCGGTTTGCATCTTTGGCCAATAGTAACAATATGGGCACTACATGGGTACATCAATATAATAAGTGGGTTGTACTAATAACAATAAGGGGTTACACTAGTAGTATCGGGGCCTAACAGTTTTTGGAAT
>Ga0068627_1000114_pt1 | contig 13785 bp, 16 predicted proteins | sample InSIn1gowninarea_FD_77430 | JGI IMG/M metagenome (GOLD analysis project Ga0068627, IMG submission 77430) | Clean room microbial communities from NASA Spacecraft Assembly Facility at Jet Propulsion Laboratory, Pasadena, California, USA -... ... | reverse complement strand
GTCGGATTGTAAGTTACAAAATGTACATAGTAAAGAAACACACTTTACCTAACTCTATACTAGACCAAGTTATACTTAACTATTTCCTATGTGTCGGAATATCCTAACATTTCCATATGCCTACCCAAGGGGCAGGGTTGGGAGGCACGCGAGGGTGCTCAAGACACTTGGTGTATCCCTGTGTGACCATATAGCCTGCCCGATTTTTCCCCCAGCCCCTCACGTCATTCCTGCGTGCGTGAATGGGGTCTAGCCCATGTAGAAGAGATCTGATCGCTACCCACTCAGGTTGTAATTCGTTGGGCACATGGAGTTGTTTCCAACCCGCCCAGATATCCTCTATCCACAGCGAAATGTCCCACAGGGTGTGGACGTTTATTGCAGCAAGCCATTTCCTTAACTCTGTAAAATCTCCCAATTCTTCCAATGGAGGTCGATCTAGTGTTCTGTCACTCTATAACTGAATTCGCTTGCCATTACCAGGAATCCAATGCGAGTAGTTCTTTATCATTGGAACAATTTTGTTAATGAAAGTGCTGAAGTGATTTCTGAGTGTGTTTTTAGGCTTATCCAAGCATCTGAGCCTCATATCTCTGAAGTATTTCCTCCACAATGCAATCTGTGCCCAATTTGGCTTAGGAGCAATGATTTTCCTGATTAATTTAGCTCCCATAACTAGATTTTGTGCTTTGAGATCTTTAAAATTAAATCCCCCTTCAAAAATTGGTTTTGTGACAGTTTCCCAATTGATTAGGGAAAATCTCTTATCATTTTGTTTGCCACCTTTCTAGAAGAAGTGCCTGATTAGTTCCTCCATCTTTTTTATGATTCCCACAGGTGCCAGGAGGACAAAGAATTTGAAAATGGGAAGATTGCTGAGAATAGCCTTAATGAACACTGTTTTGCCGGCGATGTTGAGCCAAGAGGATCCCCATGCTTGCATCTTTTCTTTGAATTTTCCTAGCTGAGGAGACCAGTCTTTGCTTGATGCCCTCTTGTTGAAGATTGGCAAACCAAGATATTTGAATGAGGACCAAGTAGTGGAGGCTACAAATTCTAGGCATCTAGCTATGGAGTTTGCAGAAGAAGTGGGGATGTTCCAGTAGTATATTTGACATTTACCCTTGTTTAACACGCTGCCTAAGGCCTTAAAGAAATTGTCCAAAACTGCTTTGAATTTGATAGCTGAGTGCGGTGTAGCAGCTCCCAGTAGAAGGGTATCATCAGCAAAAAGGGCGTGATTGATGCATTTCACCCCTCTTGCAATGCATAGTCCAGCAATGTCTTGTTCTTGCAGCTTTTTATTCAAGTAGAAACTGAGAACAGAATCCTGAATGACGAATAGGAGAGGTGAGTGAGGGCACCCTTGCCTCAGCCCTCTAGAGGCTTTGAAATATTCAACAACCCTTCCATTCACTAGAGGGGCAATCCAAGGCTCTGATATGCAAGCTTTTATCCACTTTATGAAGCTTTACCTGAACCCCAGTTTATACACTACATCAAACAAAAATCTATGTCTAACACAATCAAAGGCATTAGCCAGATCTAATTTAATAACCATACCTTTTTCCTTTCGGTGTTGGCTGGAATGGATTGCCTCTTATACCAGCACGAAATTGTCCACCAGCTGCCTGCCTTGGATGAACCCCCCTTGATTGTTCGGAATGATTTTAGGGAGAAATCTTTTCAACCTGTTTGCTATCACTTTGTACCCAATATTACATAATGAAATTGGACAAAATCTATTGAAGGAGTTTTCCCCTTTTTCTTTAGGGATGAGGGCGAGAAATGTTGAATTTGTGCAGCCTCCAATCTTCTTACAGTCCCGGGATTTCTGAATCATTTTGAGGAATTCCTTCTCAATTATCTGCCAATAGGTTTGTAAAAATCTTGGTGTGAAAGTGTCTGGTCCCGGGGCTTTATCCGAATCCATGGCGAAGAGGGCCTCCTTGGTTTCCTTGAGTGTGATTTCGCTTTCTAGGACCCAGTTCATCTTGGGGGTGATGAGGTTAGGGATAGTGTTCAACAGGCTATCATTTTGTTCAGCTCTTATTTCTTCCCCGTACAACTTCTCAAAATGATCTGAAGCTTCCTTTTTTATGCTTACAAAGTCCTTCATGACGTTGTTTTCTTCTTTTATTTCAATGATGGAATTTCATCCTTTCCTAGCTTGAGCTTATTTGTGAAAGAAAGAGGAGTTTCTGTTGCTAGATTTGAGCCAAAGATTTCTAGACTTGAGTCTCCAGTACTCCTCTTCTGCCAGGCATGCCTTATGGAAGTTTTGCTGAAGCTTGGCCTCCTTTTCTAATTCCTCTTTTGTGATTTCAGTTGTTTCAAGATGGACATGTTGGTTTTCCAGATCTATTTGATATTTTTCCTTTCCGCAACTGGGTTGGGTAGGGGCTTGGCCCAATTTCTTAGCATGGCTTTAACTCTTCTAAGTTTTTCCTCCCACACAAAGAAGGTAGAACCCTTAACAGGGTCTTTCCAGCAGTCTATGACCTTGTCCATAAAGTCTATTTCTTTGATCCAGAGAGAGCTGACCCTGAATGGAATAGGCCCCAGATCCTTGGGGGTCAGTAGTTCCAAGCTAATATGCTTGTGATCTAATATGCTGCTGTGGAGGATGTTCGATCTAGCTTATAATCCTACAAGGAGGAAGGAACTTTGCACTAAAAATCTGTCCAGTCTTGTAGCTATGTGTCCCGGGCCAACCCTCTTGTTTGACCACATGTACTTGCCGACGGTGGGCTTGATATCTAACAGATCCCAATCTTGCATGAGATCTTCTGTTGATTCTCTTGCCGGATCTCTGACAATACTACCTTCTCTTTTTTCTGATGAAAGGAGGGTGAGATTGAGGTCTCCGACTCTGATAATGTTTTCCAAATTTTCCAGATCTACCAAGTTTTTGATGGAGTCCCAGCATATTTTCTTTCCACCTGCATTGTTAGGAGCATATACGTTGACCAGACTAATAATTTCCTTAGATTCTAAATGCTGCAATTTTAACAAAATCCAATTAGTGTTCAGGGATTCAGAGATAAGGGAGAACTTATTTGGATTCCAGAGGGACCCAAGTCCTCCTGATGCTCCCCGGGCAGAGGTTGCATGCGCTCCGTCTTTTTTCCAAAACTTTCTGCTTGCTTTGAGGAAGGCTGAATCCTCTAGTTTAGTCTCCTGGATGAGAAGGATGTCAGGGGCTTCCAATCTTATTACACTATTCAATGCTTCTTCCTTGGCTTTGGAGCCCAATGCCCTACAGTTCCAGGAGACTATCTTCATCATTTACTTTTGTTGTGATGAGCTCCTTTGGAGCTCTGGGTTTGGATCCTCTTCATCTTCAGGGTTTTTTCTAGGAGTTTCTCTATTGTTGGTTGGCTTCCCTGGAGCTTGTCTTTGTATGTTTCTTGCTCCTTTTTTTCCTTTGTTTACATTTGGCCTCTTGTAGATCTTCTGGGGTAGACTGTGATTCCCCTATTTCCCCTTCTTCCTCCGATTCCTCGGACTCTTGGGTTTCCTCCTCCTCTTCCAACATCTTCCCTTTGGATCTCTCTGGTTCGCTTTTAGATTTAGGCGGAGATACTTCTTTTGGAGTTTCTGTCTCCTGGGTATTCATGGTTTCAGATCCGAGGATCTCAAATTTATTCCCTTGGCTCTCTAATGATAAATATTGAGCAGGGCCTGTTTGGGGGGCCCTGGTGTTAGTATTTGTAGCCTTCCTGAAAGAAGTTTTGGGTCTTTTTACCTGATACCATCCTTCTTCCTTCCCTTTTTCCTCTACCCCTTTGGACAAGCAATCTCTAGCGAAGTGTCCGTAGACTTGAAACTTCCGACATTTGAATGGCAATTGCTCATAGTGCAGCTTCTGGACATGCGTCCAAGGACCTACCTTTATTTTGATGGCTTCTGGTAGTCCAACCTCCAAATCTACCTCCACACAAATTCTGGTGCAGTCATACTGATCCTTGTTATTGGCCTTGTCTATGAATTTCCCAAGAGTGTTTCTGATGTGTTTCAGAGAGTCCTAGTTCCAACAGTGAACTGGGAGATTGGGGAGCCTTACCCATACCGGGGCCACAGAAGGCACATCCACCGCCAGATCGAAATCTAGTGTCCATTTATTCAAATACAACCATTGAGGCCCCATGAAGTAGGGGCCATTTCTGAAAATGAGATCCTTGTCCTCTTTTTCTAAGAATTAAAATAGGAAGTAACGTCTTTCGAGGAAGTAAGATGCTACCTTGTTCTTGATCAGCGGAGCCCAGTTTCTAGCAACCCAATTCTTTGTTGATTTCGGGGAGGGCCAGAGACCTATAAACTGACCAACCAGAGCACGATCCGCCAGAGATAAAGCTACTTGAATCGGACCTTTAGGAGGAAGAGCGATCTCGGGGATGTCTTCTGGCCTTTTCACGAACTTGGCGGCTTCCATAGCTTTCTTCTTGGGCAGAGAGGCCAACAAGGATCTAAAGGCCTCAGTAGAGGAAGACGGAGAAGGGGAGGAAGGTCCCTGAGGGGATTCAGCTCCTCCATGGAAACCCTAGCCGACCGCAGCCAAAAGCTAGAGCCTTCGACGTACAAACCCTAGCCGACCATAGCCAAACACTAGAGCCCTCGACAGACCCACCCGCAAGGGTCGGAAAATGCAGGGGCGGACATGCGCGCAGTCTTCTAGATCCGCGGAGTGCGGATCTCGCAATTTGCAGGGCCGAGCGAGCGCGCGTAGCAGCTCAGAGATGAGATTGTGTCTCTAGCAATTCCTTAAAATGAATTTTCCATTATCTTCACAACTAACTATTATTACAAAGTATTTATTTATTTATTATTTTATTTTATTTTATTTTCTAAAAATTTTGTAATATTACACTCACATACAACATATCTTCTCTATATTAACTTGTAAATTGTAATTCTTAACACACACATATATACTTTCAGATAGAAAATACTTTTTTATATTTCATATAAGGAATATACTTGTTCAATGTTTTTGGGTTATTTATTAATTTGTAAGATGTATCAATGACTACCCATGAATTTGTTATATGTGTGTGTGTGTGTGAAAATATATTTATGTTTTAGGCATTATTCATTCTCAATAAGCTTTAAAGCTATTACATCAAAGTTCATCATGTTATTTGTGAGAATTGAATTTGTGTAAGAAATTACCCAAATTAAACAAGCCTCAAAGCTATTACATCAAAGTTCATCATATTATTTATGGGAATTGAATTTAAGTGAGAAACCACCCAAATTTTTAAGTGAATTAAAGCATAATTTCAATCATTCTTAATAATTGCGTCAAGAGGTGCTCTACAACCCAGTATAAGAGGGAGATGTTGTCACATAAAAAATATGAAGGAGATGTTGTTATGTAAAGTGGCTAATATGTGTAACGTTACTATATATGTGTCGGCTAGTATATATTGTATATGCTGAAGATATATGTAAAGTTACTTCAAAAAATAAAATAAAATAATAATAATAATATTAATTAATTAATTAAAATAACAAAGAAAATTAGGTAAAGGAAGTGAATGATTCAATTGGGCATATCATGTAATAATAACTAGGTAAATTTTGTAGCGTTTCGGTTTTTGTTGTGTGATTTCTATAATAATAATAACCTGGTAAATTTATATTTCGTGGCGTTCAAGTTTTCGGTTGTGTGATTTTTGTAATATTGTAATAATAATAATCAGGTAAATTTTAGGTTTTGGGTTGTAGGAAGATAAACTCAATATAATGGAAGGTGCTCAATAAAATTAGTAGGAGTGAGGGGAAATATTGAGTAAAATGTAATATTTAGAGTGCGGTGTGACTTGAAATATTATGTCAAATTTAATAATATTACATTTTAATTAGTATTTCTCCCCATCCCTCCCACTATGTATTAGGTGGGGTGGTTATAAATATTGGGCAACATATAATATTTTAATATTATATTTTATGTAATCAATATATTTGTAACAATTAATATAGATATGTTCCATCTATAAATTTAATTAATAAGCGTATAAAAACTTAATATTTACAATATGACAAGATTTTTAATCATGAATACTACTAACTTCTAAGTAGGCTTTTTTACAATACCATGGGCCAATACCCACAAGAGAAAGATAGAGAGAGAAGAGGAAAGAAAATTATAATACCATGGGCTACTACCATGGTTTATCAATACCATGTGTCATCTAGACTTTTGATTACTATGTTATGGATCTAGGATTTTACTTGTTACAATACCATGTCTTATCAATACCGCATGCCCAAAAACAATCACTTATTTAAAAATAAAAATATTTTATTTTAATTTAATTTTATAACATTTTTTAGTTAAATCTAAGAGCAAATTGGTTATAATTACTTTTGAGGTATATCTAAACCCTCCATCCTCACAACTACTAACAATATTTTCATAGATATTAAATGGAGGTTTTAATAAATTAAAAAATGAGAATACTTTTATATATACATATGTGAAATTTATATAACATAAATAATATTATAATGAACTAGGATAGATGCACCTTAACCAAGGATCCAAGTGAAGTGAGAAAGCAAAGTGATTAACAATGATAGAGAAAATATCGTGCATGAGTCTTTTAATTTTTTTATTATTGTATTTTCTTTAACATGATTGATCCAAAATATAGGTTTAATATTTTACAACCAATTATGTTTTTTATTAATTTAGATACTTTATTAAATACAATACAATGGGATGATATTTAAGAAAGAGAGTGAGATGGAAGGGGCAATAGAATGTGGGAGACAGACATAGAGGTGAGAAACACAATGAGAGAGAGAAAGGAAGAGAGCGAGGAGGGGGAGAGAGACGGATTTGGAGGGGGAAAGAGAGGGAGTGACAAGGGAGAGATGAAGATGGAATGAGGGAGAGGGGAGACGAGGGAAGAGAGAGAAAAAGGGAGGATAAAGATAGGGAAAGAAGGGGAAGAGAGAGATAGGGAGACATAGATATGGAGGGGGGAGAGAGGGAGGTAGATTGTGACATAGTTGGAGGGTGGAGAGAGAGTGTGTGTGTGATGGGGGGAGAGACGGAGGGAGGTGGGAGAGAGAGGGAGGAAAAAGAGAGAGGAGAGAGAGAAAGGTGGAGAGGAAGTGGCAAGGGAGAGATGGAGAGAGAGAGAGTGTGTATGTATATGTTTTTTGGGTGAGAATGAGAGACAATGGGAGATAGAGATATAGATGGGACAGAGGAGGGAGTAGAAGAGAGAGGCAAAGAGAGGGAGGGAGGAAGAGGGATAGATGGGATATATATATATATATATATATATATATATATATATATATATAGAGAGAGAGAGAGAGAGAGAGAGAGAGAGAGAGGGTTGAGATAGAGAGACATGTAAGGGGAGATGGAGGGAGGTATAAATATAGATGGAAGGGGGGGAGAGGAAAGAAGAGAAAGATAGAGAAAGTTAGGGAGAATAGAGTGAGACGTGGGAGAGAGGGAGTGGAAGAGAGAGAAGGAGAGGGGGAGGTAGATAGACACAGAATGGAAGGTAGAGAGGGGAGAAGAAAGAGTCTCATAGAGACAAACATAGACATAGAAGCTAGATCTAGAAAGTCATAAATATTTTAGATTTTCACTAAATTAGATGTATTCATTTCAATGTAGTTGTTGATTTATAATCCTATTTGATCACATGCATTATATGCATTGATTTCTTTTTTTTTGGTCAAATAAGAGTGGAGCCTTCTATTAATCGCATGAAAGATTACATCTGCTACATGGCTTTACAATGTGAGGACCAGCAAGGGCTGTCCCTATGAATGGTAACCAACTACGCAACCCAACATAAACCCTCAACCCTTAACTTGAGGCTTACAAAAAAAAATATCTCCAACCAATATCCCAAGAGATTCGTCGGTCATGAAACTATTGTCTCGGCAAACATGCGCCCCTTTTACCCGGTTCACGGACCCGATAAGGATTGTGAGCCAAAGTTTATAAATGTTGGGGTCTAGTTTGAGGCTTAAGATTCGATCACTTTTAGAACCCGAAAACTAAACGAAAAAGTCCCTGTTGATCTAACGGTCCTTCGAGATATCAGAGCAGGAACCTACATGTTCTTTACTTTCCATTTTGGACCCGATGAGGATTGTAAACCACTTAAGTAAAAAGCATTGGGTCCGCTTTGGTGGTTAACCTCCGCTTACTTTTCCCCCATATGGCCATTTGATTACAAAGGCTGTTAGGATCCGTGGCTGACGACCTCCTTAGAGGCCTACTGTTTACCAAGTGCCTCTCCCCTATGGAAAGCTCTATTTTAAGCATTTATCTTCTCCCTTTTTTTCTTTTTTTGAAAATCAACGATTAAGAATGACTTACACTTCCGCTTTCTCCTTCTTCCAGTAGTATTCCTTCTTTTCCAGTCCTAATAGTTTGGAAGTTTTCCATGTCTTTGTCCTCCTATCTTTGACAATCCTCACACAACTTCCACGAGGGTGTTGAATCCCATGCATACATGTTGTAGATTTCTTTGCAATACACTCCTTCATTCACCAGACAATCAACTAGCATATTGGCTTTTCTTTACACATGAACAAAGCTAGCTGTTCTCAAGGTTTGTAGGTGGGAATGAATGCGCTGAAAGACTTGCAAATGTCACCAATGTTTTGAAAATTTTCCAAGTTTTTGTCCATTGCAGATCTTATTGGCCGCATTAATAACCAATTCTGAGTCAGCTTCAATGATGGCATTATAAAAATTTGACTTGATTAGTATTTCCAGGCACTGCTCTAAGGCCATGAGCTCCGCCATGTTATTTGTAGCATTTCCCAGTTGATTATGAAAGATGTCATTTATGCACCCCTACTCATCTCTGGTGACCCCGCCAAAACTAGCCATCCCTGGGTTACCTTTAGAGGCTCCATTTATGTTAACTTTCAAGAAACCATGAGGAGGAGGTTGCCAAAAGTCTTTACCACCATTTATCTGGCTCACATAAATTTGATTGTTAGGATGCTTAGTGTGTTACCGAGAAAGAGTTTTTGTGAATGATATCCTTGTAAGAGGATTGAAAACTCATACTAGTAACACGTTGTGTTTTTAGAGCAATTAATTAAATTAGATGATCTGAGTGTTTAAAGTGTGAAAGGAAACATATTCCAATCTCTTGTAAAAGAGTGCTTTAGCCTGTCACAGTAGACACTTATCTAGGTATATGAGATCCTTTTAGGTCTATAGGTTATAGACATGTGCCTCTAAGTTTACCTACCTTGGTTGACATTAAATTTAGTCTAATCTAGACCCCTGGATTGGTCACTACATTTTGGCGTTGTTGCTGGGGAGGCGCAGCTAGAGGATTTCTAAAAACAAAATATAAAATATAAAAAATAAACAAAAAAATAGATTTAATTTTAATTCATCATTTTAGAAGTCATGTTTGCTTATGTCTAGATCTAGAGATGATAAAGGTATATTCATAAAAACCCCCCATCCCAAAATTAACCTACCACTAGGAGCAGACCCTTTAGGAAAAGTTGTACACACAACACCAGCTGGGAAAGTCACCATACAAAAATTATAAGATAAACTGAAATCAGGGCAAAGACTTGCACAAATTGAGAGACAAATTCTATTGGCACACGAATCACAAAAGAAACATCTCCCTGAATCCTCTATAAAAAGAGAAAGTAGCACAATAACTCAACAATCTCTCCTTCAGCATACTGACTTTGAAAAATCTCAAGAAGGAGAAAAATCACTAGAACAACTTCTCTTTGAAACAAGTGACAGTGAACAAGAAATTAAATCAATAGAGGAACCTATCAAAATGGCTGAAGAAGGAGATGGATCAGCAAGAGGACCACAAAATCAAGGTCGAAGAGAGGAGGAAGAGTCAACCTTCAAATTTCCTATTCAAGAACCAGGAGAAGATGAGGAAATAAAAATGAAAAACATACCTCCATCTGTTTTACCAAACTTTTATGGCATGGCTTCAGAAGATCCAGATTCATTCTTGTTTGAATTTGACATAGTATGTCGAACATATGATTACACAGATGATGCCCATAGGCTTAGACTCTTCCTAGCAACATTAAAAGCATCAGCGTTAAGATGGTTCATGGGACTTGGTGAACATGCAATAACTGATTGGGATGGCATGAGAAGAATATTCCTAAAGAGATACCAACCTTATTGCAGATCGAAAGATTCTAAAGATGATATCTTTAGGATGAATCAACAAGAGGATGAAAATTTAGAGGAGTATTTGGAATGATTTGCAAAAATCAAAACATATGACCACGTCTCTTGATCTGATTCGAACAATATTTTTGAAGGGAATTCGAGAGGAATACTTAGATGATCTTAATTTGATGGGTAAAGGTGATATTTCCACTTTACCTTTCGAAGAAATTGTTGATTTATGTGAAAAGTATTAAAGGAGAAAAGTTAGATATGGAAAAAGAACTCTATCATCTAAAGCCACAAAATCTGTTTCAGCAAGTGTCACAAGGGCTGAAATAGGAAACCTATTAGAAGGATTCAAAACAGATCTATTAAGTACCTTAGGAACTCAAATTGACACTCTGAAAGCCAAGAAAAAACAAGAAGAGGAAGATCAATTAATGGTTGTCTTTTGTCCAAAATGCCAGAAGAAACATGCCTTGAAAGACTGCCCATTAGAAAACATTCAAGTTTGCGCTTTTGTACCGAAAATCATGATATATTTCATTGCTCTAAAGTCAAGATTTTGCAGAATTGTAATGTGGAAGCAGCTAACACGGATATGGAGAATGTGTATTTCATGGACACTAAGGGACTGTGGCAACCTAGACCTCCCCCTCCAGGTATGTTTCCAAACCAAAATTTGCAATTTCATGCACAAGATCATATGTATGCTCAGAATTCTTGGAATGTGCCCATGCCATGGCAACACCAAAATTACCCACAGCAACAATGGAGACCATTTCAACAGTACTCTCAATAATATCAACCATATCCTCAACCATACCAACAATATTCTCAACCATATCAACAGTATCATCAGCCACATTCGCAATATCCTCAAACATATCAGAAATATCCTCGACAGCAAATTGTTTATCAACCCCAAAACACTCAACAATCATTGCTTGCTCCTCCACCAATAAATCCACCTCACTTACAACTCCAATCTAACCAACAACCTCCTAGACCCACTCAGATTCCTGCTTAGCCTGTACCAAATCCAAATAACAAAGCAGAGAGACCAGCTTACGATGTACATGAGGGACCATCATATCCCACATTGCCTTTACAAAATATCAATTTGAGGTTTAGTAAGGTACTTCAAAAAGAACCTCCAATAGCTGAAAAACAAGAAGAAAATGAATAAAATGAAAATGAAGCTCCAACTCAAAGGAAATAAAATGATGACATAAAAAATAAACAAATGCAACCGTTGCATCCACCACCTTTTCCAGAACGATTGGTCCAAGCAAAACTTCCCATGTATATATCACAGTTTGATGTTTTATATGAGCTAAAGAATGTCTATATAAAAATTCCACTATTGCAAGCCATAAAAGACATTCCCATATATACTAAAGCAATCAAAGAATTGTGCCTCAAGAAGCCTACTAGGAAAAGAATTGATCCACAAACTATTCGTGTTATTGGACATTTAGCTGGCCTTATGACAAACACCATTTCAATGGAAAACTATGTCGATCCTAGTATTCCCAGAGTCACTATTGTTGGCAAGGTGAATCCCCTCTACGGATAGAGGCGATCCCTACTAGCCCAAAAGGGGTCTAGCAACAATCACTCAATGCTACTATGCAGGTTCCTAATTGCAAATAAACAATAAGTAAAGAAAGACTTACTTGGAGTCCAGCGCTAGTGTTGAAGCAGAGATGTTGTCCTCGTTCCTTTGTCTTGGCCGGCCATAATCTTTCACGATCCTTGTGAAAAGACACCTGCACATACAAAGAAGAATACAACACAAGCGTGAAATCTAATATAGGCAATCATATGTCAGTCAGAAAGGACATAACTCACATTAACCATCATAAGCACAATGAAATTGGAACCATAATAGCAGTCATCTATTATTAATAATAAACAGGGAAGAGTACAACCACAGTTCTGACGTCGTGATCCTTCCCAAGAGGGTTCAGCCAGCAAGTCTCTTAAGCATTCACCTTTAGAGGTAGATCTCCCAAGACAAACTCTCTCTCACACAAGCAACACTTCATAACCTTCCTTGAACTCTCTCACAATCCCACACTTATCACACCAACTAGCTATCAAATACACACTAGCAGCAGCACTATCAATTCTACACTATCCAAACTATCAAAACTAGCTGCTCATGGCAATGGTAGAGGCATAAATAGGAGAAGGCCTCCGTGAATGGTGGGAGGATGAGCTTATCTCCAAGGAAGGTGGCTCAAATGACGAAACAAATATGCCAGAGAAGGGAGGATGACATTTACAAGGCCAACAACCAGGTCTGGAGTCATCTGGAAGGCCGGCTGTTAGAACGAACTCGCCCAAACAGGATCAGCGCGGGCTAATAACTGGACTGGAGCGCTGACATCGCAAATTAATAACAGGGAAGGCTATGTCAGCGCGACCCAATGTGAATAGACTTTGCGCTGTCTTTTGAAATTCGACCAACGCGGGAAACACGTGTGCTTCTGCGCTGGCAGTGCAATAGTTCTATTATGTAGCGCCAGTCAGCGCAGTTATTTTAATAACAGTCGCGATGATGATGAAAACCATGGAAAAGTGGGTCATTTGGCCATTTTAGAGAGCATGAGCATGATTATTTTGAACCCATGACACAACAGGGAGACTGACAGGGAGACAGTGACAAATTACTGTGTAACAACTACAATCATTAACAACATACATATTCCAAACACCTTAATTGACCTTGGGGCTGCAATAAATGTGATGACTCTTGAAACAATGAAGACATTGCAGCTCACAAACTTGCAGCACACAACAATTGTTCTAGAACTAGCTGATAGGTCTAAAGTGATTCCTGAAGGGATTTTGGAGGACATACTTGTTTCATTGGAGTCTTGGGAATATCCAGTGGACTTTTTAGTTCTTCAGCCAAAATCTAATTTAGGAGGACACCCCATCATCCTTGGTAGACCATGGTTAACAACTGCTGATGCATTCATAGGATGTAGATCGGGTAATATGATTATCTCACGAGGAACTGAAAGGAAACAACTCACTCTTTGCCCATCAGCACAATCACCAATAGTAGCACACAATTTGTGGCTTGATGATAAAAACAATGATAAGGAGGAAGTTCAATCTGTTTTCAGCATCAATCAAATCTATGATTTTCAAGAACGTAATAATGATGATTTGGTAGAATTGTTCCTTTCTCAACCTGATATTTCTGAAGAATTAAGAAATGACCAATACCATGCTACAGATGAACTTTTGGCACAGAATTTTCAGGAAACATGTACCATTCATTCTTCTCTACAGTTGCCTCACTGGTTTGATATTACTATATGTGTAAATATGGTGATTACATGTTTCAGGGTGAATTCCGTGCATATCGGTGTAGTCCCAAGCAAATGCTTTCTGGTATTTTCTCAATAATTGAATCAATTTTTCTTCCTGAGATAAGTCTAGGTGAGTGCCAATATTCAAAGTTTTTCCTGGACTAATCTCTATGGTCTTGCTCTGTGTGTTTGTGATAGATTGAATGGGAAAAATGTTTTGAAATGTTGTTTGCAAAGAATGAATGGTGCATGTTTCCTGAAAATTCTGTGCCAAAAGTTCATCTGCAGCATGGT
>Ga0068627_1000113_pt1 | contig 13822 bp, 6 predicted proteins | sample InSIn1gowninarea_FD_77430 | JGI IMG/M metagenome (GOLD analysis project Ga0068627, IMG submission 77430) | Clean room microbial communities from NASA Spacecraft Assembly Facility at Jet Propulsion Laboratory, Pasadena, California, USA -... ... | reverse complement strand
GATTAACATCTCTGAGGTAAATTTCTAACAAAATTCTCCAATGGTAAGTTTTGTATGTCCATTTTCATCTATTTATGTTTCTTTAAGTTTTTTATGCATGCATGTGTAGCTATTTTTGTATATGTATGTATGAATCTTTCTGAAACGTGTTGTTGGTTTAACCATCACTTTGGACTTCTAGCTAACTTGCCTTCCATGTTGTGATGCATCTTTACTCGTGTGTTCCCCTCTTAACTCCATGCTATCACAAGTTTCTAAGAGGTGCACTCACCTCACCCTATGTGTGTTAGAACCGCTCATGCACCTTCCTTGACTTACTGCATATGTGACACCCTTGCTACCAACAGGGACATCTTACTTGCCTCTGTGCGAAGCCATGGTCAAGGCATTACCATATGACCCAGTGCTGGGGCTCTTACACCAAACAGTTTGAGGTCTAATTGGGACTTCTTAACGGGGAGATCGCCTAACATATTGGAGGGTCCAGCACTGTCAACACAATCACATATTTGGAGTGAGGTTGTTAAATTTTTTATGTGTTTAAAATTGGATGGTGAGGATTAAAAAGGAGGAAAACAATTGAACACATCCCCACCATTTAATCTTTCCTTCCAATTTCAAAATATACACACCTATTGGCATAATAATAATAATTAGTGTAGTCATATAAATTAAATGACTGCTAAACACTAATAGGCATCAAAACAATTACCTCATAATACATCTCACATTGCTAAGATTAAAAAAGAAAATCATAAAATTAATTAAATTATAACTTTATTTCAAATTGTTTTTATTATTATTAATTATAAAAAAATTAATATATGACTCAAAAATATATACATTTAATAAAACATTAAACAATATTCTTAACCATGTAGATTCACCCCACTTTACATGGGATATTCTTAACTTGTTATCCCGATAAACATGTCTATTTTGAAATAAGGCTTCCAAATTTTTAATTTAATTGTCAATAATTATTAGGTTGATGGTAGGGGCTTAACCTCCATGGAATATTCAGGAATATTCTTGGTAGTATAGACAAATAAAATTTTGAGATTTATCTCGAAAGTAGCTATGCTTTTTTTGTCCTTTTAATTAAATTGATTAATTAAAGAAATTGTCATATGAAAAAGTGTCATACGAAATGAGTTATGGTTTTTTGGGCATGTGGTATTAATAAGCCATGGTATGGTAACAAAGTATATTTACATATTAAGAATCCCCATAGATAAGAATCTTGTTCCATGTTTTTTGAAATGTACAAATGCTTAAAATAGAAATTGCACCACATGTTGCAAAGGAAATACCGTAAGGTAGTAGCATAGGAAAGAGTAAAATAGAATAAAGAAGATGTCACACAGAAGGAGCCATCGTGAAGGAATGGGAGCTAAATTTTACTTCCATCGAACCAGGTCGTGGAGGTTTCAAAGATATTGATGATAAGAGTGATCAACAAGTAGACACTCCAGAAATGCTGGGAAGATCCATGAAAGAGGTAGTTTCAAGGGATGGGACCCTCCTGTATCACCAAATTGTCATCAATACACATATATATGTAACCCAACATAATATATTCACATATATAAAAAATTTGTTATAAATATTGAATTAGGAAATTGGGGGTGAATATCCTTTGGTGATTGATATCAAATGGAAAATCCTGGTGGAAATTGATTGTTCACAAAAAATACCTCCATTCAACTTGGTTGCACGATGTAGACAAACAACTTCAGGATATAAAAGCATTAGAAATTTGGAAACACTATACTAATCTCTTCGGTGACACAAATTAAAATGGTTAAACATATTTAATTCGCTAATTAATCCTCTTAAGATTCAAACTCAATAATTCTAAGCCACTCAACAAATGGCTTATCATTTTTCCACATTGAAGAGTTATTTCCTTGGGCACCCAATGTATGATTATCATAGAACTAGAAAATAACATCTTCTTCTAATATGTCATCATCATATAAAACTTTCAGAACCAAAGTAGCCTCCTTGATTGCATCTACTCTGGCATGCTTGCAAAAAGCATCAATTGCATTCAACAACAACTAGGAATCTTCATTCTGAAGAGATTTGGACAAGTAAATATTTCTCTTTGAAACCTCCCTGGAAAATCCCTTGCCGACAGTGTTAAAAAGGGCCTCAAACAATAAAATCATCACTTCCTAAGGAGAACCACTGAGAGATTGTATGTACTCCCCCAACTTATTAGGAGACTTTCCACTTTGAGGAAAATCATTAAAATCAACAAGAAGCTTAGTGTGAATTCTTAGCCCTTTAACTGTCTTCAATTTGTTCTCGTGAATATCACTATCTTCCTCCTTATCATCACTTTTTGGCATAAGTTGTGTATTTCTTACCATTCTCAGCAGCAATCTTGCTCTTAGCCTCAACCATCGTGTTCTTTGGAATGATACTCCCAACAACCTTAATATCAATAGATTTTTTGCACCTTATTTAAGTATAATTAACATCACCATTTCACTGTTATGATGGCCCAAAATTACCATGTCAACATTACAAGGGAGACTACCTGGTTGAGAACTTAAATCAACTCCTTTTCCATTTGAAATGATGGTTCTGATTGGTTCAATTGGGTCCAGTTACCCTCTCTTTTTCTCTTTTGGCTTATAATATGTCTATCTCTTTCCAATAGCGAAGAGAAATCGGATCTACCCTTTTGTAGAGCTCGTGCAAGAAAGCGATCCTTAAGTTGATCTAGGGCTCAAGCAAACCACAACTAAATTCTTCCCCTATCTGAGGGGACCTGTAGAATGCAAAATTTAAAACTAAATGCAAATTTAATCTAAGATGCAAATGCAACTAATCCTATCTCGAATTGGGAAAATGATATCCCTCTCTCAATTTGAGAGCAGATGGACTAACTAAATAGGGGAAAAGGATTGTTTATATGATTGAATCCATCAAATAATTTTCATCAATTAAAGAAGTAATTCATTTAATTAATGAAAAAAACCAAAACAAGGATGTAATTAAAGTAGTTACTACCCAACACATTCCAATCTCAATGAATTCATATTAATTCTAACTCTATTCTGCTCCTCAGAGATAAATCTAACAGAAATTCAATATCATAAAACTAATGATACGACAATAGTGCTCAATATCAAAATCCATTTACTATTTAGAACAGAAATTAAAACCAATTAAGGAAATTTTGGCAATGGAAGATTACTTACAATTCAAACAATAGTGCATTAAAATGAAAATGTATTCAATCATACCAAAATCTCATTACAAGTCTTGCAGTCCTTAAGAAGCTTCAGCTCCTTATAGAAATGGCTAATATTAGTGCCAAACAACTTCTTTTTCAGAACCAAAAATCATCTTTCTCTCCACAATTCAACTCACAATACACTACAATAGTGCAAATGCACAATAACATAAATCACATAGATTCCCCCTAACATCAGATCTAAAGTCTTCCCATCACCTACAAATATAATCCCTTAAACAATAGTGCTATCATAGCATCTATTGCAGAGAAGAGGAACCCCTTTTCCATCCTATAAAAACCATATTTATAATTACAACAAAAAATTAAAATGAGAGTTGTTAGAGAATTTTTCTCCAAGGAATTTTAATTGGCCAAAATTTTTCTTTCTCTTTGCTGGTGCAATTTCATTGTTCCAAGTCTTTTCTTCTTCATCTCCCCAACTTCTCACCTGCCAAAAACAATCAAATTACAGAAATTAAAACAAATTGGTGCACAGAATAGAAATCAAACCACTTCTCAACAAATTGTTAAATTAAAATCTAAAGAAATTATCATGCTATGATTGCTTCAAATGAATTAGATTAGCCTTTGAGTATTTCTAGGAATGAATTCATGACAACAATTTTCCAAAGCCAATAAAATTTGCCCAAATCAAAATAGAAAAACTAATTTTTGTTGCAAATTCGTCACTTTGTCTTCCATTGGATTTTTAGGTCATTAAATGAAGAAAATACTAGAATTGACTATCCCAAATTATCCTTCTTTGTCTTGGCTTTCCAACAAGCTATTACAAGCTTCATTTGGTTGAGTAAATCTTGAAATATACCTCTCCGAAGTTGAAGTACCAAATTATCAAAACTATAGAAAAACTCTACTGAACTAAAATTAAGAAATTTTTTATTAAAAATATTAACTTAAAATAAAATCAAAAATTCTAATTAACTATAATTAATTATTTCATCAATTAAATATATACAATTTAATTACAATTAAAAAAATAAATTATATTAAATTAATTAATTTAGAAATTAATTAAATTATTAATTTAATATTATAATTACAAATGAAATAATTAAAACATTAAATTAATTTAAATTATATTAAGAAAAAAGAAGTGAAACACATGTCATTATGTTAGTGGTTATTGGTCCCATATGGATGGGCCAAAGTGGCGTTTGGGAAGCTCATAAGAGTCCCGAAATAACAGAGGAACAAGGAGGGCTTTACGTATAACGAAGTGGAGGAAGGTGGGAGTTATAAGGGCACATGGAGCGAGGAGGGACGAGTGAAGTCATCGGAGATTTAACTTCGGAGGATTAAATTGTCAACTAAATCAAGCATAACCATATTAATCATATCTTTAGCATGTCAACAACAAGCACGCTGGCCTAAATCTATTCACACAACCAAAACCCATGTCATTTACATATTCTAGAAAACAAAAATAAATTCTTTCCATATAAATCTTGACGGTATCACAAAAATAAAACCATAACCAATAGAAAAAAGGAAAAAGAAATCCAACGAGAAAATTCCAAAAATGTCAAATTGAGGAAAGGAAAAACTGAAAGAAAAACCCAAATTAAAAACAACCCCCAACAAGATTAATTATAAATATGTCTCAACAAAAGAATAAATAGGAAAAACATGTGTGTGTTCATCTTATGTTGAGATTTTAATGAATTTTATCTTGCAGAGTTATAAGAAATTAGGCTCTCAAACCATAAAGTGAATAACAACTATGAGGTAAAATGAATCCAAATGAGAAGTCTCTATCTACTGCAATTTTTTCTAGTTTCAAAACAATGTTTGCATAAAATCTTCTTAAATTGATTTCTAAATAAAGGAAATGCTTGAGAAACAGACTAAAAATTTAAGGGATTCCCCAGTTAAGTTGATTTGTTGGAAATCATGACTACTCTTCTAAAACTCAAAGTCAAACAACAAAGAGAATGAGTGTCAAATCTAAGCTGGTAGAAGTGAAAAGTAATTATGGAAGACCTGCAAAACAGAGATATATATCAACAAAAACTAAAACAAAACTGAAACAAAAACTTAAAGAAACATAAATAGATGAAAATGGACATACAAAACTTACCATTGGAGAATTTTGTTAGAAATTTACCTCAGAGATGTTAATCTTATCCATCAAAGGATAACCTCTTCATTTGATTGGAATTAAAAGCATGAAGAAGTGGATTTCAATGTAGTTTTCATTTGCCCAAAATCATAACTTATTAAAGCTAAGATAAAGCAAGCAATACAGCTTAGAAAAATTATATCTCATGTTCAAAAGATCGGAAATAAACAAAATCTATTAGAAATGAAAATGAAGATATGCTTCTCTATGAATTGCAATGGTAATTGTTCTCTTTATTTTTTCAGATTTCATATCCACCCCACGGTTTTTATAAACTATCGAAAATCAATACCAAGTCCCAATCTATGTGACAGATATGTGTAGAGGAGGAAGATTTGAATTTCGTATGCTAAATATGAAGTGATATATCAAAAATTCAAACAAAGGAGAATTCAAATATGAATTTACCATGATCCATTATCTTTGCATATTTCAAATTCACTTACTAGTTAGTTTCTCAAGAGTGTCTTTATCTTTTCCTTGTAGACCTTCTTCATTTCTTTGATATGTCGGGGACCCAAACCTTTCTTATATTACCTTACGTGAAAAGATGTCAGACCATGAGAATATTGCCAGGTTGGATTTTGTAGTGCAAATATCGGGAATGGATTTAAAATAAAGTTATTATATTCCAATGTCCCGAAATAGGGAGCACTCATACAGATACTACGAGTTACAAAATATATGATATAAACATTTTATTATATAAAATCTTTTTGGAAAGTTAATTTCTTGTAAGTTTTAAAAAAGAATTTTATGATAGACTAGACCTTTGATATAGCATGTTCGATAGAAATATTTAAATATAAAATAAAAGGACTATCAGAAAACTATATTTCATCAAGGTAACATCTCGTAACAATTTTAAAATAAGTCCCAATATGGAAGGCACGAAAGTAAGAGTTCTGTAAAACAAGGTTTTCAAAAATGTCTTGATGGACAAAACCCCAATAAACAAAGCCCTTGCTTCATAAATGTTTTCAATAAAATTACTTTTTGGAAGTTTAATTGAATTACACCTCAGTTATAAAAAGTTCTGATATATAGAATATTAAAGGGAAGCAAGATCTTGAAACAAAAGTTTTTCGTAACTTTTTATAAATAAAACTTAGGATATCAAATATTCCCAATAGTGAATGTCTTTTAATGTATGACGTGGGAATATTGTACATCAAGCATTCAAATATCAAAGATAATCAATCTCATAAGAGTTTTACAACATGGATTTGATATCTTTCATTCCGATAAGAAAATAGCTTAAAGTTTTGTGAAATAGATTTGAAGAGCACTTTCATTTGTCTGTAAAAATAGGTTTATGAGAAAAGGAGTCCAAGATGAAAAGAGGTGATAAAGGAAATGCGAGAAGAAAATTACATTGATTCATAATAGCAACCTGGCTAAAATCTTTTAAATGAAAAACAAAGGAAACTTGAGATTACTATCGAATAAAAACATGGTATCAGAAACTCACAACTGAATATGTCTTTATGAGATTCCGAGAGTGATGAATTCTAGCGGAGAAATGAAATAGGTCCCTTATGGATCTTGAGAGGAACATTTTGGAATATGTTTTTCAAAATAAACATCCAAAATAAGACGGACCAAAGAGTCAAATAAATGAATGCAGTGCAGAGACTCAAATCAACTTCAGTCGATGTAAGATTTGGAATGGGTAAAGGTGGATGGAATACTTCTAAAATGGCTGCAAGATCTTTGTGCATTTTTCTTTTCTTATGGGCCTACTTTAATTAACTATTTGAAATGTAGGAAGCTACAAGCCCGTGACAAATTAGAATGAGAAAAGTCAAGTGTTTCATTTATACTTCATCCATGAAAAAGGGAAAATTAGGATGACTCATCTCAGAATTCCAAAAAGAAAAGAAAATGGTAGAGCACAACATTACTCATTTTGACGAGAAAGAAATACTTCCCTCAACAATGTTTGTGACTTCAAATATGCTAGTTGCTTGCTTATTACTAAATCTAATTAAATTTTCTTGTAAAAATCAAGTCTGCAAAATCAAGCCCATGAAGACGTGCAAAAGAAGCAAAATAAAAATAAAAAATAAATTATGAAATAGAGAAAACTAACAATAGATGAAGATGAACATGTTTATGCATACCTAGAAGAGTTGAATTGTAAAAGAACCTTATATATCTTGACATTCTCCCTAGTATTATCTTCAATTTTTTATATGTTCAAAATCATCTATTTAATCTAAATTAAATACTAAGTAATGAGCTATTGTTTTGCATTTACTTCATAATAACATCGAGAGACAAGAGTGGGAAAAGTGATCATATGGAAATGCTTTTGAATTTAAAACTGAATTTCTTAAGAGCACTTGATTATAAAGATTCTTTGGAACTTTACTGTTCCTAATTTTCTTTGCAAATTTCAATAATGTGATGAAGCTTCATCAAGAAGAATAAACAAGCGCAGCGTAAGCATAATTTAAGCAATCATATTTTTCAAACACTCTTTTCATCATAGGATCATTACATGTTTATTGAAAACCTACAATAATGAAATAAATACAAACAAAAAATGAATCTAAATCTAAATTAATCTATTCCTAATCCTAACAACGTGAAAGGAAACATGACTAGCTATAGTCATACTTCCAATGTAATCATTCAAACATTTTCCTACATGTATATACATATTAAACATCAGTAAAGAAAATACAAATATAATAAGGGAAACAAAAATAAATCTAAATATAGCATGTACACTTATTGCTAATATATTTACAACAAGAAACTTATTTACAAGCATTTTCTTTTCGAATGTTTCCTCCAACCAAATTTCTACGGGATCATAAAAATAAGGATGAGTAGTTAATAGAGAATGGAATATATTACATGAAAGAGAGGCTGAAGAACCATGAAACAAGTAATTAGACAAACTATTAGCAATCTTCTATGAAAATGAAGCTTCCAAGCAACTTTGAAGTGGATCAGTGAAGTATGCATGGAGGTTTAGTACATATGCCAAAATATCTTCAATTGGGTTAGATAGTGGCCATATGGGATGAATGTACTCAAAAGTGTTGATTCATGTTGAAAATGCACTCTAGAAAGAAAAGTACGCTCTAAAATATGGTCATCAAATGGAATTGAAAGATCAAAAGCTCTTGATGATCATATTCTAAATTTTGAGATTCATTTTCACATTCTAGTAATGTATATTGCAAGTTTTGAACACTTAATTGTTTAATATCCCAATAAATGACATCTAAGAATTAAAAAATGCAAGCAAAAAACAAATCTAAAAACAAACAAAATAAATGAAGGAAAAATAATGAAATCAACTCATAATTTACACTATAGTTGCAATTAATGTTACAACACAATTGGGACTGATTTGAAACAATTTCCTTCTCAGAAGCACTAGCCAAGATAATACAATTAGAATGATCGTTGACATTAGCTTGTGAAAGAGAAAAATATTCAGGACTATGAATAGGAGTGAGAACATGATCATCATAAGAATCATAAATTGGGTTGGCTTCTGGAATGTTGAAAGCAGGAAGATGATTACTTTTTTGAAAATGAGAAGTTATTTTAACAATTTTTGAGTTAGAGTTTTCTTCATTCTCAAATATGATTTGACCTTGGTCATGTGGATTTAATAGAGATTGAGATAAAGGAGCATCCTCAACGTTAGAGTAATCATCATAAATGTCTTCACAACATTCACTATAATACTCTTCATTCCCATATGGTGCATCAAAACAAGAAGTATTGAGTACATTTTTATCAATGTCAGAAGAATGATCAATAATTATCTCTCTATATTGACAAAAACTAATATACAATTCATTTATATCAGCCTCTCTACTTTCTGGAACAACGTTAATGCAAAGAGGGGATGAATTACTATCAACAAAAATATCAGGATAAAGAGAGAAATGAGAGTCAAAATAAATGAACCTGTCAATATGTCTATTTGTAGACTCCTATGTCATTTTCTTCATTGTAAAATTCAGATTCTTGATCGTTCATTTGTCTACATAAACTTTCTTGAAGATCACCATTCGACTGCCTTAAATTTTGTATTTCATCAACATGATCGAATTCAGAAATTTCTGCAACGAATTGCACATTGTCGTAGTCTTCAATTTCTACTTGTACATGCTAATTTACTAGCTGATTTTCTGATTTCATTTCGTGTTGATTTTCAGATTTTAAGGTTTGTGGTATCTTCTTCCAATTGATTATCAAAATTTTCCAAGGTTTGTGATTGTGTTTCTTTAACATGTAGAAGAGTATCATGATCATCATTAATACTATAAGGGGTGTGCACTAAATGAAGGAATTTATCATACATGGCAAAGACAACTTCATCATGATTAGTATGCACATCCATATTGGAATTCTCAATCATGTTAATAGATACCAAAGAAGATTCATCAAAACTTGAAATTATTTCATGTGTATTCGTAATGGTAGGAAGAGAACAAACATATTCAAACCATTCCATCAATTCAATATCTGAAGGTTTATCTTCAACTTTGAATCTCAAGCAATTTAATCAAAATCAAATGGTAAAATATAAGAAAGTTTCATTTTAAAACCTTCGTAAATATTCAAATTCATAACATACTTGTTCATAATAATAACTCTCGAACTTAAAAAGGAACTTTGTGATAAATTGATCCCTACAGTGAAAAGACAATTGGAAGAGATTGACACCATCTTTTGGCTTTTCCCAAGAATGTAAGAGAAAAAATCCTGAATAAAATACCTTCATCAATATCATGAAAAGTGGAATTTGTAAAATTTTGAATAAACTGTAAAGCGTGATCGAATTCAGTCTTCACCCCTGTGAGCATCACCCGATGCAATGAGTGCTAAGTGGAATATTTAAAAATCATGAGAACTTATTCAGTTATGAGTACCTCTCATGGAAATGGTCATAGATGAATGACTTACTTAACACAGTTGAATCCCAAAAAATAATATTTAACATTATTTTTACTATTAAATTTTACCTTTGACAAATGTCTTACTATTTCTGGTGGAGTATTGGTGGATGCGCGTCCAGAGATACAAATCCAAATGGGAAGTTTGAGAAGAGTAATTGTGATTAAAATAAAACTTAAAAATACAAAAACTCCAAAAGACAAGAAGTCGTCAGTCCCTCCTTCTATTGCAAAAAATGTTAATGGCCCAAAATGAACATGTCAATATTATAAGGGAGACCATCTGGTCGGGAACTTAAATCAACTCCTTTTTTTGTTTGGAATGTTGGTTCCGACTAGTTCAATTTGGTCCAGTTACCCTCTCTCTTTCTCTACTATCTTATAGTATGTCTATTTCTTTCCAATAGAGAAGAGATATCAGATCTACTCTCTTGCGTAGATCATGCAATAAAGTGATCCTTACGCTGATCTAGGGCTCAACCAAACCACAACTAAATTCTACCCCTATCTGAGGGGACTTGTAGAATGCAAAATTTAAAACTAAATGTAAATTTAATCTAATATGCAAATGCAACTAATCCTATCTCGATTTGGGAAAAGGATATCCCTTTCTAATTTGAGAGAAGATAGACTAACTAAATAGGGGAAATTTATTGTTTATATAATTGAATCCATAAAATAATTTTCATTAATTAAATTATTTCATTTAATGAATGAAAAAAACCAAAGAAAGAATGCAATTAAACAATAAATAGTTATTGCCCAATACATTCCAATCTCAATGAATACATATTAATTCTAACTCTATTATGCTCCTCAGAGATATCTCTTACAAAAATTCAATAGCATAAAACTAATGATACGACAATAGTTCTGAATATCAAAAACCATACATTTTTTAGAATAGAAATTAAAACAGAATAAGGAAATTATGGCAATGGATGATTAATTTTACAATTCAAACAATAGTGCATTGAAATGAAAATGTATTAAATCATACTAAAATATCATTACAAGTCTTGTAGTTCTTGAGCAGCTTTAGCTCCTTGTATAAATTGCTAACAATAGTGCCAAACAACTTCTATTTCAAAACCAAAAATTCTCTTTCTCCCCACAATACAACTCACAATACACTACAATAGTGAAAATGCACAACAAGCATAAATCACAAAGATTTCCCCTAACCTCAGATCTGAAGTTTTCCCCTCACCTATAGCTATAATCCCTTAAACAATAGTTCTATCAGAGCCTCTAGTTGCAAAGATGAGGAACCCCTTGTCCATTCTACAAAAGGCATATTTATAATTACGAAAAAAAATTAAAACGAGAGAGTTATTGAAGAATAAATTTGCTCCAAGGAATTTTAATTCGACAAAATTATTCTCTCTCTTACTGGGGAAATTCCATTTCTCAAAATCATCTCTTCTTCATCTCTCCAACTGATCACCTGCTAAAAGCCAATCACAATTTAGAATTAAAACAAATTGGTGCACAAAATAGAAATCAAACCACTTCTCAACGAATTGTTAAATTAAAAATAAATTAAAATATAAATAAATTCTCATGCTATGATTGCTTCAAATGGATTAGATCAATCTTTGAGTATTTCTAGGAATGAATTCATGACAACAATTTTCCAAAGCCAATAAAATTTGCCAAATTAAAATAGAAAAACTAATTTTTGTTGCAAATTCATCACTTTGTCTTCCACTAGATTTCTGGTTCATTAGATGATGAAATCTGCTAAAATTGGTCATCTTAGATTATGTTCCTTTGTCTTAGATTTCCAACAAGCTATTGCAATATTCATTTGGTTGAGTAAATCTTGAGATATCCCTCTCCGAAGTTGAAGTGCCAAAATTATCTAAAGTTTGGAAAAAGTCTACTTCGGCTAAAATTAAGAAAATTTTGATTAAAAATTTTAATCTAAAATTAAATTAAAAATTCTAATAACTGTTAATTAATTATTTCATTAATTAAATATATACCATTTAATTAAAATTTAAAAAATAGATTACACTAAGTTAATTACCAATTAATTAATCTAGAAATCAATTAAATTATTAAAATAAATTAATAATTTAATATTATAATTACAAATTATATATAAAAATGAAATAATTTAAACATTAAATTAATTTAAATTATATTAAAAAAAATATGAAGTGGGATACATATCATTATGTTAGTGGTTGTGGGTCCCATATTGATGGGCCAAAGTGGCTTTTGGGAAGGATTAAGTGACATCAGAGGTTTAATTAAAAAGACCTCTGAAATAAAACCTTGTCGAGGTCTGATTATCATATACCAAGGTAAGATAAGGCATCAAGGATTAAAAACATCAGGGTTTTATTTTAATAGGCCCCGGTAACATAATGTGCTGAGGTGAGATGAATGTCATCGGAGGTAAGATTTTAGAGAGGGGAAAGAAATGGAGTTAGGAAAAATATGTGCACTGAGGTCTAATGGAATGGAGTAAGGGAGGTGAGGTGAAGTGGGGCCCACGTGGAGTGGGTCTTATTCATCATTAACTATAACCATTGTATATTTAAATGAAAAAAGAACTACAACTACTTTATAACAAGGTCCCAAGCACATAAAAAAAAAATATAACCACTTGATAATTAATGGATTTTGGATCTCTTAATTTATTTTAAATTGGAATTTGATATAGACCTCCAAGATCCAAAAACATGTAATTTCTACAATTTGTTTGTGGTAATTTTTTAGGACTGTTTGCGAAAAATGAATGAATTAGTAAAAATTAACTAAAAATCAATATTTACAATTAATTTCAAAAGTAAAATAATATACATTTCATACATTTTTTAGCCATGGCGGTAAAAATTATCGAACTTCGAATGAGCACCGTTGCAAATTGTGCATCTAAATGAGATGAAACAAGAATTGGTTGAAAGCTTGTGAAAATTCAAACACAATGAAGCAATGAAAAGAAGAATCTGAAGAAAATAAAAATTTGGCAAAGAAAGACAATTTAGCCAAAATTTATGGAAAAGGTCCCCATTATCTATAATAAATAAGTTAAAAATAAGAGTGTTGTGATTTCGCCACAACATAATGGTAGCAAGAGATAGTTGCTCCTTGATCCTCTTCTAAGTAGCCTCAACAAAAGGCATTAGTCTGCCATTCCACTCCATCATTAGCTTCCTCATCATGGTCATCTTGGTTCCCTTGAGGAGATTCATCATCCTCATTAGAATATTTCGTTTACACTACTCTTTCATATGTTACTGCTTTACTGTTATAGACATTTTTGGGCACTGCAACCCCAATCATATATGTCCATAAACCAAGAGCTCCTAAGTCCCTAAAAGTGTTGCTTCGCACCCTAAAGGAACAAGGTCAGCTGATTACATCATCTCCCAGAAATTCTCCACAGAAAACTGCTCAAAACTAGTCAAAACTGGACCATACTGAATGCCCAGTGCAGAGGGTGCGATGCATCCCACCTACTCAGTGTAAAGGGTGCGATGCATACTT